>LFRM01217796.1_pt4 | contig 13208 bp, 13 predicted proteins | sample 618341 | NCBI WGS metagenome assembly LFRM01 (sample SAMN03654438, study PRJNA283298) | anaerobic digester metagenome | isolation source: pool of bioreactors CSTR01a, CSTR02a, and CSTR03a thermophilic anaerobic... | place: Denmark: Kgs. Lyngby | collected 2014-05-21
TCACCTTCAAGAATAGACCTGTCCATAAATGCACCAGGATCACCTTCATCAGCATTACACACCATATATTTTTGTGGTGCTATTTGTTTTGAAGCCGCATCCCACTTAAACCAAGTTGGAAAACCTGCTCCACCTCTACCTCTGAGTCCTGAGTTTTTAATTTCTTCAATTACATCAGAAGGAGTCATCTCTGTGAGGCATTTCTTAAGTCCCATGTATCCATCTTTTTCAAGATATTCTTCTAACTTCTCAGGGTTTATTATACCGCAGTTTTCAATTGCAATTCTAACTTGCTTATCTAGAGCTTCCTGGTCTTCTTTTGAAATTCTAAGTGTAGTTTTCCTTTTTTCTTTTGGAGATTCATTGATAATATCAATAATTTCTTTTCCCGTAACCTTGACATACCTATCCAATTTCCCATCTTCATGATATATATCAACAATAGGCTCTAAATGACACATTCCAATGCATCCTGTTGTCTCAAGATCTATATTTAAATCATTATTTTTTATTTCGTTTTCTAATTCTTCATAAACTTTTCTTGCTCCAGCTGCTATTCCGCAGCTACCAAATCCTACTACTACTTTCATTCTTTTCCCTCCTTATTACTTAAGGATTCTTCTTTTAGTCCTTTTAATATATCTTTTGTTTTATCTGGCGTTAAACTTCCATAAGTTTCTCCATCTATCATCATAACTGGTGATAAACTACAACAACCAAGACATGCAACATTATTTAATGTAAACAAATCATCTGCTGTCGTTTCTCCATCCTCAATTCCAAGTTCTTCAATTATTGCTTCTTCTATCCTATCCGCTCCATTAACATGACAGGCCGTTCCTTTGCATAGCATGATAAGATGTTCTCCTACCGGATTTAATCTAAACTGAGTATAAAAAGTTGCTACACCGTATACTTGGGAGCTGTTAAGGCCTGTTACATTTGCAATATGCTCTAGTACTGATAATGGAAGAAATCCATAAACCTCCTGTGCATATTGTAAAATAGTAATAAGACTACCTTTTATATCCTTATATTCATTTAGTACATCATCAATAAGAGTTAAATCTACAGCTTCATCAAGAAAATGTTCTTTTATTTCTTTTCCCCCACAGCAACTCACAATACCATCTCCTTTAGTTTAATTAATCTGAATCAATATATAAATTGAGTAAAACTTTGAAAGTTTAATTTAATTATCACTAAATATTTAAAGTTTTACTTTTATGTGTCTCTTTTATATTATACCACTTCTATTGTTAATTTAATATCATATTCTTAAATTATATCATAATTTTTGTTTTTATTTAATTTTTACAAACTTTTTTTAGAAATAATTTTCAGATTTAATAAATCAATATTAAATTATTAATTTTATGTAATATTATATATTTAATTGCTATTGGTATTGAATTTTGTTTTTCTTATTAAGTATCTCACTCATTATTTAGCATCCTAGCTATTACTTTTAAATTTATTTAGATTTAATTTTCATGTATATATTTTTGGTTTTTATTCAAATTCACAATTACCAAATTTATTGACAATAACATCTCAATATGATGTAATGATAGTATAAAGTATTATTTAAATTACTGAATAAATTCTTACGGAGGCAAGAAAATGAAGAAAAAATTATTAACTGTAACCTTAGCTGTTACATTACTATTTTCTGCTGCTTGTAGTCCTAAAAAAGATATTATGAAAGCAGACGATTGGAAAGATAAACATCCTGATGTTTATGAATCTTACTTGAAAAATGAAGAAATGGAAAAAACTACTTATGGTGGATCAGTGCAAATAGACTATCTAGAAGAAAATCCTAATCTAAAAACATTTTATGATGGTTATGGGTTTAGCATAGAATATTTAAGAGCAAGAGGACACACCTATGCGGTAGAAGATGTAATTAATACAGCAAGGCCAAAACCTGGTGCATCATGTTTTTCTTGTAAAACGGCCGATTTTACTGAGCTGCTTGATAAAGATGGTATAGAAGTAAATTCAATGGATTTTGATGAATTTGCAAAAAATCATGCAGAAATGGAAGGTGTCAGCTGCTTTGATTGTCATAGGAATGAACCAGGTACTATTAATATTACTCGTGAGCATCTAAATGTTGGTTTAAAGCATATTGATTCCGAAGTTAAAGATGCTACTCAAGCATGTGCTCAGTGTCACGTTGAGTATTATTTGGATCCAGAAACTAAAGAAGTTATATTACCTTGGAAAAATGGTCTAAACACGGACGGTATGATTCAGTACTATGATGAAATAGATTTTGCAGACTGGGAGCACCCAACTACAGGAAGTAAACTTTTAAAAGCACAACATCCTGAATTTGGAACTTTCCAAGGAAGTATTCATCAAAAAGCTGGAGTAACCTGCGTAGACTGCCATATGCCAGCAACTGAAGCTAAAGATGGAGAAAAATTTAAATCTCATCATTGGACTAGTCCACTAAAAGATATAGAAAAATCATCTTGCTTTGCTTGCCATAGCGACGAGACAGGAGATTCTCTTATAACTAAAGTAGAAGGTGTTCAAGAAAAGGTTACAGTGAAAACAAATGAAGTTAGTGACGTGATACTAGAACTTATACAGGAACTTACAAAAGCAGTAGAAACTAAAAGTAAATCTGATGATATCTTAGATGAGGTAAGAGATTTACATAGGAAATCACAGTTTAAATGGGATTTTGTATTTGTAGAAAATGGAGAAGGATTCCACCATTCTGAGCTTGCTCATAAAAACTTGGATGAAGCACGTAGTTTAGCAGAAGAAGGATTAAAACTTTTAAAATAAGATAACTTAAATAAATAGAGCCCTCAGTGGGCTCTATTTATTTAAAAACAACTTTTCATTTTTTATTTTCTGATCAAAATTAAATCTAAAATTATAAATTTTTATACTTTTAATTTTAATATTTCTTTTATTTCTTTTACTGTGGATACTTTCCCAAATACCCTAACCTCTTCATCTACTACAAGAGCAGGCGTTTGCATTACTCCGTAGCTTGCTATCTCTTTAAAATCCTCTATTTTTTCTATCGAAGCATCAATACCGAGATCTTTTAATGCCTCTTTTGTATTATTTTCTAATCTTTTACAATTTCTGCACCCTGAACCTAATATTTTTATTTTCATTTTACATTCCTCCAATAGTTTATTGACCTTTTTAGATTAATAAAGGTGCCAAAGCGTTAAGTCCATATCCTACTATTATTATCCCCATTACTGCAATAACTATAAATGTTACTAATAGCTTTGGTTTTACTACCTTACTTAACATTACCAAAGATGGGATAGACAAAGTAGTTACACCCATCATAAATGAAATTACAGTTCCAATTCCGACTCCTTTAGCAACTAAAGCTTCTGCTATAGGAATAGTTCCAAATATATTAGCGTAGATTGGTACTCCGATAAATGTGGCTATTATAACAGAAAATGGATTCCCACTTCCTAATACTTTTTCTATAAATTCTTGCGGTAACCAGTTGTGAATCCCAGCTCCAATACCAACTCCTATTAATATATAGATCCACACCTTACTAAAAATATCTTTTACTTCCTCCTTAGCAAATTTCGCTCTATCATTTCGAGACATTTGTTCAATTTCTACTTCTGCTGAACCTGCTCCCCATACAAAAGATTCAATGTGTTTTTCCATATTCATATTTTGAATAATTGTGCCACCTATTATTGCAATAATAACGCCAGTGATAACATAGGCTAATCCTATTTTAGCTCCAAATACAGAAATTAATAATAAAAAAGCGGCTAAATCTACCATAGGTGAAGATATTAGAAAAGAAAATGTTGCCCCTAGAGGTAAGCCTGCAGACACAAATCCAATAAAAAGAGGTATGCTTGAGCAGCTACAAAAAGGTGTTAAAATACCTAAGATAGCTCCTAATATATTACCTTTTATTCCCTTTATTTTCCCAAGAAGCTTTTTTGTTCTTTCTGGAGGGAAATAACTTTGTATATATGAAATTATGAAAATCATTACAGCTAAAAGTATGAATATTTTTATAGTATCATATATGAAAAAGTGAACACTTTCACCTACTCTAGTAGTCATAGATAATCCAAATATTTTCTCTACTAACGACTCCACCAAGTCCCAGAGCCACTCCATTTTTAATAGCTGAGAATTTAACCAGCTGAAGATTGTTGATATATAATTCATTTATGCCACCGCCATATTTATTTGTCTTTCTTTAATTCAATAAAGTCTCCAGCAGACTTACTTTTTTCTACGTCAGCTTCAAGAATTGGATAATTTTTAATATTTAAAACTATACATTCTAATATTTCTTTAAATAAATTATCTTGAATATTTAATGTGTAGAAAGTGTACTGTTCTTTTCTTTCATCTATTACTAGCCCCATATCCCTAAGTCTAGCTAAGTGCTTTGATACATTAGGCTGAGATATACCTGTAATTCCAGTTATTTGACATACGCAAAATTCATTGTGAAATAAGAGGACCATAATTCTTAGTCGCGTGTCATCTGAAAGTAGTTTGAAATAATTTGTTAACTTATTCATCTTCTATTCCTTTCTAAACATTTGATTTAAAGTTTCTTCTTTTTGAAATTATTAATTAAGATTCTATAGTATGGAAATTATAAACTATGAACCTATATGCCTGTATGGGTATATGGTTATATTACTCCTTTTATTATAATTTGTCAATTATTAAATTATAAATTTTATTGTTGGTTTTTTATAAATTATCAAGTGTAGCCTTTTAATCATTATAAAATAATTTTTCAAAATTATTCATAATATCAAAAAAATGAATCCTTAAATATGGGACTCATTTAAATATTAATTTTATATTTTAAATTAAAAAATATACTTAAAACGATTTAATACATGCTAATTAGATCTAAACTACTATTATGCAATAACCATAGCCTCCATAGGTTTTTCAGAAACTAACCCCTCTTCACTTACAGCCCTAACCATAAGTACGTAAGCACCAGGTTCAGGTGAATATTCATAAGTCTTTCTTCTATATCTGTAAAAATTTCCTTAATTTTATTTTCTTTTGATAAATCTCCTTATCAGGACTTTCAAACTTCGTCTATCCTCATTAAATATCCATTTACGCTAAAAGTTTCATTATCTATCCAGTAAACATTATCTATTCTTCTATTAAAATCATGATTAATGGTCTCTCGATATTTAAATATATTCAAATATCGAGTGTCTAGATATAATGTTATATTTCCTCCCGTTGCCCCCCCATCACTAGAGATGACTACTAAATTATAATTACTATTAGGTGATCTTAACTCACCTACAACTTTATTTGGCTTTAAAGATATTCTAAAAAATGTTAGAAAAAATACTATCCATGTAACAGCTACGATATATGTAAATCCAGATATTATTTTGGTTACTCTATATGATTTTTCAGATTTTAAAAATGGATAAATAACAAGTAGTGGTAAAGCAATATATTCATTTTTTATAGATATAATAATCGCAATTAAATCAATTAATAGAAGAGTTAGATGGTTTACTCTAAAGCCCGTTTTTCTCGATAATATAAGTGCTCCTACAACTGTAATCACCAAATACACTCCATAATATATATAGTTTACAGATTCAAATGCAAAAGATAAATTAAAAATATTCATAACAGATATAAAAAGTAATAGAATCCATAAAATCACTAATAATTTATATTCTTTATAAAAAATACCCCATTTTTTCATTAAAACACCCCTAGTATTATTTAATAAATTTTACATCCCTAAAGCCTATTTTAAAATATACCCTCTGATTCTAGTCTTAGATTGTAAAAGAATTGAAGCCAGTGAGGCTGCTTTTTTACTTCTCCAATCAATTTTTTTAAAGTTCTTTTACCAATCCTTCTATCCATAACTGCAAACATTCTAATTATAGGATTTTCAGAACTAATACTTTTATTTATAGCTGTATTTTTATATTCATCAATAGAAGATAAAATATCATATATATCAAATACTCCATCATTAATAGCCATTTTATGAACTATTTCTTCAGCTTTTTTATTTTCTTCATCATACAAAGTTTCATTTCCAGTCCACTCTCGCGCTGGAATTTTCATCTGTTCTTTTAATATGTCTTCCTGATTTGAATAACCTTTTACATAATAATCATATGGATTCGCCATTAATACTTCTTTACCATCAATCCTAATTGCAAACCTTCCAAGCTTATCTGGTGCTTTGTGGTAATGAGTTAAAAAATATTGTACTCTTCCTTTCAGAGATTCACATAAATAATCTTTCTCCAGTTCTTTTCTCAATCCACTCCATGAGCTAGCCATTTTAAAGGACCTCCAATTTTTATTTTTTTTCTGCTTGAATATTTTATTAATTTTATTTATAAATATAATAATTTCTCATCTTATTCTTGATACTTTATGTTACATTTAGTCTTTGACTAGTTGTATTAGAAATCTAAATTCACTCAGAAAAGTGATTTTTAAACAATATAATTTTGTTTAAAATCTTATTTGATAATTGAAAACTAGTTAATATATTGCTTTACAGTATTATATAACAGGTAACTTAATAAATATCTTAAATATTTTATAACTTTTGTTATTTATAAAAAGAATTTTTTAAAATAACAAATCTTCTAATACTTTATATTGCTTTTTTTCCTTTTATAGTTAAAAAAATCTTCTCATCAAATGATAAGAAGACTATTTTCACATATATTATTTTATAAATTAAAGAACTGTTTTTTATATTTAATTGATAGTAATTAAATAACATTTCAACGTTATACAATTAAAGATTTTTGCTAGTTGTTTGCATTAATATACAGGTATCCTTACATCATCAATAACTTCTTGTTGTATTTGATTTACACGTTTTTCATCAATAATTTGTTTTAAAAGATTTGAAATTCCGTATGCCTCAGTATTAACAACTAAGACAGCTTTAGTTTCTTCTCCTAGTTCTTCATTAATTTTTAAATCTTCAAAGCAAATATTACCAGCTATTAGAGGTTTTTCTACTGTATCTTTATTATATATTGTAGCATCGATGGTTCCGTCAAGAATAGCAGGAATCATTTTTGTATACTGCATATCTACATACTCGACATCCAATTGTTTTTCTTTTGCTATTAAGTCCATCCATTTAATGTAATCTGGAGAATCTGAGTCTCTTCCAACTCTTAGTTTTTTATTTTTTAAAACATTTTTATCTTTATATAAAATAACATAACCACTTAAAAAACTATAAGGCTCAAGTTCTATAACAATACTTAAAGTTTCATATTTCTCAATTAATTTTATTGCTGATTCTTTTGCCATAACAGCAAAATCATATTTGTTTTCTAAAACTCCACGAATTCTATTTTCAGCCCCCTGCATGTAGGCAAATTGAAAAGGAATTTCTTTTTTTGCCATTTCAGAATAAACTGCAGTAGCTATTCCTTCATGTTTTTTTGTATAAGGAAGTGGTGATACTCCTACAAGAGTTCCCCAAGATGTAAAGTCCCAAAGCTTTTTATAATCTATACTTGTTAAATATGTGCCTAGAGTACCTCTCTTAGACCTAACTATTGCATTTTCTTCTTCTAATAATCCTAACACTTCTTGTACTACTCCTCTAGATGTGTCTAGTCTTTTTGTATATGAAGCTATGGTATCAATTCTATCTCCTAAAGAATGTGTTAATAAATCTCTTGAAATCATCATCATAACCATACCTGTTTTATTATAAAGCGTATATCTTGAAGCCATAAGCTCACTTCCTCCTTAATTCTACTAATATTATTCTATCATAAAAAAACAGTATATTACTATATACTGTTTTTTATATAATATTAACTTATACTTTTGAGTACTTAGATAGTGTACCATTTATCGAACTTGTAGTTTTATAAACTTTTTTGTACACATTTTTATATATATCACTATATATTTTTACATTTTTTTCAATTGGATAAAAAACTTTTTCTTTTCTTACAAGCTTACTTACTCCATCAGACTCATCTTCAAACACATTTATGGCAACACCTGCTGATATAGCAGCTCCAACCGCACATACTTCAGGTGTATGAAGCCTTATAGTTTTCACATTAAAAACATCAGCAGTAAGCTGCATAGCTATGTCAGATTTACTGCCACCACCAACAACATATATTTCTTCTACCTTGGTATTTATATCTTCTTCAATAATATCTAACCCATCTTTTAACGCATAGGCTATACTTTCTAGAATAGCTTTATATAAGTGCTCTTTATCATGATCATCAGTCCAGCCAATAATAGATCCCGTAGCATCAGGATATAGTACATAATGAGGAGCCCAGAAAGGATAAACAAAAAGTCCGTTTGATCCTGCTGGTATATTTTTCGCTTTTTCATTCATTTCTTGTAAAAGCTCCGGAAATTGTTCTTCTTTTGCATATTGTCTACAAAACCATGTCACAAGCCAGTATCCTCTATCTATTGCAAATTCAGGATTCCAAGCATGAGGAATGGTACTCGGCCATGTATAATAACTATATTTTCTATCCCTAACAAATTTCTTACTAGTTAAAGCAATTGTAGCTAATGTACCATAGCTTATTGTTGCCTGCTTATTACTAAACGAACCACTTCCAAGAGTTTCACACTGCTTATCTCCGCCAGCTGCAACTATTGGAAGACCAACTGGTAAACCTGTTTCAAGGCTTGCTTTTTCTGTAATAGATCTCATTATTTCCCCAGCATGAAAAAGCTTAGCTAGCTGGTCACGCCTCACACCTGCTGCTTCAAATACTACATCTAGACTAAACCAATCTAATTTCTTAATATCAAAAGGTAGCGCACCAACTTGCATTCCAACAGAGTCATGATAATTGTCTGTAAATTTATATGTAATAAGCCCAGCTAATGTTAGATATTTATATGCCTTTTCATATGTTTCTTTTTCATGATATTTAAACCAATTAAATTTCGATCTATTAGTTAACATATCAAAAGTAGTTTTTCCAAAGGTATGTATAATTTTATTTACACCTTTTATTTGTTTTGGTAAATCTCTAACAGCCTCCGGTGCTCTTCTTTGATCAACCCATGTAATCCAGTCTCTTATGTAATTGCCATCTTTATCTAAGGGAATAATATTATCTCTATTAGTAGTAATACTACACGCTTTAATCTTACTAATATCTTTTCCTAGTTTTTTTGAAATTCTATTAGTTACAGTGCACACATTTTGCCAAAAATCATCTGCAGGTACTTCCGCCCAACCTGGTTCCAAAGAATAATAAGGTTTGTTAAGTATTCTCTCGTTAGCAATCTCATCGCCTATGCAGTTAAATACTAATGCCCTAACACTTTGAGTTCCAATATCGATAGCCATAACATAAGTTTCTTTGCCCAAATGGCTCCCCTCCCCTTTATCAAAACTTAATATAGTTTAGTCTACCGTTTTATATTTTTCGTAAACTGGCATTAGTTTATCTTGATATTGTTTTGGTGCATATTTTTCTATAGTGTGTTTTATGTTCCATTCTGTAATATGAGTTTCATTTTTTTGATTAACCCATACTTCAAATTTTTTCTTAACAGCTGCTTTAAACATAAGTGGTAGAGAATTTACTATTTCATCGTACATTTTCTTACTGTTACCTTCCCAAGTTAAATCTTCAATTTTTATATTATTCATTTAAATCTCCCCTTTTTTTTCTAAAATAATTTTCGCAATATTCATCCAGTCGTCCACTATTCCAATATCTACTTTTTTAAAAATTGCCGCTTCAGGATCATTATTAACAGAAATTATCTTTTTTGCTTTTCTAATTCCTGACAGAGTTTGATTACTACCAGAAACTCCAAGAAGCAAAACTACAGATGCTGATAAAATAGTTCCACTAACACCTACCTGCCTAGAATAAGGTGCAAGACCTCCTTCTACTAAAGGTCTTGTCACTGCATATTCTCCACCTAAAACTTTTGCTAGCTTTTTTATCATATCTAGCTCTTCTATTTCTTTTATTGCATTTCCTGCTATAACTACAATTTTTGCTTCATCAAGCTTTGTATCTTGCTTAATTTCATGTCTATTTAAAATAGTTAATTTTTTCTCTAAAAGCTCTCTTTTGCACATAGTTACTTCTGCTTTTTTATTTCCTTTTAGATTAGGTGGATCCATAACCCCTGGTCTTATTGTAGACATTTGTGGAAATGTTTTTGGAGTTACAATTTCTGCAAGTATCTCCTCCCCATAAGCTGGTCTTATTTGAATCAAACCATGTTTTTCATCGTATTTAATTTCTGTACAATCTGCAGTGATTCCAGTTTTAAAATGAGCTGCAACTCTTGGTCCAAAACTTCTACCAAGTGGAGTTGCACCAAGAAGTAATATTTTCGGATTTTCATTTTCTACATATTCACACAATGCTTCTCTATAGTGGTCCGTAGTTAAATATTCATCTTCATACTCAAATATAAAAACTTCATCCAGATAACTCTCTACTCCTTTTAAACTTTTATCAAAAAGTGTATTGTTTTGATTTTTATTTATTGCAATAATTCCATGAAGTGTATAGGATCTATCACCCATCATTTCTATGGTTTTACCGATAAGCTCAAGGCCTACTGGAATTATTGTATTAGCTATAGTTTCTAAGAATATACCTATCTTCATAAGATTTCCTCCCAGTCAGATAACTTTTTAAGAATAACATCTGCTTTTTCCGAGCTCGTACCCGAGAGTATTTCGTAGTTTCGTGTAATTCTTGGAACAAACATACTTTTTACTCTGGTAGCTGAACCTGGATAGCCATAATTTTCTCTGTTTGTGTCTTTCAAATCTTTAAGTTCTATAATTTCTATTGGCTTTTTCTGAGAAAGCATTTTATCTCTAAAAGTTGATACTCTCGGTGTAAATGATTCACTATCTATTGATAGAACTGCAGGTAATTTTACTTTTATCTTATCTAAATAATCTTCCATATGACTAAGAAGTACTGTTTCATCTTCGTTTATGTCTATAATCTCTGTAACATAGTAAACATGAGAATAACCAAGAACTTCTGCCAGCTCTGCCCCAACTTGACCTGTATCTCCATCGCTTGACTGGGTTCCACAAAAAATAATATCTGGAAGCCCAATTTTCTTTATTCCCTCGGCTAAAGTATTAACGGTTGCTAGTACATCTGCGCCTGAGAAAAACTTATCTCGCATATGGTAAGCCTCATCAACTCCAAGTGAAAGTGCATTTCTAAGAGAAGCCCTTGACTGCTTAGGACCCATAGTAATAGCTTTTATAATTCCACCTGTCTTTTCTCTTGCTTGAAGACAGGCTTCCATAGCACTATGGTCATCTGGATTAGGCATAGATCCTGCACTATCTCTTAAAAGAGATCCTGTTTCCTCATCTTGCTGTATTTCTTTTGTGTCTGGAACTTGTTTAAGACAAATTACATAATTCATAGATTTATCCCTTGCTTTCTATATATTTTAAATGTTTGTAGTTAATTTTTAACCTTAATTATTACTCCAGGATTCATAATGTTTTTTGGATCAAATTTATTTTTTATACCTTCAAGTAATTCATAAGAAGATCCATGTTCATCTTTAATATACTTACTTCTATGTTTTCCAACGCCATGATGGTGTCCCATAGATCCGCCATGTTTAAGGGTAACATCCACTACTATATCCCATACTTGTCTATGGATTCTCTCTGCATCCTGTGCATCAGGCTTAGGTATAGCTCCAAGCTGGAAATAAATGTTTGTTCCAGTTAAATAACTATGAGATGAATGACCTGAGAAAAATACAGTTTCAGGCACTTCGTAGTAAACTCTTTCCAATGTTTCTTCATAGATATCTGCTATTTTATCCCATCCACTTGACACTTCTATTGTATCTACAAGTATTCCCATAGGACCATATTCCTCAAACTCATCAGCTGCATCATTTCTATGTTTAAACCATATATCAACAGGTTTTTCTCCTACTGCTATACCACCATTTTCGGTAACTACTTTATCTATAATCTTACCCTCAAATTCGCACAGAGCTTTAGAGCCTTCAGATAAGAAAACAAGTAAATTTTCTCCTTCTTCCATAAATGCTCCATAAGGTTTTTCACATTCAAGCCAGTCATGAAGTCTAACCACTGCTGGTTTAATTTCTTCTCTCATAACTTTTCTTATTATTTCAAGTCCATCTCTCATATTCTTAACCCTATATGCTTGTTTCCATCTTGCTTCATGCTCTGGAAATACTTTTACTGTAACTTCTGTAATAATTCCAATAAAACCTTCTGATCCTAAAAATAAATGTCTAAGATCAGGTCCAACAGCACGTCTAGGATTTGCTTTAATTCTAATTATTTCCCCATTTGGAAGAACAGCCTCAAGACCTAAAAGTAAATCTTCTATTCCACCATATTTTGTTGAAAATTGACCAATTGATCTAGTGGCAACAAGTCCACCCATTTCTGCTAAATCCATTGATTGTGGATAATGTCCTAAAATAAAGCCTTTTTCATTAGCATAAGCTTCTAAATCATTTATAAAAACTCCTGATTGACAAGTCACTGTTAAATTTTCATCACTAAAGTCAAGTACTTTATCAAGTTTTTTAAGATCAATTACCAAAGTATTCTCTTTTACTGTTTCTGCACCCGCAAGAACACCAGATCCACCACCGTAAGGTATAACAGGTATATTGTTTTCATTGCATAGTTTTAAAAGTTTTGATATTTCTTCAGTGTTTGCTGGTTCAACAACGGCTACCGGTAGGATTGGTTCCCATCCAACATGTTTTTGGTATAAGCGAAGTGCATATAAATCTTGTGATTTTTGTTTTCTTGTTGAGTCATCTAACATTACATTTTCTTTACCTACTATTTCATTCAAACTTTCTAAAAATCTTTGTTTTTCCATTTATCTCTTCCCCATTCTAGCTGTTTTAGCAGCTACTATATTTATTCCAGTATTTAATATGTTTTCTTGAATTACATCTCCCATTTTTATTGGAGCTTTCACTTTAGTTTTTTTAAGTAAATCAATACATTTTCTAAGTTCTTTCTTTGGTACTTCTCCTTCAGAAATTACAGGTAAAAAAGAATATTCCCCCCCATCTAAACTAATAATTGTAGTTATCATCCTTTCAGGATTATGAAACTCTGCTTCAGCGAATTTTTTTCCTCTTAAACAACCATGTCCACTAATTTCTATAATTTC
>LFRM01361369.1_pt1 | contig 13205 bp, 12 predicted proteins | sample 618341 | NCBI WGS metagenome assembly LFRM01 (sample SAMN03654438, study PRJNA283298) | anaerobic digester metagenome | isolation source: pool of bioreactors CSTR01a, CSTR02a, and CSTR03a thermophilic anaerobic... | place: Denmark: Kgs. Lyngby | collected 2014-05-21
AATTGCACAGTAGAGTAAATGGTAGTAATGAAAAAGCGACAACTATGTTGACAAATACCGAGGTATAAGCATAAGAAGAGAAGGGTTTTTGTATAATGCTATGAAAACAGGAGCTATATTTTTTCTAGTTTGGATTTTAATCCAATATATTTCTATTATAATGTCGGCTTTTACAGATATGTATCAGGGGAAAATGTATTTTACATTGGATCATTTTAGAGAAAGCAAGACAAGTATAATGACTACATTTCCAAGAACAATATTTGTATCATTAATAGCTGGTATTGTAAGTTCAATTATCGGGCTTATATTAGAGTATTATGCTTTTATAAGAAACTATAAAGTAATGAAGATAATAGATTTCATAGCAACAATGCCATATATTGTGCCAGGGACATTTTTTGGAATTGGGTATATATTAGCTTTTAATAAACCACCATTAGAATTAACAGGAACTCTTTTAATAGTAATCTTAAATGTTGCATTTAGACAGCTACCTTTTGCTTCAAAGGTAGGATATTCTACCTTGACTCAGATAAATAGAGATACTATTAACTCTGTAAAAGATTTAGGTGGACATGATCTTCATGTAGTAAAAGATATTATTCTTCCATTAAGCAAATCTGGTTTATATATTTCCTTTGTAAATGGATTTACTTCAACTATGACAACTATTGGCTCAATAATATTCTTAATATATCCAAAGCAAAAACTAGCCACTATGGTAATGTTTGATGTTATAGAGTCAGGAAAATATGGAGTAGGTTCAGTTATAGCATTCCTGATTATATTAATTTGCCTTATAGTAAATGGACTATATTTTCTTATATTATCAAGAAAGGGGAAGGATAAAGGTGTTTCTTACAGTATCTAACTTAATTAAAATATATGGAAATAAAAAAGTAGTAGATGATGTTTCATTCCAAGCAGAAAAAGGGAGCATAATCTGTATCCTTGGGCCAAGTGGTTCTGGAAAGACTACTATATTAAGATGTTTAGGTGGTTTTGTAAATCCAGAGTCAGGAAATGTAATTCTTGATAGTAGGGAAATATTAAAACTAAGCCCCGAGGAAAGACCTATATCCACAGTATTTCAATCCTATGGATTATTTCCACATAAATCAGTAATAGAAAATACAGTTTATGGATTAAAGTTTAAAAAGATGACTAGAAAAGAAGCAATGAAAGAAGGACAAGAAATTTTGGAAATGGTAGGTTTAAAAGGCTATGATAATAGAAGGATAAACCAACTTTCTGGCGGAGAACAGCAAAGAGTCGCTTTGGCAAGATCATTGGTAGTAAAACCAGATCTATTGTTATTAGATGAACCTTTTTCAAATCTAGATGCTAAATTAAGATTAGTTATGAGAGAAGAAATTCAAAGGATACAGAAGGTATTTAATATAACAACCATCTTTGTAACCCATGATCAAGAAGACGCTTTCTCAGTAGCAGATCAGATTATTTTAGTAAATAAGGGTAAAATCGAACAAATATCTTCGCCTATGGAGGTATATAATTATCCAAATGGAGAGTTTCCATTACAGTTTATAGGTCGTTCAAACATAAAAGATACAAATGGACAAGTGAAATTTGTAAGGCCAGAGGAAATAAAACTACACGATAAACTAATGAAAAAGACTATAGAAGGAAGAATAGAAAAAAGAATATTCAAAGGAGCCATAGTAGAATATCATATATTAGCAAAAGATACTAAGTTCATAGCAATAGAGCTTTCAAAGGATAAAATATATAATGAAGGTGATATAGTTTATTTAGAATTTGAGTATAAAGAGATAAGATAGACTTTATATAGAAAAGGAGAGGAAAAATGAAGATATTACATGTATTAGCTCAATTACCCTCTAGAACTGGATCTGGAGTTTATTTTTCTAATTTAGTAGAAAATTTCAAGAAGTATAATTATAATCAAAAAGTAGTTTTTGGAACAGAAGATGATTTCAAATGGAATATCTTAGATGAAAAAGATATATATCCTGTAGAGTTTAAAACAGAAGAATTGCCTTTTCCCATAGTAGGCATGAGTGATATTATGCCTTATGACAATACTCTTTATTCTGAGATGACCGATGAGATGTTTGATAAATGGATAAATGCTTTTAAGAAAAAACTTATATTTATTAAGGAAAAATATAGTCCAGATATAATCTTTGCTCATCATCTTTGGATATTATCTTCAATAGTAGTGGATATTTTTACTGATTCAAAGATAATAGGAATATGCCATAATACAGATATGAGGCAAGCGCAAATGAATCCAGCAATTTACAATAAATATGTTAAAGATTTGGGGAAATTAGATTTAATCTTTGCTTTATCCGAGAATCAAATAGATGAAATAGCAAACATATATCCAGACTTAGAAAAAGATAAGATAATCTCTGTAGGTGGAGGTTTTAACCAAAATGTTTTCTTTCTTCCTGAAAAAAAGGAATATAATGATAAAATAAGATTAGTTTATTCAGCTAAAATAGATCCATCTAAAGGGATATATGAATTATTAAAAGTATACAAAGGTTTAAACTTAGATGATGTAACCTTAGATATAATAGGTGCACCAGATGAGAAGAACAAAAAAGAATTAGAAAAGTATGTTAAGGACGATAAAAGCATCAAAGTCTATAATGTAAAGGATCAAGTAGCACTAGGTGAAGAACTTAGAAAGAAAGATATATTTTTGATGCCTTCTTTTTATGAAGGCTTGGGACTTATGGCTATAGAGTCTTTAGCATCTGGACTTTATGTAGTTACTACAGAAATAGAAGCATTAATGACCCTTTTAGGTAAAGATATAAAGGAATCGGGAATAATTAAATATATCCCCCTACCTAGAATTTATGATGTAGACAAACCTATGGAAGAAGACCTAGCTAAATTTAGAGAGGACCTTAAAGAAGCTATAATTAAGCAAATAGATAAGGTTAGAAATAGAAAAAACTGTTTAATAGATGAGAAAGATAATATAAAACAATTTTCTTGGGAATCGATAGTAGATAAAATAAATGAAATGATATAATAGATATGAGGAGGTAATATCATGGATAAAAAGATAATTAGTATTAGTGATTTTCAATTTAGAGAGGAAGTAGGAGATCCTTTTATTATAAGGATGCATCATATTGACTATTATCCAAAGGGAAATAGTAATATGGCAGTGTCGGAAGCTGATTTAAAAGGAAGAAATACTGGAAGCGATTTTGATTTGTCTAATGATTTTAAAATGTATCATGGGAAGGATATACCTGGATTTCCCGTACATCCACATAGGGGATTTGAAACGGTAACCGTTGTAATGCAAGGTTTTGTTGACCATTCAGACTCCTTTGGTGCAACTGGTAGATATGGGGACGGAGATGTACAATGGATGACTGCAGGAAAGGGAATGCAACATGCAGAGATGTTTCCACTTGTAAATGATGATAGGGAAAACACTATGGAACTATTTTAAATATGGTTAAACCTTCCACCAGAAAGTAAATTTGTAGATCCTAGCTATAAGATGTTGTGGGCAGAAGATGTGCCTGTTGTCAAAGATATTGATGAAGCTGGAAATGTAGCTACAATTACTTTAGTTGCTGGTTCCTACAACAATATAAAGAGTTTAGACCCTACCCCTGATTCCTGGGCAAATAACAGGGATAATCAGGTGGGAATTTGGACTATTCACTTAGAAGCAAATGCAAGCTTTACCCTACCTAAAATTAGTCCGACTCTGAACAGACATCTATACTTATACAATGGTGGTAACATTATCATTGATAATACCTTAATTAAGAATGAGAGTAGTATTAAAATAGTAGGAGATCAGGATATCAAAGTAACAGCAGGAGATGATAACTGCTATTTATTATTACTAGAGGGTGAGCCAATAGGAGAACCAGTTGTAAATATAGGGCCTTTTGTAATGAATACAGAAGAAGAAATAAAACAAGCTTATGATGATTATAGAAGCACTAGATTTGGAGGATGACCTTTTAATGAAGGCGATCCTGTAAACGCAAAAAACAGTGGTAGATTTACAAAATATAATGATAGACATATTGAAGAAAGATAAGTGGTATTCTGGTTCGTGGTAGAAAAAAGGGCGAAAAACTAGTGAGAAACACCAATTTTCGCCCTTACCTTTCTTCTTAACACGATATAACCTGATTTTTAAAGTTATTTATTATTTTTCACGTACTGTTTTCATAGCATTGGTCCAAGGAATTAATTGGTCAAGTTGCTTTGTTACATTTTCTTCCTTATCTTGAGTTGGTTTAAATACGCTCATATCCTCAAAATCAGTAAATAATGAAAACATAACTTGTTGACGGATATCCGCCATTTGAAGCTCTGCTACAATCAATCTTAAGTGTTCTACTGCTCTAACTCCCATTGCACTACCATAGCTTACAAATGCAACTGCTTTGTTGTTCCATTCAAGTCCTAAATAATCGATAGCATTTTTAAGTGCGGCAGACGTAGAGTGATTATACTCTGGAGTTACCATTACAAATCCATCAAATTCACCTATTTTAGCAGCCCATTTTTTAGTGTGTTCATTAGCATATTGATTCCATCCTGCTGGAAGTGCTTCATCTAATAAGGGTAAATTATAATCAGCAATATCAATAAGTTCAAATTCAGCATCTGTCCTTTTATTTGCTAATTCATAATACCACTTTGCAACTTGTTCACCATTTCTCCCTGGTCTTGTACTTCCTATTATTATACCTATCTTTAACACTTTATAACCTCCTATTTTGTTAATGCTAATTATTAACTTATTATTAGTGATTCTATATTGTAATATTATACCCTTGAAGATATAGATTAATCATCACCACCAGTAAAATCCTATTAAAGACAAAGTGTTTGCAATAGAATTTTTATGGGTATTACATAAATAGCAAAAAACTTATATTGAAAGGTAGGTTAAATACATGGAAAAAATGCCCACATTATTTATTGGTCACGGTTCTCCCATGAATGCAATTGAAGATAACAAATTTGTACGCGAATGGCAATCACTTACAGAAAGATTACCTAAGCCAAAAGCCATATTATCTATTTCAGCTCACTGGTATACTAATGGTACAAAGATAATGGATGAAGAATCACCAAAGACTATATATGATATGTACGGATTTCCTGATGAGCTTTATAAGATTGTATATGCAGCGAAAGGTTCTCCTAATCTGGCTAAAAATACTACGAAACTGATAAGCCGTCCTGTAGAAACAGATAACTCATGGGGATATGACCACGGCACATGGTCAGTACTCCATAGAATGTATCCCAATGCAGATATTCCACTGATTCAACTAAGTGTAGATAAAGATGCTACCATGCAGGAACATTATGATATTGGTAGGCAACTGGCTAAACTTCGAGAAGAAGGTGTTCTTATTTTTGGAAGTGGAAATGTTACCCACAACTTAAGGAAAGTAAATTGGAAAATGAAGGGTGGATATGATTGGGCCAAGGATTTTGATGATTATATTATTGAAAATATTAAGAGTGCAAATTATGATAATGTAATTAATTATAAAAAAGCAGGGACAGCTGCGGATTATGCTGTGCCAATTTCTGATCACTTCGCCCCGTTGTTGTATGTTCTTGGGGCTTTGGAAGGCAGCGAAAAAGTAAGCGTCTTTAATGATGAATGTATTTTAGGATCTCTCTCTATGACAAGCTACTTATTTGAATAAAGATTTATAAGTTTTAGTTCTTTTATATTTACACTTACCTTTAAATAAGAGTTAATTTATAAAAGGTAAGTGTAAGTATAACTTATTTGGTAGCAAAGTATAATTTGCAAAAGACAGAAATTTTTTTAAAAAAGATAGATTATCAATAAAATCATTAGATATGTAACAGTCTTTTGTTTCTGTGGTGAAGATATTATCAATAATATAGTTCTAAATATGAGAGATACATTAGAGATAAAGGAAGAAGACATAAAACTAAAAGAAAGTGAAGTGATATGAATGTTTAAGGAAACTAGAAAAATTATGCAACTATTTGAGGCTGTAGGGTATAGAAAGACTTAGATTGAAGGCATTGACAAAGAATTGAAGGGAGTGGTAATTTGGATATATTATTAAAAAAAACAAAAGAGGTATCATTATCTGTTCTTCCAATAGTCTTACTAGTTGTTATTCTAAAGTACACAATGGTGCCAATAGATAATACTATGTTAGCAAGATTTATTGTGGGTGCAATATTTGTTATAGTAGGGCTTGGTATATTTTTATTTGGAGCACATTTGGGAATAGTTCCCATAGGATCTCTTATGGGAGAAAGTGTCGCAAAGACAAACAAAGTCCATATCATTGGGATATTAGGTTTTGTATTAGGATTCCTTATTACCATTGCAGAACCCGATCTACAAATACTAGCCCATCAGGTGAATATAGCTTCTGGAGGAATTATCTCTGGCACATTAATTCTTGTAGTAGTTTCCATAGGAGTAGGTATTATGGTGGCAATAGGATTACTTAGAATATTATATGGTAAACCTTTGAACAAAATATTTACATTATTTTATTTCTTTATATTTCTTTTAGCTATGTGGGTTTCAGAGGAATTTCTTGCTATTGCAGTAGATGCATCGGGTGCCACTACTGGGGCCATGACCACACCATTTATCCTAGCACTAGGCTACGGGGTTTCTCAACTAAAAGGTGGTAAAACCTCAGATGAAGACAGTTTTGGAATGGTTGGACTTGCATCCGTTGGGCCAATATTTGCTATTATGATTATGAGTATAGTCTCAGGATTAACAGATATACAGGGGGAAGCAGAAGTATTTATACCTAGTGTTGGTGTATTCATGCCTTATCTAAAGATGCTTCCGCATTTATTAAAAGAATCACTTATAACATTACTGCCATTATTTATTTTATTTGTAATATTCGATAAAACTAAGTTCAAATTAGATAAGAAAAATAAACATGCAATATATAAAGGGATCTTTTACACATATGTAGGACTTACATTATTTTTAGTGGGTGTTAATGCAGGATTTATGGAAGTAGGAAGGGTAATGGGTGAAGGTATAGCAAGTCTAGGTCATCCTTGGATTCTGCCAATTATTGGGTTCTTACTAGGTATGGTTGTAGTACTAGCTGAGCCTGCTGTTTATGTGCTAACAGAGCAGGTAGAAGAAGTTACAGCAGGTTATATCAAGAAAAATATTATATTAATTACATTGTGTATAGCTATTGGACTGGCAGTTTCCATATCCATGCTGAGGATAATTACTCCTGATTTAAAACTATGGCATGTTTTGTTGCCAGGATTTACAATAGCAGCTATGTTAAGTTATTTCGTACCACCAATTTTTGTAGGTATAGCTTATGACTCGGGAGGTGTTGCATCTGGACCCATGACAGCAACCTTTATATTAGCATTTGCTCAGGGTGCCGCCAAAATAGAACCAACAGCAAATGTAATGGTGGATGGATTTGGTGTAATTGCCATAGTAGCCATGATGCCATTGGTAGCTATACAAATCCTTGGACTTATATTTAAAGTAAAAGCAAAAAGGGGGCGTAGTTGATGGGCGATAATATTATATTGTTTTGTAGTATTTTAGACTTTGGGAAGGGCAGTAAGGCTCTAAAATTGGCTAAGAAGTTAGGAGCATTAGGAGGAACCATCTTTTTAGGCAATGGTACAATAGGTAACTATTTCTTAAATATGTTGGGTGTTTTAGAAATAAGAAAAGAGATATTTATAACAATAATTGATAGAAAAATAGAAGATGTTTTTTATGAACAAATGTCTAGTAAGTTTAATTTAGACAAGGCACATCATGGAATTGCTTTTTCAGTGCCACTTAGAAGCTGCTTAGAAATTGGTAAGACTAAAACTGTATCTAATGCTGAAAAGAAAGGTGTGAATGATTTGGAGGCTATATTTGTCATTGTAGATAAAGGATTGTCAGATAATGTATTGGATTCAGCAAAAACAGCTGGCTCTACAGGTGGAACAATAATACATGGAAGAGGCACTGGTTTGAAGGAAACGGAAAGATTGTTTGAGTTTGTAATTGAACCAGAGAAAGAAATAATACTAATTTTATCAAATGTACAAAAGACGGAAGAAATAGTAAGTGCCATAAATGAAAAACTAAATATAGAAGAATCTAATAAAGGTATTATTTTTGTAGTTGATGTAACTAGATCATTAGGGCTATACGGGGGATAAAAGATATAGGGACAGCAAGAGTGTATGGTATTAATTATAAATAGCAATAAGTAGCACTTTTAGGTTAACATAAACAAATGCCATAGAGGGTAGTACATTAACACTTCAAGAAACAGCAATGGTTTTAAAAGGTATAACTATTGATAAAAAGCCTTTAAAAGAACATTTAGAAGCTGTGGGGCACAAAGATGCCTTTGAATATATTAAGGAATTAGTTTCTGAAAATGTATATTTATCAGAAAAGGTCATAAAGGATGTCCATTCATTAGTACTCATGGATAGACCACAGGATAGAGGGGTTTATAGGAGAATACTAGTTAGAATATTAGGTGCAAAAGCTGAGCTACCACAGCCATATCTTGTTGGAATTAAAATGGAAGAACTGATACGAAACTATAGTAATGTGGATAATAAATTACATGATATAGAGAAAATCGCTAGATTTCATTTAGATTTTGAAGGAATACATCCTTTTACAGATGGCAACGGAAGAACTGGAAGATTAGTATTAAATTTAGAATTAATGAAAAATGGCTATCCACCGATTAGTGTGAAATTCACTGATAGAAAAAATTACTATGAGTGTTTACATGAATACACAGAAAAAGCTAATCCAAGTAAAATGATTTTAATGGTATCTTAATATATAGAGGAACAACTAGATAGGTATCTTTTGATATTAGAATAATGAATTGGTACTTGTCAAGAAAATACTTAATTTAATTAAAACATACCACCCCTCTCTAAATATGCTAAAAGATAGAAAGTGGCTAATACTAGCAAATTTTTTTCTGGGATGATTACTATGAGAAGTGTATATTAAAGCTTTTCCCAAGAAATATATCCTTCCACCAAGGAGATAATATCCCTCGACGACATCTTTATTGACCTCTCAAGGCATGTGGAGACAGTGGTCTTGATGCAAAGAAAAGACTATCTATAATTTAAGGAAGTGTTTTATGAAAAATAACGTAAAAGTATTACCCTATTTATTAGTGAACATAGTGGCATTTTATTTATTGCCCGCAGTTATTAAGGATACAGGAAGTGGAATGACAGCTATGCTGATTGCTATTCCTCTGATATGCTTTGTTATAGCTCTTGTTTTTGGTATAAAGCATTCATTTAATCTGTTATATCCCATGGCTGTGGCTTTGTTATTTGCTCCAACTATTTTTATTTTCTATAATTCAACGGCTTGGGTATATATTATTCTTTATGGAGTGATTGCTTTGCTAGGTAATTTTATTGGTAAATTATTTTATAAGTCTGTAGAATGAGAATCATTTGAATAGCCATAGGTCAAAAATCTTATATTACGTTTCCATACCCAATTGGAGTTAGAGACTAGGGCATGTTTTACTATTCCACCCATTGGTTTTTGTAAGCGAAGGCTTATTATAGTATTTGGTAAAGTATATTTATGAAAAAAAAGTCCAGCATAGAAAAGGAAATACGAAGTTGAGGTCAAGTAAGACCAATAGGCTTCAATTTTTTATGCCTAAAACTTAAAAAAGGCAGAGTAGTAGCAAGGCAGAAATGACAAAGGCGATAATACCGGCTTAGAACTTACCGATGCTTGTGTTTTTGGCAATCGAGAAATACAACTTGGGGGTGCGGATGTTTTTTTGGACTGTTTCTAGACAATTCCAAGACTTTTTCGGTAGGCTACTATACTTTTACCACCGAGACTCATCTTAATTCTATCATGGTTATACCAATTCAAATAACGATCAAGAATCCCAATAAATGCATCAATTGATATATTAGTCCAACTTCGATTGTAAAACATCTCATTTTTAATTCTACCAAAGAAACCTTCGCACGCTGCATTATCAGGTGAGCATCCTTTTTTAGACATAGAACGTGTTAGCTTAGCTTCTTCCATTAACCGGATCCACTCTGGCCAGCGGTAATGACTTCCTCTGTCTGAGTGAACAGTAGGGTTTTCTCCTTCTTCTAAGGTGTTTATTGCACCTGTAAGCATAGTATTTGTCAGCTCAGAGGTGGGGTGATTCGAGATACACCACTCTACAATCATTCCATCAAAACAATCTATGATAGGTGACAAGTATACTTTACCTGCTGGCAATTTAAACTCTGTGATATCTGTTAACCACTTGCTGTTTGGCTTATTTGCAGAAAAATCACGCTGGATTGTATTTTTAGGGGCCACCGAGATCTCACCCTTATACGAGGTATACTTCCTTTTTTTCTTACTTATAGCCACCAAGTTTGCTTCTTTCATTAGACGACGAACGACTTTTTCTGACACACGGATTCCTTCCGCGTTCAAAAGAGCATGGATGCGTCTATAACCATAGCATTTATAGTTTGCATCAAATCCTTCTGTGATTTTTTCTTTCAACTCGTCGTACTTGCACCCTACATCTTTAAGAGTCATCTGATAGTAATAAGTACTTCTTTTAAGCTCTAAAGAGATAAGTAAAGTTTTTAAGGGATATTTTACTCTTAGGGCATCAGTAAGGAGTGTCTTTTCTTTGTTTGTTAGATTTTTTAGACTGATGCCCGGATCTTTTTTTATTAGCTCTGCTGCTCCTTCTAGCAAATCTTTTTCCATTTGGAGCTTGAATACTTGTTTTTGTAAGATCTCAACTTCCTCTTCTAGTTTCTCTTTCACTGTATCGTTGCCCTTACGAGTCAACACATTAAGCTCCTCTGTAGCCAGCTCGTTTTTCCATTTGTAAAGTGTCCCCCGGTTCACTTTGTGCTTATCAGCGACAACTAGGGCACTACTCTTTCGAAAACAGAAGTCAGAGACAGCCTCTAATTTATCATCTTGAGAATACTCGACACCACTTTTATGGATTTTTATTTCCTCAGGTCTTGTTCCTGTTACCCATTTTCTAAGGGTCGGCCTGGAAGGATATCCCAGTGCTCTAATGGTTCTCGAGTAATTTTTACCTCTTTCTAGGTAATAGGTAACAGCAGTACTAATCTCTTCATCAGTAAAACGAGCTTTCATTTTACAAGGGTAAATTTCTATACCACTAATACTTTCCTTTTGATACTGAGCATACCACTTTTTTAGTGTTCTGTAATTAGGATACCCTAATTCTCGTATGACACCAGCTATACAATAATCGTACTTTAGATACAGATGTATTGCTTTCATTCTTTCTTCTCTGGAATACATAGACATCCTCCTAGATTAGTATGTCCAAGATTATGTCCGCACCTCTACTGAACCAGTAATAAATCCTGAGACTGGTCCAGCTACAGATGCTGAGAATGAACCAGAAACNNCAAGATAGTGAAGTGGATCTTGAAGAAACCCTTGAAATGCCTGTGCTTCCAGCATCCATGGCTCCAATGGGTACGGGGCCCGTTAGCCTATCTATAAACGGGAGCCCAGTTGACGAATATGCCGACTTAGATTCCGCCTTCACCGTCTTAAAGGATACTCCCTCTGTAACCAGCGCAGTTGTTGAAATTACTGAGGCCGGAGTATACCCTAGCTCAAGCTTCTCATTTAATGGCTTCGACTTGACAATAAGAGGAGCCACAGGTATTAGACCTGAGATAACAATGGATGATGAGAGCATTCAGTTTTCAGGAGCTACTCTGACAATCCAGAATGTTGATTTATCCATGAGCAATGACCTTCAAGGTTATACTTTTGGTATAGGAAAGTTCGCAAGTGCCTCTACCATTGTTACATTAAACGATACCAATTTAAGATTGGACGGAAAAAACAATACAACAAAATTTGCCATCCAATTCTTCTCAACCAGTGACAACGTTACCTTAAATATTGTAAACCAGTCCGTAGTATTTGTTACGGGTTACAAAGGTAGCAATCCTGGAAATGCGATATATACTGAAAAAGAAAATATTAAGACCGTTAACATCACCGATTCCACATTTATCTCCGATGATAACCGTTCAGGATGGATTGCTTCGGGTACCGGAGACAAGCTTCTTGCTGTTAATGTCACAGGAGGCGTTTTAGAAGTCATAAACAGCACTGGAAACGGCTCCAACGGTGGTAACGTGAATGTCAGTGAAGGGTCTTTAGTCACTTTCAATGATAACTTTGATAATGGATTGTCGGTAAATTGGTTAAAAGTAAACGACTCCACAGTGAAGGTAAGCCGAAACGGCGCCAATGGAATTGTTGCTAGAACGGGATTATGGGTTGAAAACTCTGAAATAACCGTCATAGAGAACAAAGAAAAGTTGATATCAGATTATACAAAGCCCGGAGGCATTTATTTAAATCAAAGTACAGATACAGTAAGTACCATTGATGGCCAAAGCACAGTAAGTATTCTTGGTAATTCTGGACCAGGACTACATTTATATCAAGGTAGTTTAATTGTAGCTGAAGGGGCTATGTTGACTGTTAAAGACAACAAAGCCTACGATGTAAGAGAAGATGGTCTATACGCCAAAGGCGCTGGGGTTTATCTTCGATCAGGCACTCTGGTTTTACCAAAAAGTGCTGTAATTTATAATAACCGAGCTGCAAATGAAGCAGATGATATTTTTGTCGCAGCCGGCCAAACATTAACATTTCATCAAGCAAATCCCGATAGAGAATCTTGGGTCCTCAATGAAGAACCTGAGTGGGATGAAAACCACGTTATTGATGGTTGGTATGTTGACCAAGTAGGCAATCGCTGGTCAGCTCATGTTGATCCTGTTTATATTGATGAATTTACCTCCTATGGTGACACTCCTATTAATGGACCATTGTCATTAAAAGCCGCTCATAGACTGTTACTGTTTACAGAAGTGGCAGTGGAGAAAATTTGGGTAGGTGAAGTCGGAGAAAGTGTAACAATAAAATTATTAGCCAATGGTGAGGAAATTGATACAGTGGACTTATCAGAAGATAATAAATGGAAATATACTTTTAAGGACCTACCTTCTACAAATATTGACGATGAAGCAATAGAATATACCGTAGAAGAAGTCAAAATTGAAGGCTATGAATCCAAAATAACCGGAAGCCAGGAAGATGGATT
>LFRM01073419.1_pt1 | contig 13193 bp, 18 predicted proteins | sample 618341 | NCBI WGS metagenome assembly LFRM01 (sample SAMN03654438, study PRJNA283298) | anaerobic digester metagenome | isolation source: pool of bioreactors CSTR01a, CSTR02a, and CSTR03a thermophilic anaerobic... | place: Denmark: Kgs. Lyngby | collected 2014-05-21
GGTACCGGTGAGAAGATAACGGGAAATACCCTGGAAGAATTTCACCCCGATAGGATGGCATCCCGAATTCTTGGTATGGGAGACGTTTTAAGTCTCATAGAGCGGGCAGAAAAAAACTACGATGCCCAAAAAGCCCAGGCTTTGGAACAAAAAATGCGCCAAGAGGGCTTGGACTTTGATGATTTCTTAGAACAGATGCAACAAATGCGTGAAATGGGTGGCATTGGAGAACTACTGGGTATGCTTCCCGGCCTTGGCGGCAATATGAAGGCAATGCAAAATCTTGATATGGACGATAAAGAAATAAAAAAAGTGGAAGCAATTATCCAGTCCATGACAAAAAAAGAAAGAAAAAATCCTGACCTTCTAAATGCCAGAAGAAAACAACGTATAGCCCTGGGCAGTGGCGCCAGTGTTCAGGATGTGAACAAACTGGTGAAACAGTTTTCTCAGACGAGAAAAATGATGAAACAGTTTACTAGTATGAGTAAAAAGGGAAAGAACCCTTTCGGGGGAATGCGCTTACCTTTTTAATAAATTCCCGGGGCCCGGGAAGATGGCTTAAAATATAAGTCGGAAAAGCCCTTTGGCAGGCCACATAGATAAAGGAGGTATACATGGCAGTTAAAATCAGATTAAAAAGAATGGGAAATAAAAAACGACCCTCTTATCGTGTAGTTGTTGCTGATTCCAGAAGTCCTAGAGACGGCCGCAACATCGATGAAATCGGTTATTTTGACCCACTTAGTGATCCAGTCAAACTGGAAATCAATCATGAAAAAGCAATCAAATGGTTAAAAGACGGCGCCCAGCCAACGGACCGCGCAAAGCTTTTGCTTAAAAAAAGCGGCGTTTATGATGAACTATAGGAGGAGACAATGTCTGAACTAGTTCGATCGGTAGTACTACGCATTGTTACGTATCCGGAAATGGTCCAAGTAACCGAAGTGGAAAAAGACGGTGTCATCACGGTGGAAATCCGCGTTGCTCCCGATGATATGGGCCGTGTAATTGGCAAGGGAGGCAGAGTGATCAATGCCATCCGCACCATTGCTAAGGCCGGTGCATCTCGAGATGACAACAAAGTTTTTGTTGAAGTTGTCTAATGATTCTTGTTGGAAAAACCACGAAAACTGTTGGACTAAAGGGTGAAATAAAACTCTTTATCCTAGAACCGGATTTACTTGAAATTGGCGGAGTCTATTGCCTTGGTAATAAGTCTCATAGCATTGAAAAATTACGTTTTGTCAAAAACGCTGCTATTATTAAATTTTCCGGCATTGATACCATCGAAGAAGCACAGAAACATCTGCAAAAAGAACTTACTCGTAAAAAAGAGGACGTTGAGTTGGAAGAAGATGAATTCTTTTACTCAGACCTTTTGGGCGTTAAAGTTTTTGATGAACAGGGTAAGGCCCTAGGGGAGATTGTTGATATTCTTCAACCCTCTAGCCAAAACATCTATGTCATCCGTGGAGAAACGGAGTTTCTACTTCCCGGGGTAAAGGAATTTATCCTTTCCATTGATATGGAAAAAAGACAAATGATCGTGTCGCTTATTGAAGGTTTAAAATGAAATTTACTATCGTTACTCTATTCCCAGAATTCTTTGATTCCTATTTTTCAATGGGTATTTTAAAAAGAGCCCAGGATGAAGGGTATTTAGAAGTAAACATCGTTAATTTACGGGATTTTAGCTTAGATAAGCACAAAAAAGCCGACGATTATCCCTTTGGTGAAGGTCCAGGCATGGTTTTAATGGCTCAGCCCGCCTTTGACGCCCTTGAAAATTGTGCCCATCCTAGAATTCATCTGAGCCCTAGGGGCAAACCTCTAAATCAAGAAGTAGTAAAAAGTCTTCTAGAACACGAGGAGATCACACTTCTATGCAGCCACTATGAAGGCATCGATCAAAGGGTCTTAGACTATGCTATAGATGAAGAAATTTCCATCGGAGATTATATTCTCTCCGGAGGTGAAATGGCCGCAATGATTCTAATGGATGCAGTCATTCGCTTGATTCCCGGAGTTATTTCCGGAGCATCGGTCCACGAGGAATCCCATGAAGACGGGCTACTTGAATACAACCAGTATACAAGACCAAGAAATTTTCGTGGCCTTGAAGTACCCGAAGTACTTTTTAGTGGTCATCATGAAAAAATCAGGCTCTATCGATTGGAAGAAGCGGTTCGGCTAACACTAAAGCAGCGCCCTGACATGATCAATCGGGGTATGAAAACAGGAATTTACAGTCAAGAAATAATAAAATTAATTGAAAAATTTCGAAAGGAGGAAAGGAATGAATTATAATATAATCCGTGATCTCGAAAGAGAGGCCATTAAGAAGGATCTACCTTCCTTTAATGTTGGTGATACCGTTAGAGTTTCTATACGTATCTCCGAAGGAAAACGTGAGCGACTTCAGGTCTTTGAAGGTCTTGTTATTAAACGACAAGGCGGAGGGATTTCCGAGCGTTTTACAGTACGTAAACTTTCCGGTAATGTTGGAGTAGAAAAAACTTTTCCTATTCATTCACCAAAAATCGAACTTATTGAAGTTGTACGCCGCGGTAAAGTTCGTCGCGCACGTCTCTTCTATATCCGTGACCGCGTAGGTAAATCCGCCAAGGTCAGAGAAAAAATTCGTTAAGAACTGCTCTTGCAGTTCTTTTTCATAGGAGGAAGTACTATGGACATCCAGTGGTATCCCGGTCACATGAAGAAGACCCGGGACTTAATTTCCCAAAATCATAAACTCGTGGATTTGATTGTCGAACTTTTGGATGCCCGGGCGCCGAGATCTTCGCTTAATCCTATTTTTGACGACGTTCTCGGTGATAAGAAGCGTCTATTTTTACTAAACAAATCCGATTTAGCAGATCCCTCGGTAAATAACCTGTGGCTCGATTTTTATCAAAAGCAAAACAAAGATATTCTTTTGATGAACTCACGCAGTGGTTCAACTAAGGTTATTCTCGATAAAATTCGTCAAATGAATGCCCCTATACATGAGAGGATGATTCAAAGAGGAAGGAAAATCCGTCCCATGCGAATGATGATTCTTGGCGTTCCCAATGTGGGCAAGAGTTCTCTTATAAATCGTCTAGCTGGCCGAGCCAGTGCTCGAACGGGAGATAAGCCCGGTGTTACCCGGGGCAAGCAATGGGTCCGCCTAGGAAAGGATTTGGAACTTTTTGACACCCCAGGCATCCTTTGGCCCAAATTCGAAGATAATCAGGAGGGTATCCATCTCGCCCTTATAGGATCGATTCGCGATGAAATTCTAGATAGACAATCCCTAGCTTTGGAACTTGTGCGGCGTCTGATTAAAGATTATCCTGGTGTTCTTAGGCAGCGCTATGGTTGTGAAGAAGAGGGTGAGGCCCTAGTTATTATGGAGAACATCGCTCTGGCTAGAGGAGCGATTCTTCCTGGAAAACAAATTGATTATGAGAGGATTGCACGGATATTAATCGATGAATTCCGAGGAGGAATTCTAGGAAGGATAAGCCTTGAACGACCTGACAATGGAGCAGTGGAGAGCACTTTATGATGATCTATCTGCCGAAGATTTCTTAGAAATAAGTAAAAACCAAAGAAAAAAAGGCGTCCAACAGCTTAGAAAAAAGGCTCAGGGCTCCTTAGAGAAGCAGGCTCTTTTACTGGAAGCCTGGCATAAACGAAATGAACCTAAAAAAAAGCTTTTATCTAAGGGTGCCATTTTAATTGGGGGAGTAGATGAAGCGGGCAGAGGGCCCCTAGCGGGGCCTGTAGTAGCCAGCGTTGTGGTACTTGCTTCACCTATTCTAGGATTAAGGGACTCTAAAAAGTTAAGTGAAAAAAGAAGAGAAGAGTTTTTTCATATTATAAAAAGTGAAGCTCTTGGTTATGGTGTCGGCTGGGCTGACCAAAAGGAAATTGATAAACTCAATATTCTAAGGGCGACAAAGCTGGCCATGAAAAGAGCCATTGATAAGTTGGGCTTTAATCTTGACGCCCTTTTACTTGATGGGACCCCAATGAATCTTCATCCTCAGGAATGGGCTCTTATAGGTGGAGATGATTTGAGCAATGAAATCGCCGCCGCATCGATTCTTGCCAAGGTAACAAGAGATCACTGGATGATAGAGATGGATGAACATTTTCCTATCTATGGCTTTGCCCAGCATAAGGGCTATGGTACAGCCAAACACATTCAAGCTCTAAAAGACTTTGGACCCTGCCACCTTCACAGAAAAAGTTTTTTATCTTTCCTTAATGACAAATAAGAGCAGTAGTTAAAATCCTTCCCTAAAGTATCTATACTTATAGGTGGAGGTAGCCATGATCATAAAACCAGATAATTATCCCCGTGGTCTTTTGTACATAGATAAAGTCCCAGAGCTTTTATATGCCCTGGGCGACACTGGACTGCTTTATAAAAACTCTGTTACTATAGTGGGAAGCAGAAAGCCTACAGACCGTGGGCTTTTGCAGACTCAGAAAATAGTTGAAAAATTAGTCCGCCGTGATATAGTAGTGGTCAGCGGATTTGCAAAGGGCATAGATGAACAGGCCCATAGAGCAGCCTTTGACTTTGGGGGAACCAGTATTGCCGTTCTGGGGACCGGGTTGGATAGTCTCTACCCCCGTGGAAGAGATTTGCTGCGCTGGAAAATGGAAAAGGAAGGACTTCTTCTTACTGAATATCCTAAAAATGTAGGGCCAAAGCCCCATCATTTTCCAAGAAGAAATCGTCTTCTAGCGGCTCTAAGTCCCATTACTATCATTGTTGAAGCCGAAATAAAAAGTGGCACTATGATTACGGCCAAAGAAGCCATCCGGCAAGGCAAAGATCTTTGGGTGGTACCGGGTTCCCCGGAAGATCCACTGAGTATTGGCCCAAATTATTTAATATTCCAAGGGGCAAACCCCCTGTATCACTATGAACTTATCGACCATTGGGAGGAGGAACTATGGCAAAAAATTTGGTAATTGTTGAATCACCCACCAAAGCCAAAACCATTGAACGCTATTTAGGTAAAAATTATAAAGTTATGGCCAGTGTTGGTCATGTACGAGATTTGCCCAAAAGCCAAATGGGAATTGATATAGATAATAATTTCGAACCTAAATACATCACCATACGGGGAAAGGGCCCGGTTATTGCAGAACTAAAAAAGGAAAAAAAGAAAGCAGAAAATGTTCTAATTGCAACGGACCCTGATCGTGAAGGGGAGGCTATTGCTTGGCATCTAGCTACTGCTCTTGATTTGGATGATTCAAAACCAATTCGAGTTTCCTTTCAAGAAATTACTAAGGAAGCCATTAAAGAGGCCATTAAATCCCCTACAGTAATCGACCGAGGTCTCGTCGACGCCCAGCAAGGCAGAAGAATACTGGACCGCCTGGTAGGCTATGAAATAAGCCCTATACTTTGGCGAAAAGTAATGAAGGGGCTCAGTGCCGGCCGAGTACAATCGGTTACCACAAGACTGATCATTTTAAGAGAGCGTAAAATCAGAGAGTTTAAGACCGAAGAATACTGGACATTTTCAGCTAAATTTCTTTCGGAAGAAAAGAAAACATTTTCCGCAGATTTATTAAAATATAAAAACAAAAAACTCCTTGTGTCTTCCCAAGAAGAAGCAATGAAAATAAAAAAAGAGATAGAAGAAGCAGATTTTTCTATCCGCAGTGTAGATGAGAAAAAAAGGAAAAGATCTCCTTATTCTGCCTATACCACCAGTACCCTCCAACAGGATGCCTCGGTACGTCTTAATTTTTCTTCGGGAAAGACCATGATGATTGCACAAAAGCTTTATGAGGGAGTTCGGGTTGATAAGGGTGTCGAAGGCCTTATCACCTATATGCGTACTGATTCCTCTAGGATCAGTGAATCAGCAGTGGCTTCCTGTATGGACTATATCACGGAGAATTACGGTAAAAACTATGCATCTCCTAATAGGGGAGCAGCCGGTAAGGCTGCCCAGGATGCCCATGAGGCCATCCGGCCTACATCGGTATTGCGTTCTCCAGCAAAAATGGCTTCCTATCTTAAAAAGGATGAGCTAAGACTCTATACCTTGATTTGGCAGCGTTTTGTAGCAAGCCAGATGAAGCAGGCTCAATTCGAAGGCCTCCAGATCACCATTGCCGGAGGGGACTTTGAATTCCGAGCCAAGGGAGAAAGACTTGTTTTTGATGGTTTTTTAAAGGTATACGACGCCAGAGATAGTAAAGATATGGATCTTCCTCCATTAAAAGAGGGAGAAAAGGCCCTACTTAAAAACCTTAAAGAAGAGCAAAAATTCACTCAGCCTCCAGCCCGCTACACTGAAGCAAGTCTTATCAAAGAGCTGGAAGAAAATGGAATTGGACGTCCAAGTACCTATGCACCAACCCTCTCTGCCGTTATGAAAAGAGGCTATGTTGTTAAGGAGAAAAAGGCACTACATCCAACAGAACTCGGAGAAATTACCAATGAAATTATGGAAGAAAATTTTCTTCGCCTTGTAGAGCCGGAGTTTACCGCGAAGATGGAAGAGGAACTGGACCGAATAAGCGATAAACAAAACACTTGGCAAGAGGTTATTGGGGAGTTCTACAATATTTTGCATCCTATGCTAGAGCAGGCTGAAGAGCGCATACAAAAATATGACTTAAATGAACTTACCGATATTGATTGTGAAAAATGCGGCGCTAAAATGCTGATCAAAAAAACTATCAAAGGAAGTTTTTATGCCTGTAGCAATTATCCCCAATGCAAAAACACCAAACCCATCTTAAAAAAGATAGGAATCCATTGTCCTCTTTGTGAGGAGGGTGAGATTGTCGAACGGAAAACAAAAAAACTTCGCATATTTTACGGCTGTGATCAGTTTCCTGAATGTCGCTTTGCCTCCTGGGACAAACCCATTGATCGCAAATGCCCGAAATGCGATTCAATCCTTGTCGAAGGAAAAGGTCGAAAAAGCGGAACCATCCATTGCAGCAATAAAGAATGCGATTATGTAGAAAAAAAATAAGCATTTAGAAATAGATCCCCAGGGTCTATTTTTTTCTTAATAATAGGCCATTAAAAACTTTAACAAACTATTGACAAAGGAAAACAAAGGGATTATGATTTGATTATATCTATATGCCCATATGGGAATGTGAGCATATGAAATAAGGAGGATCATTATGTCTAAAAGGACTAAATTATATCTGCTTACAGGTTTCTTAGGAGCCGGAAAAACCACATTTCTTTCAAAGGTGCTACAGGACTTAGAAGGCAGTAAAGTGGCTGTAATAATGAACGAGTTTGGTAAGGTCGGTATCGATGGATCTCTAATTAAAAAAGAAGGCATGGAACTTCTAGAACTCAATAGCGGATCGATTTTTTGTTCTTGCCTGCAACTAAGCTTTGTCTCAGCCCTGGTAGAGATTGCCGATCGGGAAATGGACTATTTATTTGTTGAAAGTTCAGGTCTAGCAGATCCATCCAATATTGGAGACTTCCTCGATGCTGTGATGGTGGTCAAGGGGGATATCTACGATTATTCCGGCACTCTTTGCATAGTTGATGGCGTTAATTTTCTTGATCAAGTAAAGGATATAGAAACTGTTCAGCGCCAACTTAAGTTTGCCCATCTAGTTATCGTTGCTAAGGCAGATCTTATTGAAGCATCAGAGTTAGCTGATGTTAAAGCAAAAATTCGAGAAATCAACGGCGATGTTCCTATTGTTGAATCCATTAACGGAACTATGAATTACAACTTTTTGGAGCAAAATCTTATGCACAGAGATTGGATGGGGGAAGAAACCACCAACACCACTGAAAATCGTCCAAAAACTTTAACCTTGACCTTTAAGGGACCTACGACGAAGGTGAAACTCGGAAGCTTTCTTGATTTAATTAAAAAGGATAGTTATCGTATCAAGGGATTTTTCGAACTAGAAGATGGGTGGAATCAAATTGATGTGGTTGGAAAGAAAATAGACTATAAGAAAACCAAACTAAGTAGACCTAATTCTGAGATTGTTATCATCTCCAGAATCGGCAACCAAATAATCAGGCCTATATTCAGTGCTTGGCAAGAAACCGTCGGCGAAGAGATGAAACTGAAATAGAGGATAAATATGGAAAAACTCACAAATTACTTTAAACTACTGTCCGATGAAACAAGACTCAGAATGATGGCACTTCTTTACCACAATGAATTTTGTGTTTGTCAAATAACCGGCATCACAGGTCTTGCTCAGCCCAATGTATCAAAGCATCTAGCACGACTAAGGGATATGGGTCTTGTTAAAGACCNNGTCAATAATGTCGAAAGCTTTCCTGTCTTAAAATTGGATTTAGAAAAAAGTAAAGCAGCGGCAATCTATATTGAACTAAAGGAAGCCAATAAATAAAGGTGACTCTATGACAATACTAAATTTTTTAAACGCTCAACTCCTCAAAATGAAATGGCTTTGGGATTTTGTCGAACTTTTAGTGGTGAAAGTTTTTAAATTATCCATGGATACAAAGATTGGTGGTTCTGTTCACTTTTTTATCTATGATGTAATTAAGATATTTATACTGCTTTCAGTGATGATCTTTGCCATCTCCTATATTCAAAGCTATTTCCCCCCGGAGAGAACAAAAAAACTATTGGGTGGTATAAAGGGCATCAAGGGCAATATGCTGGGTGCTTTGCTTGGTATACTCACACCCTTTTGCTCTTGTTCGAGTATTCCTATCTTTATTGGTTTCGTATCGGCCGGACTGCCCCTAGGGGCCACCTTCTCCTTTTTAATTGCTTCTCCGATGATCGATTTAGCGGCTCTTATGTTGCTTTTATCGATTTTTGGAATTAAAATTGGAATAAGTTATGTGGTTGCTGGGGTGACAGTGGCAATTCTGGGTGGAATCATCATTCAAAAGCTGCATATGGAAAAATATGTTGAATCCTATGTATGGGGCATTGAAGCTAAAGACGTTAAACATGATGAGATGTCAAAGATCGACCGTATGATTTTTGCCAAGGAGCAAGTTCTTGACATCATTAAAAGAGTTTGGCCCTATATACTCCTAGGCGTCGGTATCGGAGCAGGAATTCACAACTGGGTCCCTCAGTCAGTTGTTGAGAAAATATTAGGAAAAGGCAATCCTTTCTCCGTGTTAATAGCTATAATAATCGGTATACCGATTTATGCCGATATTTTTGGAACAATTCCCATAGCAGAGGCTTTGCTTTCTAAAGGCGTTGGAATCGGAACTGTTATTGCCTTTATGATGGGGGTAACTACAATGTCCTTGCCTTCTCTTGTTATGCTAAGCAAGGTGGTAAAGCCCAAGCTACTAGCAACCTTTGTTGCAGTGGTTACCCTGGGTATTATCATCCTAGGCTACGGACTCAATGGAATTTCATCATTCATACTCTAGAAGGGGGACTTAAATGGAGATAAAGATATTAGGTACAGGCTGTTCTAAATGTGAAAAGCTGGAAAAAAATCTTGACATCGCCTTAAAAGAAATGGATATTCAAGCAACCATTGAAAAAGTTGATGATCTTATTGAAATGGTGAGCTATGGAGTAATGAGTACGCCGGGTTTCGTCATTAATGACGAAGTCAAGTCCGTAGGTAAAGCCCTTTCAGTTAAGGAAATTAAGAAGTTCTTACAAAATAGCTAGAAGTAGAACTAAAAAGCGTAGTATCATTAGAATTTTCAAGATTTTATTTTAATACACTGAAATTTCTATTAAAACTCTATTAAATAGCTTTAGCCTATTGAATTGAGAGAAGCCTTATGGTAAGATACATAAGGTTAAATACACACCTACCTGCTAATCTGCTTGTGCCGTTATGGTCATCGGGTGGGGAGGACAAACAAGGAGGAAACAATTATGTCCGTTGTATCAATGAAAAGTCTATTGGAAGCTGGGGTTCACTTCGGTCACCAAACAAAACGCTGGAATCCAAAAATGAAGCCCTATATCTACACTGAGCGTAATGGAATCTACATCATCGACCTTCAAAAATCGGTAAGAATGTTGGAAGACGCCTGTGATTTTATTAGAGATCTCGCCAGTCAAGGTGGGAAAGTTCTCTATGTTGGAACGAAAAAACAAGCTCGAATCGCTATTGAGCAAGAAGCTAAAAGAGCCGGAATGTTCTATATCAATCAAAGCTGGAAGGGTGGCCTTCTAACAAACTTTGAAACGATTCGTCGTCGTATTGAGTATCTCTTTGAACTTGAAGAGATGGAAGCCGATGGAACTTTCGATGCTCTACCTAAGAAAGAAGTTATACTACTTCGTAGAGAAAAAGAAAAACTCGAGCGTTTCTTCAATGGTATTCGCGATATGGTAGAACTACCTGACGCTATATTTATCATTGATCAAAATAAAGAAAAAATTGCTATCCACGAAGCCAAGCTTCTGGGTATTCCTGTAATAGGAATCTTAGATACAAACTGCGATCCCGATGAAATCGATTTCCCGATTCCCGGTAATGATGATGCCATCCGCGCCATAAAACTCCTTTCGGCCACCATAAGCACTGCCATACTTGAAGGTAAGGCTGCTATGGAAGCTTCTGTAGAGGAAGAGGAAATGGTTCAAGAGCAAGAAGAAAATCTAGAAGAAGAAGTTGAAGCTGAATCTGATAAAGAATAAGAGTTGAAGTAGGAGGAAAATATATGTCCTTTGGAACAAAAGAAATAAAAGAATTACGTGAGCGCACCGGAGCCGGAATGCTAGACTGCAAAAAAGCACTGGAAGAAAATAACGGTGATTTGGAAACAGCCATTGAGTACCTACGTAAAAAAGGTATTGCCTCTTCTGCAAAAAAAGCCAGTCGTATTGCAGCTGAAGGTCTGGTATCCATGGTGCTCAGTGAAGACAATACTGCAGGAGTCCTGGTTGAAGTAAATGCTGAAACTGACTTTGTTGCAAAAAATAAAGACTTTAGTGATTTTGTTGAAAAAATTGCCGTACTCGTTCACAAGCATAAGCCCTCGGATATGGAAGCCCTCAACAATCTTCCTTTTGAAGGAAAGACCGTTGATGAATCCTTGAAGGAATTGATTGCCCGTATTGGTGAGAATATGAATATTCGACGCTTTAATCATGTTGAAGTCGATCCCGGTAGTGTTTTTGGATATGTTCATGGAAATGGTCGTATAGGAGCCCTAGTGGCCCTTAAAACCAATGCTGCTGCCGCCGATGTTGCTGAACTTGGTAAAGATCTAGCTATGCAAATCGCTTCCATGAGTCCTAAGTACATCTCTAGAGAAGATGTCGATCCAGATTATCTTGAAAGCGAAAAGAGAATTTTATTGGATCAAGCATTAAACGAAAACAACGAAGCCAAAGCTGCTGGACAAAAAGCAAAACCTGAGAACATTATTGAAAAAATGGTCGAAGGTCGACTCAATAAGGAGCTTCGTGATGTCTGTCTCTTAGAACAAGCTTTCATAAAAGATGGAGATATCACTGTTGCTACTCTTGTTAAAAACATTGAGAAAAATCTTGGTGAAAAAATCGACGTCCAAAACATGATTCGTTATGAAGTTGGTGAAGGCCTCGAAAAAAGAGAAGAAAACTTCGCTGAAGAAGTAGCAAAACAAATGGCATAAAGATGGAGCCTTCTTCGGAAGGCTTCTTTTTTATAGGCAGGATGCTTGATGAATTAGATTAAAGATGTTACAATTACTAATAGATTATAAACATTTTCGGAGGTTAAGTTGAAATATAAACGCATACTCTTAAAGCTAAGCGGTGAAGCACTGGCCCCTTCCTCGGGAACAGGGATTGATGATCATATTCTGGCAGGAATTGCCAATCAGATCAGAAAACTCTATGAAAGTGGATATGAAATTTCCATTGTCGTCGGCGGTGGCAATTTTTGGCGAGGTAGAAGTAGTGAAGAAATGGACCGCTCTACAGCCGACTATATGGGTATGCTGGCGACGGTCATCAATGGCCTTGCCCTTCAAGATGCCATCGAAAAGTTTTCTATCCCAACAAGGGTTATGAGTGCCATCGAAATGCCCAAGGTAGCAGAGCCCTATTTGCGCAGAAAAGCTGTTAATCACTTGGAGAAAAATCGTATTGTTATATTTTCCGGTGGTACAGGAAACCCTTTTTTCTCTACGGATACAACGGCTGCTCTTCGAGCGGCAGAAATTGAAGCTGAGATTGTCCTTTTCGCCAAAACTATAGACGGAGTCTACGATAAAGATCCAAAGCTTTATCCCGATGCCAAACGCTATCATGAGATGAGTTACCGTGATCTACTTATTGGAGATTTAAAAGTTATGGATCAAACCGCAGCCACACTTTTAGCAGAAAATGAAATACCTTGTTTTGTTTTTAGTATGAATGAAAAAGACAGTTTAATCCGGGCTCTTGAAAGCCAAGAACATGGAACCATTATTAGGAGGTAGAATCTATGGATGACTTTAACAGGAATTTAGAAGTACAAATGAATAAAGCCTTGGAGTTTTTGAAAGTAGAACTCTCCAGTGTCAGGGCCGGTAGAGCCCACCCAGGAATTTTAGATCGCATTGTTGTTAATTATTATGGGGTTGATACACCCCTTAACCAGCTTGCCACAGTCAGTGCACCGGAAGCAAGGCTTATCGTGATTTCCCCTTACGACAAAACTTCCATTAGCGGAATCGAGAAAGCTATTCTTAATTCGGATTTATCACTCAATCCTAATAATGATGGTAAGATTATTCGACTGAATCTTCCTCTTCTTACCGAGGAAAACAGAAAGAATCTGTCTAAGCACGTTAAAAAACTTGGGGAAGAGACGAAAATTACCGTTCGAAATGAGCGTCGTAGCACCATTGAACAAATTAAAAAGCAAGAGAAAGATGGATTGGTTCGTGAAGACGAAGCAATAAGAGCCCAGGATGATGTTCAAAAAATCATTGATAAAACTATTGTAGAAATCGATCGACTTATTGATGATAAAACCAAAGAAATCATGGCGGTATAATGTTTCCTGAGCATGTTGGTTTTATAATGGATGGAAATGGTCGATGGGCTAAGGGTCGAGGTTTATCTCGGAGCGATGGCCACCGTGCCGGTACGGAAAATATCCGAAATATTATTCAAACCAGCAAAGATTTAAAGATCCGATATTTGAGTTTTTATGCCTTTAGCACAGAAAATTTTAAAAGACCCCTTCAAGAAGTCCGTTTCTTAATGAACCTATTGATTGAATTTTTT
>LFRM01291525.1_pt2 | contig 13190 bp, 13 predicted proteins | sample 618341 | NCBI WGS metagenome assembly LFRM01 (sample SAMN03654438, study PRJNA283298) | anaerobic digester metagenome | isolation source: pool of bioreactors CSTR01a, CSTR02a, and CSTR03a thermophilic anaerobic... | place: Denmark: Kgs. Lyngby | collected 2014-05-21
TTAAACGCTCTTAAAGTATCAAGATAGCCAAGAGTAATATTTCGTTCTACAGTTTTAGGGTTTGGAAACATCACTGAACCTAAATTTTCTCTTGGAGAAATTTCAATTAGTTCATAAGGGCCTTCTAGAGGTCTACGATCTGTTATTGTATGAAGATTAATGGCAATAATTCGGCGGTATCCTTTATGATAAAGAGGCTGGATAGGAATATTATCATATAAGGCTCCATCAATATATTCCTCGCCATCAATAACATATCGCTCAAAGCTTGGATGATTGGCACTGGCTGCTACAAAGGACATGAGGCTGCCTTTAGGTACATCATCTTTAAAAACCACAACAGGCTCTCTTGTGGTGATATTGTAGGTAACCACACCAAAATCAATGGGATTATCTCTTATTTTCTTTTCATCAAGAACTTTATCCATCATATTTAAAAGGACATTAAAACTAAACCCTCTATTTTTAATCGCTTCGGGTATGATTTTAGCATCAAAACTAATCATGGCATCTTTATCTAGGTTTCTCCACAGATTTAGCAAGAAATCCATATCACCCATTAAGAAAGCAGCTCCATTAAGAGCACCTATAGAGGTTCCAGTAATGGCACCTATTGGAATTTCAAGCTCAGTTAAGGCTAATAGTGCTCCCGCTTCGTAAGCTCCTCGAGAACCACCTCCACCTAATGCAAGTCCATACATGAAATCATCTCCTTTTAATTAGTCTCTTAGAATAATAGTATATGAAAAAGCTTACATATTCATAGCCTACGAGTAAAAGCTTTATGAATAATAGCTCTTCATGTCAATTTTTTCTGTTTCTCACGCCTAATTTGTTTGAAAAAATTAGTTAAGAGTGTAGAAGAACGATCATCGTATAGATAAGTAGTGTTGATGTAACGACCTCTTGGCGGGAGATCATTTATGGACACTACACTTCCAAAGGCCCCTTCATTAGGTTCAATGGCACCAATGATGACATGACTAATTCTCGCCTTTCGGATTAAAGCAGAGCACATGAGGCATGGTTCAAGGGTGACATAAAGTATACACCCATCCAGTCTCCATGTGCCCAAGGTTTTTGCGGCTTCCTTAATGGCTAAAACTTCACCATGGGCGGAAGGGTCAGAAAGAATTTCCATCTGATTATGTCCTCTTCCTATGATTTTATCATCTAAGACTACGACACATCCTACAGGAACTTCGTTCTTTAAATAAGCCAGTTGGGCTTCTTTAAGAGCTTCTTCATAGAATTGATTCATGGTCATACCACCACCTTTAAATAGAATTTAGTATTCATCCTTCAACTATTATAAGCCCTGACATCTCTTATGGGAATCAAAATAGAGCCTATGCTATCTCTAAACATAGCGTAGGCCCCATTTTAGTTTTCATCCTGGTAGATTATTTTAAGCGTCTAGCCAAGTCTGTAAATCGGAATTTATCGGGACAATGTCTCGACTGTGTATATTGAAAAAGTTGGCCATTTTGCAAATAGACTAAGGTGTTCACCACCGCTACCATATTGTAATCAAAAAGATCAAGATACTTATAGTCTTCGTCTGTAGCTTTTTCCATGATGATTTCTTTGTGAGCATAGCCTATTTTTAGGCCTAATATTTTTTCAATATAATCATAAATGGAGTCTTTAGCGATTTCTTTGGTTAATGAAGGTACTATATCAGTGTAGAAGTAATCTTTATCTAGAATTACTCTACGCCCTGCCACAACCCTAACCCTAAGAACTTTAGTTATCTTTTTTTTGTCTTCTCCATCCATAGATTTAAGAGGAAAAGTACAGTTATCATTAGTTTCAATAGATATTACTTTTGTAAGATGGGTAACATTTCCCATTCTCTCTCTCATTTCTTTAAAGCTGATGAGGCCTGCCACGGGAAAATCAAATCGATTAATCTCTAAAACAAAAGAACCTTTTCCTTTAACCTTCATAATATAATTATCCGAGACTAACATCCCCAAAGATTTGCGGACAGTATCTCTTGAGATATCATGAAAAGCCATCAAGTCTTTTTCAGAGGGAAGTTGATCCCCTGGTTTTAGTGTTCCATTTTCAATATTATTTTTAATTTCCAAATATAATTTAGTATATTTTGCCACCTTTAATCACCCAGTCTATAATACCACGACTTGGTTATTCTCTCAAAACTTTAAAATTAGAGCATCGTAAGCCTGAAGAAGAATTTTCCCTTCTTGGATTCTAATCCCATCGGTATTTGTTAATAGTATCTGGTAGGTTTCTTCACAATAGGCAGGAAGATGATTTTTTTCAAGGTCAAACATAACATCATCTCCATAAAAATTATTTAGTACAAGGATTCGCTCTTGATTATAACTGCGAGTATATACAAATAAGCTTTCATGATTTTTTTCTAGCATCTCATATTGGCCAACTTGAATCGCTTTTTCTTTTTTTCTGAGCTGAATGAGCTGTTTATAATATTCTTGAATGGAATCTTCTTTTTCTTGATCTTCTTGCTGACTAATACCTCTAACTTTAGCAAATGGTAGCCAAGGAACTCCCATGGTAAATCCTCTTCCTTCATCTGGGGACCAAAGCATAGGGGTCCGACCATTATCTCTGGACTTGGAGCCTAAAATAGCCATGATTTTATTGTCGTCTACACCATTTTCTTTAAGGATTTTATAGTAATTGGTGCTTTCTACGTCTCGGTAATCCTCTATAGAGGCGAAATTGGCATTGGTCATACCAAACTCTTCTCCTTGATAGATATAAGGAGTTCCTCTTAGAAGATGAATAGATGTGGCTAGCATTTTAGCGGATTTATCTAAAAAGTTTTGGTCATCTCCAAATCGTGATACCACTCTTGGTTGGTCGTGATTGTTATAGAACAGGGCCATAGTTCCTTGATTCTCCTGCATTCCAGTTTGCCAATGGTCGAAAATTTCTTTTAACATTTTAAAATCAAAGTCTTTTAAGGACCATTTGTCTCCATCTTCGTAATCTACTTTAAGATGATGGAAATTAAAAACCATGGATAGTTCTTTCTCTTCTGGTTTAGAATATAGGATACAGTTTTCAAGATCTGTAGACGACATTTCGCCCACGGTGATGGAATCATCCATCTGTCCAAAGGTTTTTTCGTTAAGTTCTTTTAAATAAGTATGTACTTTAGGACCATCAGTGTAGAATCGTCTGCCGTCTCCGATGAAATCATCTTTATAGATTTCAGGCTTTGAAATTAGATTTACCACATCAAAACGGAAACCCTGAATCCCTTTATTCATCCAAAACCTTACGATATCGTAAAGCTCTTCTCTTAAGTGTGGATTTTCCCAGTTTAAATCAGCTTGGGTCTCATCAAAAAGATGAAGGTAATATTTTTTAAGCTGAGGTACATAGGACCAAGCACTACCACCGAACTTAGATATCCAATTAGTAGGTGGTTTATTCTCTTTACCTTCTTTAAAAATATAATAATCCTGATATTTCTGATTTCCGTCTAAAGCTTTCTGGAACCATTCATGAGAGGTGGAGCTGTGGTTGAAGACCATGTCCAGCATGATCCCCAATCCTTTTTCCTTTGCCTTGGAAATAAGCTCAATTAAGTCATCCATAGTGCCAAAAGCAGGGTCTATTTTTTTATAATCGGCTACGTCATATCCGTTATCATTCATTGGAGAGACAAAAACCGGAGTAAGCCAAAGATAATCCACGCCCAGATCTTCAAGATAATCCAGTCTACGGGTTATTCCATTAATATCCCCATGACCGTTTCCTGTAGTGTCCATAAAGGACTTAACATAGATTTGATAAATGATTTTATCGTTGTAAGTATTCATGTTTTCTCTCTCCTTATTCGAGACTAAGTCAAAACCATTAAGTTTAGAATTTTATTTTAAAGTCAACACCTTTACCTGCAAATAGTCCTCTTTTTTCAAAGACGATGGTGAGGATGAAAGGCACTACGACAGCAATAAGCATACAAAGTGCGAAAATCAACATAAATGGACCTTGAATTGATAAGATTCCAGGAAGTCCACCTACACCAATGGAGTTAGCCATTACACCAGAACTTACGGATACAATAGCAGCAATTGCTGAGCCAATCATGGCAGCTAAGAAAGGATAGATATATTTAATATTAATACCAAACATAGCAGGTTCAGTTACACCCATGTAACAAGAGATGGCCGCAGGAATAGATATCTGTTCTTCTTCTTTATCGCCTCTATGAAGGTATACAATAGCCAGCACTGCGGAACCTTGAGCAATATTTGATAAGGCAATCATAGGCCATAAAATGGTTCCATCAAATTCGGCCATAAGTTGAAGGTCAATGGCATTGGTCATGTGATGTAGTCCTGTAATGACTAGTGGGGAATAAAGGAATCCAAAGACTCCAGCAAATAACCAACCAAAAGCAGATGTAAGTCCAGCATAAACCACCGTAGAGATTGCGTTGCCTATGGTCCAACCTATGGGGCCAAGAACGACATGAGCAAGAAGTACGGTGGGTACAAGGGATAAAAATGGTACAAGAATCATCGATAAATAATCCGGAATAATTTTCTTCCAAAATTTCTCCAAATAAACCAAGGTAAATCCAGCCAACATAGCAGGAATTACTTGAGCTTGGTATCCTATCATATCAATTTGTACAAATCCAAAATCCCAAAATGGAATTTCACCACCACCAGAAACGCCGTAAGCGTTAAGAAGCTGAGGAGAAACTAGCGTAATTCCTAAAACAATTCCCATAATCTGAGTCGTTCCAAATTTTCGGGCAATAGACCATGTGATACCAACAGGTAAGAAATGGAAGATAGCTTCACCAATAATCCATAAGAAATGATTAACACCATTCCAAAACACTGATTGAGAAACGATGGTATCAGTCCACCCATTAAGTAACGGAACAGAGTCTAGTAAATTACGAAAACCCAGAATCAAACCACCAACGACCAGCGCTGGAATTAACGGAGCAAATATTTCTGCTAAATTAGCTAAAAGCCTCTGAACTGGATTCATGTTGGATTTTGCCGCCTGCTTACTTTCGTCTTTAGAAACTCCTTCGATACCGGAGATAGCTGCAAATTCGTTATAAAAAGTTCCCACATCATTACCAACGATTACCTGGAATTGACCTGCTTGGGTAAAACTTCCCTTAACAGTCTTTAAGGCCTCAATCCCTTTAATATCTGCTTTCTTAGGATCATGAAGTACAAACCTCATTCTAGTTACGCAGTGAGTAACAGCTGAGATATTTTCCTTGCCTCCAATGAGTTCTAACATCTTTTTTGCGTCATCAGTGTATTTGCCCATTTCTTTCCTCCTTTAAACTTGTACGTATAAGTATTATTACAAATCAAATATAACCTGTACGTATAGGTTTGTCAATACGTTTACATAAAACTTTAAAGTTTATTTTTAAATAAAAAAGAGCCATGATAGCTCTTTAATTTACATAAATATTTTGAACTATAGTCTCAATGATTAATAGTATTTTCCTATTGAAACTCTAATCTTTTAACGAATTTTCAAGTTTTGATAATTTGTCTTTTCACTCTTTAATCTCGAGATTATTTTTTTTGGTTAATCTAAAATGTCTGGCTGCTTCTAAATATAGAATTATAGAGATTCCTGCTACAATACCAAGTCCCATTTTTGATTCCTCCTTACTTCTGAAAGTAACTATGCTTTTAAGAAATCCTTACCTAATATCGTTTTAAAAATAGGTATAATCAGAAGAGTTGACTATGGATTCATTATCATTCTTATCTTTTTAATTCGATTCTTATCTACCTCTTCTACGATAAAAGTGATTCCTTGATCTTCAATAATCTGTCCATTATGAGGGAAATTGCCTAGAATACCGATGAGATAACCACCAATCGAATCAAATTCTTCAGATTCGATATTTGTTCCAAGATATTCGTTTAGTTCATCAATACGATAGGAACCCGATACGATATATTCATTGGTTTTGATGACTTCAATATCAGTTTCCTTGATTTCGTCGTATTCATCTTCAATTTCACCGACAATCTCTTCTAATAAATCTTCTATAGTCGCTAAACCAACCGTACCTCCATATTCATCTAAAATAATAGAAATATGGGTATGTCTTCTTTTGAGTTCATTAAATAACTCGGTGATTCGCTTAAACTCATAAGCGTAATAAGGTTCTCGAATATAGTCTTTTAAAACGAATTTTTCTTCATCTTCTTTTGTAAAAAACAATAAATCTTTTACGTTTAAGATTCCTACAATGTCATCAATATCTTCTCCATATACGGGAAATCTTGTAAATTGCTCTCCTTTAATGATTCCTTTGACTTCTTCAAAAGTAGAATTGATATCAATGGCACAGATATCTACTCTTTGAATCATGACATCCTTAACTTGTAAATCTCCAAATTCAAAAACATTAAAAAGCATTTCTTTTTCTTCATCTTCAAAAACACCTTCTTCGCTTCCCACATCCACCATGGTTCTTAATTCTTCTTCAGTAATAAGAGGATGGTCTTGGTTAATGTTGCCTCCGAAAAGTTTTATAATAAAAGAAGCAATACTATAAAAGATGACAATAAGTGGAGTCAAAACAATCATAAGAATGTTCACTGTTTTGGAATAAGCCATGGAAATTTTCTCGGGATACTGTGTGGCTAATGACTTTGGGGTGATTTCCCCAAATATAATAACCATTATGGTCAGTAAACCTGTTGCCACGGCGGTGGCTCCATAACCATAATTATCAATGGCGATAATAGTGGCTAAGGCTGATGCAGAAATATTGACAATATTATTCCCAATTAGAAGAGAACTGATTAATTTTGAGGGGTTTTCAATCAGCTTTAAAGTTAGAATGGCCTGTTTATTTCCTTCATCAGCAAGCTGTCGAAGCTTATGTCGGTTTACAGCGGTATAGGCTGTTTCTGCAGAAGAAAATGCGCCAGATAAAATAATCAAGACAATAAGCAAAATAATCTGCCACGAACTGGGGTCCAAAAAAATCAACTCCTATATATTCTTAAGGTTATGTACTAGATTAGTCTCATTATTATAACAAATAAACAAGAATAAAAGAAATAAAAGTAGAACAATTGATTGAAAAGTAGAAATTCTTGTTAAAATAGAAGTAACAAAATGAAAAAGGAGAGATTTTCATGATTTTTATACTGTATGGTCCTTCAGGTTCTGGAAAAACTTTAGCTGGGGAATATTTAAAAACCATAGGAATAGAGGAGCTAGTTTCACATACCACAAGAAGAAGAAGGCCTGGAGAAGTTCATGGGAAATCTTATTATTTTGTGGATCACTCAGAATTTGAAAAGTTGAAGAAAATAGAACAAAGTATTTATGCTGGAGAATTTTACGGAGTATCTGAAGAAGAAGTGATGCTAAAATATCAGGGAAAGCCTGTTTTTGCAGTCATGGATAAAAATGGGGTTAGGGCTTTTCGTGAAAGATTTAAAGAAGATATTTTTATTATTGAAATCAAAACTTCGCCAAGAAAAATGCGAGATAGGATGAAGAAAAGAGGAGAGTCAGAACAGATTATTCGGCGACGCATGAAATACTATCTTGAAGAACGAAAGAGTAAAAAACATTTTCATCCTGACTTTAGTATAGATAATAATAGCACCATAAGAAATTTGAATAAAATGCTAGATATTACAATTAGTAAAACGAAAAATCGAAAAAAATGAATTATATTTGCTTAAATTAGAAAATAAAACAAAAAGTTCTTCTCAAATTCCTTTAATGTTTAATGACTGTTTACAAAAACATAGAAAATATTTGGTATGCTATAAGTGATAAATAAATAAGAAGGGAGTGAAAACAGATGAAGGTAATAAAAAGAATAGGATATAGCTTTTTCTTTTTGTGCTTAATCCTAAGCAATAAGGTATTAGCCAATGAAGAAATTAAAAAAGCCAGTGTAATTAGGGAAAGTGATGTCTATTTAAAAGCTTTTTACGCCGCATTTGCGACACTGCTTGTTATTCTAATTGTTTGGCTCATTATATTTAGGCCAAAATTTAATGGATCAGATCATAAAGTTTAAAGCTAAATTAATATTCGTACGCTATAATAAGCCTTATGTGAATTAGGGCTTTTTCTTTTTCAAAAATATTGGAATGAATAGGTGGTTAAGTGGAGAAACGACTAAAATATCAAGACAGCAAACGGCTAAGTGAAATTCGAGAGATTCGAAAACGAAATAAGCGTAAACGAAGAATCTGGATGGGTTTATTTATTATGTTGATTTTAGTTTCTTTGTTGGCAGTTTTTGATCAAAAAGGTCTTTTTGACTTGGTTTTAAAGGATAAAGTGAGTTATGATGGTAATAATACTTATGTAGAGGTTCCTAAAGAAGAAGGGATTGCTTCAAGAGAAAGCATAATCACCATGGCTCAGATACTAATTAATCATCCCCATGAAACGGGATTGATTGAGAATCTTTTTGGGCTACCTTCAAAACCTCTAAGTCCTGGAGGATACGTAGATTGGGTTTACTATAATGTAATGGGCATACCTTTAAGTAGCCTCAGTGAAGAAGATGGCCAGTTAACAACTAAATTATGGAAAGCTTCATCTCCGGTGGTGGAATCAGAATTAGAACCAGGTGATTTAGGGTTTTATTTAATGCCTGAGGGCAATAAAGTAAATCATGTGGGAATATATTTGGGTGAGATTGATGATAAGAAAGCTTTCATTCATGCTGGAGGTATTGCCTATAAAGCAGAAGGATTAGAGCAAGGTAGAGTTGTTATCTCACTAAATAATACGCTTAAAAGAAATAATAAGGATATTAATGGAAATGAATTTTCTCCAGCAGCAGGACCATCTCAATTTATGTATTATAGACGACCCCAAATCGAATTCAAATAATAAGGTAGGTGTGCCATGTATAAAAACCGAGATCGTATTACAAAAATTATAGCTTTTGTTATTTTATTAGGAATGGTTGGTTCTGTTTTAGGAGCTTTGATGATATAAAATCTAAGAAATATGTTGACCAAACTTGAATAATAGACAACTAAAAAAGGATTCTTCGGAATCCTTTTTTAGTTGGTAGATATTTTAGCGATTTAGTTAGCAAGAAACTGCGCTAGTCGGCAGGAAAGACGAGATTAATTTGCTCTCTAGCCTTTGTCATCACATCATGAACTTGATGGGCTAGTTCTTCAGTGTGTACAGAACTAAAAGAATTACCGCTTTTTATGGTTTTAACAAATTCCTTAGCCTCGTAATAAAAATCATTAACACTGGTTTCGGGCTCAAAAATTTCTCTTGTACCGTCTCGAAGAATTAGAGTAATTTTCAAAGGGCTTCCAATTTTATCAATGAGAAGACTTCCTTTTTCACCTTGAATTTCTGAGCCAATAAAGGAATCGCTGATTTTAGAGTAGGTTAGCGTAGCTTCTAAACCGGGATAACTTAACAGCATACTACCTGAACCATCCACTCCACCATTTTCCAAAATGGTACCCATGGCTTTAATTTCATTAGGAGAGCCAAAAAGATCTAAAAGTGGATACACACAATACACCCCAATATCCATTAAGGCACCATTGGAAAATTCATTCTGAAAGGTATTAACCCACTCACCATTCTTATGACGGTCGTATCTGGAGCTATACTGACAATAGTTGCCAATAAATTTACGAGCTTTTCCAATCCTTTGAAGGTTATCTTTTAAAGCCGTATAGGCTGGCATGGTGAGAGATTTCATGCCTTCAAAAAAGACAAGATTTTTCTCCTTAGCTAATGCTGTTGCAATTTTAAGTTCTTCAAGATTTGACGCGGCTGGTTTTTCAACCAAGACATGTTTTCCATGAGATAAAAATAGGAGCGCTTGCTTAATATGATAGCTATTTGGGCTGGCAATATAAATAGCATCAATATCATCTGATATGGCCAAAGCTTCTAAATCTGTATAATAAGACACGTCACTCAAGATAGAGTCTTGGAAATGTTCCCTTAATTTTTTTGCTTTTCCTAAATCTCTTGAATAAATGGCTGTCAATTGAAGTTCGCCAGTTTCTATAGCGCCACCAATGAATCTTTCTGTGATAGCCCCGGTTCCGATGGTTCCAAAACGAATCAAAATAATCTCCTCCTTTTCCAATGTAAATTGCATAATTTGAGTATATTCTAAAGTTTCTTAATGAAAAACAGGGGTACATAGGCAAAATATAGTGTGATGAGTTCATCTAATTATAAACTAAAACTTTTATAAAAAGTGTTTTATATGGATGAATTAGCTAGTTTTAACATGATTTTCCTATTCTTAACAATCATGTCATGAATGGTTCAGACTTGTTCTATAAACTATAAGTTAGAGGAGTTGATTAATTTGGATAATGTCATGAAATTTAACTACACGTTAGAGGTTCCCTTTAATGAGTCTTTTAAAAAAGCTTATGGTGAATATATTGCAGCTAAAGGTAAGGTAGAAGAAGGGCTTAAAATATATTTATTGGAAAACTTCCTACTGGACTATTTTAAAGATATTCTAGATGAAATTAGAAAAAATCATCCTGAATTTAAGGGAGAATTTGATTTAGGTGTAAAGCACGATATGGTAAAGGGGATTTTTAAATCAGATGCTATGTTGCCAGGATCATTAGAAGAACCATTAAGACGAGATTTCTTTGAGCGATTTAAAAAATTAATAAATAGAGATGATCTTAGAGTGGACATCAACTTAGGATGTATGATTTAAAAGATTGAATAGATATATTCCACAAAATGAAGGTATGAATAAAATACCTTTATTTTTGTGGGGTTTTTGAAAAAGATATAAAGATAATAGGGAAATTATTTTTCTGAACCAGGATTGATTCTTAATGGGATTTCGCCTTAAGCTTTAGCACAATGAAGTTGCCCACTACCTAAACTGAATTAAAGATTGTAATTTAAAATTACCTTTGTTAAAATAATACATGAAAAAGACAGAGGAATTGTTATATGTTATAGTTTTCGTTCAACAGAAAGTAATACTTAAAAGTAATAAGGGGGCTAACATGAATTTAGTAATTACTGATTTAAATAAGTCATTTAAACAGAATCATGTCTTAAGGGATATCAACTTGAATGTAAATTCAGGACAGATATTTGGATACTTAGGGCGAAATGGTGCTGGGAAAACCACATCACTGAGAATTTTGATGGATGTATTTGAAGGCGATAGCGGAACAATTACCATGGATGGCAAGGAGTTTAAACCAGGTGATTACAGAATAGGATATCTTCCAGAAGAAAGAGGGATGTACTCAAAATTTAAAGTTAAAGATCAGTTGATTTATTTTGCTGAACTAAGAGGAGCAACAAAAAAAGAAGCTGAAAAATCTATGAAGAAATGGTGTAAGGAATTTGGAATAGAAAAATACTTAGACCAAAAGCTAGAGACCCTGTCTAAAGGTAATCAACAAAAAGTCCAAATCACCCAAGCTTTTATTAATGAACCGGATATTTTAATTCTTGACGAACCATTTTCAGGCCTTGATCCCGTGAATTCTAAAATTTTCCAAGATGCACTCTTAAGTTATATCAGAGAAGACCGGATTATTATTTTTTCTTCCCATCAAATGAGTTATGTGGAGTCTTTTTGTGATGATATTGCCATCATAAATGAGGGAAAGATTGTACTAGATGGTAATTTAAATGATATTAGAAGAAAAATGGGGGAAGGGAAACTTCGGTTGCGTTTTTCGGATATGACAAATTTAGATTTTCTCTCAGAGTATCGCTATACAGTGGAAAATGAAGATGTTATCTTAAGATTAAATGCCAATGAAACAAAAAAGTCTTTTCTTAAAAACTTACTTAATGAAGATATTGAACTAACCATGTTTACGAATTATCGGCCTAGTCTTCAAGAAATTTTCATAGAGAAAGCAGGTGATCAGATTGAAGCAGTTTAAATCAGTGTTTAAATTCGAACTTAAAGGTATGCTTACAAATAAAAGTTTAATAATCACCACGGCTATCATGTGTGCTATTACCTTACTGATTACGACAATCCCAACTTTTATTGTTTGGTTTGGAAATAATGAAATAGATGAAAATTCTAATGATGGTACTGAGGTCATGGAAGAATTTGTTTTAGTCTATGAAAGCCAAGAACTCAAAGAGGCCATTAGTCCCATATTAGGTAAAGAAGCTTATTCTACAGAAGAAGAATTGAAACAAGCTGTTCAAAATGAAGAGGTATCTTCAGGTTTCGTCATCAAGGACTTTAACAACTATAAATATATTTCCTACGATCGATCCATGAATTCATCTGAACAGTGGGATTTTGAAGCAAGATTAAAACAAGTCAATGAAAATCAATTATTTACAGAAAGTGGATTAGATATTGAGCAAATTCGAGAAATTTTGAATCAGCCCATAGAACAAGAGAATATTGTTTTAGGAAAAGATGCTAGTTCAGGCTCGGCCATTGCCTTTGCGATTATATTTGTCATGTATATGTTGATTCTTTTATACGGAAATAATGTGGCTACTTCAGTGGCAAGAGAAAAAGATTCTCGAACCATGGAATTACTGATTACTTCAACCAAACCCAGAACACTGATTTTAGGTAAAGTTGCGGCCGTAGGATTAACGGGGATTATACAAATCACATCTATGCTATTATTTGCTGCTATTGGATTTATATTAAATAGAGTAAATTACCCTGAATCTCTATTACAAATGATTAAGGGATCAATGACCTTAGACACAGTATTTGTTTATGTTCTTTTTTCCATAATGGGTTATATATTATATCTCTTTATATATGCCTCTTTAGGAAGTTTAGTTTCAAAGGTAGAAGATGTAAGTAAATCAGTAGCACCCATCACCTTCTTATTTGTAATAGCATATTTAGCAGCTACAGTTGCCATGAATGCACCAGATAATTTTGTAATTAAGATCACATCGTTTATTCCATTTATATCGTTGTTTACCATGCCGATTCGGTATATGCTCACCAGTGTTCCATTAGTATCAATTTTGGCTTCAAGTGCTATTATGATTCTAACTGTAGTATTATTTGCCTCCTTATCTGTGTATATCTACCGATTTGGATCATTAAATTACGGTAATCGTCTTACATTGAAAGAAGTTTTGAAGTCTTTTAGAAGATAGATGGATTCTATTTGATGATGATAAATTATAGAAATTAGCTTTACACTAATGAATAAAACTATTTAAAA
>LFRM01345048.1_pt1 | contig 13187 bp, 16 predicted proteins | sample 618341 | NCBI WGS metagenome assembly LFRM01 (sample SAMN03654438, study PRJNA283298) | anaerobic digester metagenome | isolation source: pool of bioreactors CSTR01a, CSTR02a, and CSTR03a thermophilic anaerobic... | place: Denmark: Kgs. Lyngby | collected 2014-05-21
GCACTGGAGAAACGGATTGCCGACTCCGTGCAGCAGACTGTACACGGGAGCTATCCTGTGCTGGAGCCGGAGACTGCCCAGCAAATCATAAGAGGGATCTCCAACTTGCTGGAAAAACTGAGGCAGAAGGGGATTTCGCCTGTAGTTCTTACTTCTCCGCGTATCAGGCTGCCCTTTCGGCGCCTGGTGGAGCGTTACCTGCAGGATCTTGCCGTTCTTTCTTTTAACGAAATCTTACCCCAGCTTGAAGTCGAATCGGTGGGGGTGTTGAGAGAATATGAAAATTAGAAGGTACTATGTGCAGGATATGAAGGAAGGTATGCTGCGCATCAGGGAAGAACTGGGGCCGGAAGCGGTAATTATCCAGAGCCGCAAGGTGCGTTTGAAGGGTTTAAGAGGGATCTTTGCCCCGCGCAAAATGGAGATTACCGCGGCCGTGGAGAGCCCCTCGCGGGCTGTAAAATCTGAACACCAATATGATCATAATGTACAGGCAAAAATCCAGGAAGAGCTGAGCGAACTGAAGATGATGGTCAACCGCCTGATGAACAGGGATTTTATTCCGGCTGACATCAGGAACAGGGAACGTAAGGAGTTGCAGAAATGGCGCCTGCAACTGCAGCGCCAGGAAGTCCTGGAGGAGCTTATTGACGAATTTATGACGGAGATCCAGGAGAGCCTTTTTGGCGAAATTCAGCTCACCGAGGAAATTACGGGGCTCATTTTACGGAAGAAAATGCGTAAGCGGCTGAAAACAGCGCCGGAAAAAGGCGCTCAGATTCAGGTATTCGTGGGCCCTACTGGGGTAGGAAAGACCACCACCCTGGCCAAACTGGCGGCGCGCTACGCTTTGTACCAGGGTGAAAGAGTAGGAATTATTACGATAGATCATTATCGTATCGGCGCCGTGGAACAACTGCGGACCTATGCCGATATTACCGGACTTCCCCTGGAGGTGGTTATGACGCCCCGGGAGCTCCGGCATGCTCTGGACAAGCTCAGCGGCTGCCAGCGTATCCTGATCGATACTGCCGGGAGGAGCACTTTGAACCTAGTCCATATCCAGGAGTTGGCCAATTACCTGGACAACCTCCCTCCGGCGGAGATTTTTATGGTCATCAGTGCCACAACTAAAGAGCAGGATCTAAGGCTAATCAGCGAGAATTTCCGTTGCATGAATTATAACCGGCTGATTTTTACCAAACTGGATGAAACAAATACTTATGGAGTGCTGCTCAATGGCGTTTATCTTACCGGACTGCCGGTAATATATATCACTACCGGTCAAAGTGTTCCCGACGATATTTGCTTGGCCGATCTTGATAAGATAAGTTCCTTGATCCTGGGGGAGGAAGAATAATGGCCGACCAGGCGGAGCGCTTGCGGGAAATATTCAGAGAAAGACAGTTTCCCAAAGTAAACCGTAACAAAGGACTTTCACGCATTATTGTCGTCGCCAGCGGAAAAGGAGGCGTGGGCAAAACAAGTCTGGTAGTCAACCTGGCTGTCATTATGGGACAGTGGGGGCAAAAAACGATTATTCTCGATACCGACCTGGGGCTGGCCAACGTGGATATCCTGATGGATCTCAAGCCTGCTTTTTCCCTAGTTGATGTTATCCGCGGCTACAAGGACTTGAGCGAGGTAATAGTAAAAGGGACTTTTAATGTGGAAGTCATCCCCGGAGGCTCCGGCCTCCACGAGATCATCAGCATGGATAGCCACCAGCGTGAGCGGCTTGTTTCACGCTTTTCCTACCTGGAAGAGCGAGGAGATATCCTGCTGATCGATTGTGCCGCCGGCCTTTCGCGTAACGTTCTCAGCTTTATTGCCGCAGCCGATGAGCTGATCATGGTCACTACCCCCGAGCCCACAGCAATTACGGATGTTTACAGCATTATTAAGATTGTCAGCAATTACAGGCTGCATTCTACTGTCAACCTCGTAGTCAATATGGTGCGCAGTTCCAGGGAGGGTGAAACCGTCTTTAAACGAATAAACAATGTCTGCCAAAACTTTCTTGACATTTCCATGAACTTTTTGGGAGGGATCGAGTTCGATCAGCACGTTCACAAGGCGGTTTTAAACTGTTCGCCTTATGTTCTCCAGTTTCCCCGTTCCCGGGCGGCCCAGTGCACCCGCAATATTGCCCGGCGCATTCTTTTTGAGGAAAAAACAGTTAATAGTGTAAATAAGAAAGAAGGTAGCTTCATAAACCGGCTTATCCGATTATGGAGTTCGTGACTCTAACGTTGCACGTACAGGTGAGCAAAAATGGCTGCTAAAAACCTTTTTTATGAAAATATGCTTCTGGAGGTATACGATCACCGCAAACAAGTCTACGGCAAAAGTATTATCCAGGAAGTTAATGACGATAACCTTGCCATCGGTATTCCCATGAAAAAAAATAAGCAGGTGGTTTTACAGGAGGGTGTAACCTACAGTTTCAGAGCCGTCCTGGATGACGGCCTGTATTACTTCGCGGGCGAGGTTTTGGGAACGAAGTCCAGCGGGCATGTTATGCTTTATATTATTTCCCGCCCGCAACAAGTGCAAAGACGTCAGAGAAGAAATTATTTCCGTGTTCCCTGTGTGCTTAATGCCCGTTACATAGAAATTTCAGGCGACGGCTCCCAGCCCGCTTCGGAAGAATGGCTGCAAGCAGAAACGGCGCTGGTGACCAATTTAAGCGGAGGAGGCCTGATGTTCGTCACAGGCAGAGAGCTACCGGTAGGCACGGTTCTGTTTTTGCGTCTGTCTCTGCAGAGCAAAGATGAAAACAAAGAAGTGCTGGTAAAAGGAAAAATTTTAAGGGTGCACCCTTTAAAAATGGGCAGGGCGCTGCGCTACAGATATGGTGTACAATTTTTTGATCTTACCGAAAAAGACAGGGATGAAATTATCCGTTACATATTTACCATATTGCGGGAAAGGCTTCGCTAGGGGGGAGAATCTTGACGGAGGATATCTGGCAAAAGTACTTTCAGACCAGAGATGCAGATTTAAGAGATACATTGATCCAAGAGTATCTTCCCCTGGTAAAACAGGTGGCCGGGCGCCTGGCCATGGGCCTGCCTTCACATGTTGAAGAGGAGGAATTGGCAGCCTGTGGGATTATTGGCCTCCTGGAGGCCCTGGAACGTTACAATCCTTCTTCCGAGGCCAGTTTTAAAACCTTTGCTACCTGGCGTATCCGCGGTGCTATGCTTGATGAACTGAGAAGGATTACCTGGATGCCCCGCTCCATGTATCAGCGTCTGCGCCGGCTACAGGAGGCCGAGCAGAAGCTAAGCCACAGTTTGGGGCGTGAACCTTCCGTGCAGGAGCTCGCCTTAGAACTTGGCTGGTCGACGGAAGCGGTTGAGCAGGTATATGCCCAGATGAACTGTTACTCATTGATATCGCTTGAATCGCTGCTGTTTGCACCTGCCGCTACCAATGTCGACTCCGCGGAAGAACTTTTTCCATCCGATGAGTCCGTCGCAACTCCAGAAGAAAGCCTGGAAATGGAGGAACGTAAGGAAATACTGGCACGGGCAATCGAGAAGCTGCCGGAGAGAGAAAAAATGATCCTGGCCCTTTACTACAAGGAGGAGCTTACCCTCAGGGAGATCGCGCAGATCTTGAATATTACCACGGCCAGGGTTTCCCAGATACATGCCCGGTGTATTTTCAATTTGCGGGAGGAAATGCAAAAGGCAGGATATTTGGAAAAGTAAAGGGGTGAACAGGTTGGCGAATATAAATGCCTTGTTTTTCCTGGGAATTATTGTCGGGGCATTGGCCGGGTTTGGCCTTATCTGGTGGCTTGCCTGGAGGAACCCATCACCGGAACCCTTTTTTACGCGTTTTTTAAGGGTAGAGATGCACTCTCTCCGCATCAGCCGGCGCCTGGCACTTTATGAACTGCAAAGGAAAGTAGAGGAGCTCTCCCGGCAGGTTGAGAGGATTAACCTGGAGATACAGGATCTGCAGAGGAAAGCAGCAGCTGAGGAAGGGAGTTCTTATAAAGAGGATTCTTTAACCGCATGGGAAGGAGCGGGTGTGCCGGGGTCCACGGTGCGAGAATACGGCCTGCCGCCCGAAAGCGATCATTTCAAGGGACTGGACAGTTGCCGGGAAATTTACCGTCTCTTTCAAGAAGGCCTTTCTCCCGCGGATATTGCCAATAAGTTGAGATTGGGACAGGGGGAGGTAGAGCTGGTTCTCTCTCTTGGTAAGAAGCCTTCCTGGGTAGTCGGCGCAAAAAAGAATTAAAAAGTTATAAATAACTGCCGATAATAGATATGTACCCCTATAAAAAAGGTAACGGATACCGGGTAAGACATTTTCAACATTTTAAAGGTGCCCGGAAATTAAGAACAAAAAGGTGGGGTTTTATGCGGGGACTTTACAACGCAGCGGGTTCCATGCTGGTAAATCAGGTTCGCCTGGAAAATATCAGTAACAACCTGGCCAATATCAATACTCCCGGCTATAAAAGAAGCGAAGTGGTAGCAGTGACTTTTCCCGAAATTTTACTTTATAGAACGGAAAAGATGGCCGGGAGCAGAAAGGCGGTAGCCTCTCCTGTCGGCCTGGCGGCGGAAAATATTGCCGTAGAGGAAACATATCTTGTAAATATTTCCGGCAGCCTTTCCACCACCGGAAGGGAGTTGGACCTGGCTTTACAGGGCCCGGGGTTTTTTGCTGTAGAAACTCCCCAGGGGATGCGGTACACCAGGGACGGGCATTTGCAGGTCAATGCAGATGGTATCCTGGTTAATTTCCAGGGTTTTCCCGTATTGGGCGACTCCGGCCGCATTACATTGCGAGGAGAGCATCCGGTGGTTGATGGCAGCGGGAATATATACGAGGAAGGCGTATGGGTGGACAGGCTTCAGATTCTTGGCTTTGTCCCTGAAAATTCGCTTTGGAAAGACGAATACAACCTTTTGCAAGCAGCAGAAGGCGCTATTCCGCTAAGGTCTGAAGAAACTGAAGTCCTGCAGGGCTGCCTGGAGGAATCCAATGTTGATTTAATGCGGCAAATGACGGATCTGGTAAAGGCCCGTCGTAGCTATGAAGCGGCTCAAAAAATTTTTCAAACTTACGATCGCCTTCTTTCCAGGGCGGCCAACGAACTTGGCTCCCTTGGTTAAATAAAAAGGGAAAGGCCGCTGAATGAATGTTAAAGACCTGAATATCATTAGGAGAGTGAAGGGAGGTTTTCCTAGTGCTGAAATCCCTGGCCAACAGCTGGACAGGCTTGCGCGCGCACCAGCAGATGCTGGATATTGCGGCTCATAACCTGGCCAATGTTAATACTGTTGCTTACAAGGAGAAACGTGTTTCCTTCGCGGATTTGCCCGCCAGGAACCTGGCCGAGCGCCGCCTGCCGGTTGCCGGTGAGCCTCCAACGCCCGTCCGCAGCGGAAGGGGGGTCGTGCTGTCCAGCGTTACCTCCTCCTATGAGGAGGCCCCTCTCGACTTTACGGGAAATAATTTTGATCTTGCTGTTGCCGGTGAAGGGTATTTGCGGGTAATCATGCCTGACGGCAGTTATGCTTATACCCGTGCCGGAAATTTTGCCCTGGATGCGGAGGGCAACATCGTTACCGCAAATGGCCGGCCGCTGGATCTTCATCTTACCGTTGATAGTTGGGGCGGGGTAGATTTGTCCACCCTGGAGATCACCCCCGGTGGAGAAATTTATGCCCGTTCCATGGAGGAAGCGGGGCTTCCGGGGCCGGGCTATTCTCCCCACGCTGCTGTTAAGCTGGGGGAGGTGCCTCTTTACCGTTTTGTCAATCCCCAGGGCCTTTCTTATATCGGGGATAATCTTGTTCTGCCTTCGGCTGCCAGCGGCCCGCCGCTGGAAGGCAGAGCCGGGGAAGAGGGATTTGGAGTAATCAGGCAGGGTTTCCTCGAAAAGGCCAATGTAGATCTCGGGCGCCAGATGGTCATGCTCATCCGCGGCCAAAGGGCCCTGCAGGCCTCTGCCAGAACGGCTGTCACAGCCGATGAGCTCTGGGCGCTGACATTGAACGTGCAGTCCTAGTGTCTTTAGTATCTAAAGAATGGAGATGGTATTCTGGGTAAGGATATTTTGTCCCAATCGGAAATAGATTCTCTTATCTCGGCTTTGAGCAGCGGAAAGCTGGAAGAGGAAGATAAACAGGCCGATAGCTCGGAGTACCGCAGTTATGATTTTCGCCGGCCGAGCAAATTTTCCAAAGAACAGATGCGTACCCTGCAAGTCTTGCACGAAAACTATGCCCGGCTGCTGGGGAACTTTCTCTCAGCTTATTTAAGGATCCCGGTACAGATACAGCTGGTTTCCGTGAGCCAGGTAACCTATGAGGAATTTGTTTTTTCCCTTCCAATACCTACTTTGGTTACCGTCTTTAATATGAGCCCGGAACTGGGAAATGCCATGCTGGAAACCGGCCCTTCATTTGTCTTTCCCTTGATAGATATTGTCTTTGGCGGCGAGGGAGGTGTTCCCGCACAAATCAGGGAGTTGACGGACATTGAAATTACGGTAATGAGGCAGATTAACAGCAAGCTTTTAAACAATCTTCGCTATATATGGGATGATATCGTCTCCTTAACCCCGCGGGTGGAAAATATGGATACCAATCCTCAGTTCAACCAGATGTTCGCTTCTACAGAAACGGTGGCTCTCCTTACTTTTTCTGTCCAAATTAAAGAGAACCAGGGACTGATAAACCTTTGTTTCCCTTTCATTACCCTGGAAAAGATTATGCCCAAGCTCACAACGCAGTTCTGGTTTAGACAGTCTTATCAGGATACTTCGCAGTTTCATGAACAACTCCTTCTTAAACAACTGGAAAAGGTCGATGTAAATCTAAGTGTTGTACTGGGAAGCGCATCGATTACCCTGGCTGAATTCCTGCAGTTCCAGGAAGGTGATATTATCCAGCTGTCCAGGCAGGAAGGTGAAGATCTGGATATCTACATTGAAGATGAGCTTTTACTAAAAGGGCAGCCGGGGACCCAGGGACAGAATCTGGCGATGCAGGTCACCAGGTGGAACAGCGGGGAGGTAGAAAAAGATGTCTGAGGGATTTTTAACCCAGGAAGAAATCGATGCCCTGTTGGGGAAAGAGGAGCAAACAGAGACCCGTACGGGGGAAGAGACCGAAAAACCTTCTGAAGAGGGCGATGGAGAGGAATCAACTCCCAATCTGGAGCTTATCCTGGACCTTCCCCTTAAAATATCTGTACGCCTGGGTGAAGTAAAAAAACCTCTGCAGGATATTCGCCGCTTTACCGCTGGAAAGGTTGTGGAGTTGAACAATTCAATTAAGGACCCTGTAGATATTCTTATTGGAGAGAAGGTTATCGCGCGGGGAGAAGTGGTTATCATTGATGAAAACTTCGGCGTTAAAATCACGCACATTATTGATCCTCTGGAAAGAATTAAAAAATTGCAGGGGTGAAGAAATTGGATAAACCTTTGGAAGATGCGCATAACAATGAACCTGCCGAGATAGAGGCAAGCGGTGACCTAGATGCCGGAGGCGGAGGTGAACCGGCGGAGCAGTTGCTGGAAAAGCAGTACCAGGACGCCCTGGCGGAGGTGGGCAATATATCCCTCGGCGCGGCGGCAACGGCTCTCTCCAAGCTTGTTAACAGGCTGGTGCAGATCACGACCCCCAAAGTTAATCTTCTTACCTTGAAAGAGGTCCGCAGCAACTATCCCATCCCCTGCCTGGTTGTAACGGTAAACTACCTTAAGGGATTGGAGGGGGAGAATGTCCTTATTGTCAGAAAAGACGACGCTTTAAAGATCGTGGGTCTGATGATGGGCATGGAGCCTCCTGAAAGGCCTGAAGATTTGGGCGAGCTGGAGCTTTCGGCGATTGGTGAAGCCATGAACCAGATGATGGGATCGGCAGCTACAGCTATGTCGGATCTTTTCAGCCGTTCCATTGATATCTCCCCTCCACAGGTAAGAAAAAAGGATTTAAAAACAGAGAGCGTGGAGCTTGATTCTCTTGATGAGGATAGCATAGTTATCCAGGTGGCTTTCCGCATGGTTGTGGAGAACCTCCTGGACAGTGAACTTCTGCAGCTGATACCCCTTGAATATGGCCGTAAAGTTGCTTCCAGCCTTCTCGCCACCCTCGTCTCGGGGATGGCTGCGGAGATTACCGCGCCTGCCGTTCAAGAGGCCGCTTCTCCTGAAGGGGCTGTTGTGGCGCCGGAAGATGTTTTAACTCCGGTTGTGAAAAAGGACAACGTTTTTTCCGTCAGGGAAGAAGCGGAAACTCCTTCCGGCTTGGAGGCTAAAGCAAAGAACCAGGGGCTACGGCGGGAGGAATTTGAAAAGATAAATTTGATTAAAGATATTCCTATTGAAATAAATGCTATTTTGGGTAAAGCCAGGCTCCCCTTAAAACGGGTTTTCTCCCTGTCACCGGGTGAAATAATTGCCCTCGAAAACTATCTGGGAGAGCCGGTGGAGCTCTATGCCAATAATCAACTGGTAGCAAAGGGGGAGGTGGTCCTGGTTAACAGTCAATTTGGCGTTAAAATTACGAATATGGTCCGTTCCGGACCAATTATCTGAAAGGGTGAAATGCATATGACGCTGACGGATAAAAATAAAAACGAGACCGAGGTCCAGATGGTCGCTTTTATGCTGGAAAAAGAGGAATTTGCCGTCAATATCCTGCAGGTCCGGGAAGTCTTAAAGATGACGCAGGTAACTCCTCTGCCGCAATCTGCCCATTTTATTGAAGGGGTCATAAACTTGAGAGGAGAAGTCATACCCGTAGTTGATCTGCGCAAGCGATTTGAGCTGGATCCAGGTGAGAGAGGAGAGCAGACCAGGATTATAATCGTGGAGATCCGGGAGAGCAAGGTGGGGTTGATCGTGGATTCGGTTACAGAAGTGCTCCGTCTTTCCTCTGCAGCGATACAGCCCCCCCCTTCGAGAGTAGCGGGAACACGCACTGATTACCTGAAAGGTGTCGGTAAAATTGATGAGCGGCTCTTGATTGTTCTTAACCTGGACAAGATTTTGACGACGGAAGAAAAAATTCTTATGGACGAGATTACGCTGAGTGAGCAGGAAAGAATTGAGGCGCAGGCCTAGACTGCCGGATGACCGTACTGGAGAGAGGGGGAAAAGTAGTGGAAGAGTACAGGGACCTTTTTCTTGCTGAAGCCCATGAATATCTTCAGGATATGACGCGCTGCCTGCTGGAGATGGAGAAAAATTCCAGCAACGACCAGCTTACGGAGATGTTCCGCGCCGCGCACAGCCTGAAGGGCATGGCCGGCACCATGGGATACGAGTATATTACACGCTTGACGCATGAAATGGAAAGCCTGCTGGACCAGTTGCGCCATGGAACGGCCTCAATAGATACAGGTTTTGTTAATATACTTTTTGAAGCAGTAGATCTGGTTCAGCTTCTTGTCGATAACCTTGACAATCAGGAGGATTTTAGCAGGGAAGTAGCAATAGTGCAGAAAAAAATGCAGGAGTGGAAGGCAGGTGGCGAAGGGAATGTGGCCAAGGAGCAGGGCCGGGAAGCCCGGGTGGAAGATAAAGCGGCAGGAGGGCGGTGGATCAACTGGAAAGACCTTGTGAATGACTTTGAGGCAGAGATGCTCAAGGAAGCCCGTGCTCGGGGTGATAATATCTACCATATACATATTTCTCTCCGGCGCGGTTCGCTTTTAAAATCGGTACGCTCCTATATGGTTATCAAAGCAGTGGAGAAACAGGGAGAGATAATAAAGACGGTCCCTTCTCTGCAAGCCCTGGAGGAAGAAAATTTCGACCGTGATTTTTCTCTTTTGCTGGTGGGAAGGGTGGATACGGGCGCGTTAAAACAATCTGTTGAAAGCATTGCGGAGATAGAAAATGTAAATATTTTCCCGGTAGATATCGAAAGCGGGGCTGAAGCACAGGTTCAGACACCGCTCGAGGATAGCGGCGCTCAGTCACCTCCTGGATTCGAAAAATCATTATCGCCGGCAGATAAAGACGAAGAAACGCCGAAAAATGCGCCGGGGGCTTCTCCGAAAGCAGGGGCGCCTTCTTTAACCGCGCGTAGCTCAGAAAAAACAGTACGTGTAGAAACAGCGAAGCTCGACAGCCTGGTAAACCTTGTCGGAGAGCTGATCATCAACCGTACCCGTGTGGTTGAACTAGGGAAAAAGGTAAATAATGAGTTGCTGGAAAATGCTCTGGAGCAGATGGAAAGGATTACCACGGAACTGCAAAATGCTGTTATGACTTTACGGATGGTGCCGATAAAACAGGTTTTTGATCGTTTTCCGCGCATGGTCCGTGATCTTTGCCTGGAGAGGAATAAAGAAGTGGAGTTATTTATTTCCGGCGAGGATACCGAGTTGGATCGCACCATAGTTAACCAGGTCGGGGACCCGCTGGTTCATCTTTTGCGCAATGCCGTCGATCATGGCCTGGAAGGAAAAGAAGAGAGAATTAGCAGCGGGAAAAACCCGGTCGGCAAAATAGTCCTGGAGGCGCATCATGAAGGAAGCCATGTAGTGGTTAGCGTGGAGGATGACGGCAGGGGAATGGATCCGGAGGTTCTTAAAGCCAGAGCCCTGGAGAAAAAGATAATCTCCGCGGAAGAAGCTGAGAATATGAGCGATGATGAAGCCCTGCGCCTTATCTTTCGCAGCGGTTTTAGCACTTCGCAGACAATTACCGACATTTCTGGCCGTGGTGTAGGTATGGATGTTGTCAGGACAGCTATTGAAACACTCAACGGAACGGTCGAAGTAAAAAGTACTCCGGGAAAAGGTTCCAAATTTATTCTCAGGTTTCCTCTCACGCTGGCCATTATCAGAACCCTTATGGTAGAGTCCGGTAAAGAAGTCTATGCCATTCCCATTGAAGCAGTTCGTGAAAACCTTTTTGTTGATCCGCAGGAAATTAAAACGATTCAGCAGGGAAAGGTCATTACCTTGCGGGAAGAAGTCCTGCCCCTGTATTCCTTACAGGAAAGCCTCGGCATGGGAAAATACCTGGAACAAGATGTTTATCCAGTGGTTGTTATTCAGGCCGGTGAGAAAAAAGCCGGATTTATCGTTGATGAACTCCTGGGCCAACAGGAAGTGGTCATTAAATCCCTCGGCAACCTTATCAGCGATATTAAGGGTATAGCCGGCGCCACGGTGCTTGGAGACGGGCGTGTAACTCTTATCCTGGATGTTGCCAGTTTGCTTGATGATGGGAGGGTTAATTTTGGGAAAAAGAGTATTAATCACTGATGATACGGCCTTTATGCGTATGACGCTGCGCAATGTGCTGGAGAAGAACGGGTATGAAGTTGTCGGCGAAGCGGAAGACGGGTACCAGGCCGTAGAACAATATATGTTATCCAAGCCTGATCTGGTTACCATGGATATCACCATGCCCAATATGGATGGAATTACGGCCATTAAAAAGATTATGGAAAAGGATCCTGAGGCCAAGATTGTCGTAGTAAGCGCTATGGGCCAAAAAGCCCTGGTAATTGAAGCCCTGAATTCCGGCGCCAAGGATTTTATTGTCAAACCTTTTCAACCGGATCGAATTGTGGAAGCCTTACAAAAGGTAGGAGGGTAAATAGATCCGTTTCAGGACAGATATTCGAGAATGAGGTGAACTTCTTGAAGAAAAGGAGACTCAGCAAAGAAAAATTTGATGTCCTGAAAGAATTGGCCAATATCGGCGTGGGTAACGCCCTAACCTCTCTGTCGAAAATGTTGAATGAAGAAAAAGTGGAGATGAATGTTCCGGAAGCCACTCTGGCTCCGTTGCAGGATGTTCCTGATTTGCTTGGCGGTGCGGAGCTTCCGGTGGCGGGTATATATATTGAGTCACATGGTGATATAGGCCTGACCATCCTTTTTGTTCTTTCCATGGATAGCGCTTACAAGTTAATCTCCACGCTTCTGCCCGGCTCGCAGGGAGAACTGGATGAAATGGGCCTATCAGCGCTGCTCGAAGTGGGGAATATTCTGACTGGTTCATATTTGAATGCCCTTTCGGTGATGACCGATTCAAGGATGCTGCCTTCTCCACCGAAGATAGCTGTAGATATGTCCGGGGCGATTATCTCCACAGTGATAGCGGAAGCCCGCATTGTCGACGATGAAGTAGTTATTTTAAAAACTTCGCTGAACTCGCTGCAAAGCAATATTTCTGGTCATATTCTGATTCTCCCTGACCGGGGATCGTTAAAAAAGATTTTTACTCTTTTAGGTGTCAGGTGAAGATATGCAGACGCTCAAAGTTAAAATTGCAGATCTGGCCGTCCTCAGAGAGCGGGGAATTTTATTGACCGTTGGACTGGGCTCCTGTGTCGGTGTTGCCCTGTATGATGCAGAAACCAAGGTCGGAGGGCTGGCGCACATACTTCTTTCCTGCAGCTGCCAGTTTGAAAACAGGGCCAATTCCTTTAACCCTGCCAAATTCGCTGATACGGCCATACCGCTCCTGGTTGAAAAAATGGAGAAGCATGGTGGGAAAAAAAGCCGGATGAGGGCCAAAATTGCCGGTGGCAGCCAGTTGTTCAGTTACCATCAGTCGAACGGCTTCAGTATAGGAGAGAGAAATATCGAAGCGGTCAGGCAGACTCTGAAAAAGCTGGAGATCCCCATTCGCGGAGAGGATGTGGGGGGAAATTACGGCCGGACAATGCGCTTTTTTGTTGAATCTGGGAAAGTCGTGATCAGCACTGTCGGTAAAGGTGAAAAAGAGCTTTAAGGTATATTTTATCTCGCATGGAGGAAAAAATTTGAAAGTTTTGGTAGTAGACGACTCAGCATTTATGCGCAAATTTATCGGCGATATAATACAAAGCGACAGCGAAATGGAGNNACTCTCAAGAGAATCATGGAGCAGTCGCCCCTACCTGTCATAATGGTCAGCAGCCTGACGCAAAGGGATAGTAAAATAACGATAGAAGCTCTGGCGGCCGGTGCGATAGACTTTATAACAAAACCTTCTCTGGTAAAAGGAGAAAGCGCAGAGGAAATCAGGCGACTGCTGCCGCTAAAAATTAAGGCGGCGGCCGGTGCGCGTCTAGGTGCTTATAAAAAACCCCTTTGCTTTGAAGAGAAGTTGAAAAAAACAGCTTCCGGACGGTTAGCCCGTAAGGTAGTAGCGATAGGCGCTTCGACCGGCGGTCCACGTGCTCTGGAAGAGGGAT
>LFRM01168492.1_pt1 | contig 13183 bp, 7 predicted proteins | sample 618341 | NCBI WGS metagenome assembly LFRM01 (sample SAMN03654438, study PRJNA283298) | anaerobic digester metagenome | isolation source: pool of bioreactors CSTR01a, CSTR02a, and CSTR03a thermophilic anaerobic... | place: Denmark: Kgs. Lyngby | collected 2014-05-21
GTATTTTCTGCAGGATTGGGATATATTTTAACAAACTGAATTTGTTTAGTAATATTGTCGCCCAAGTTTTCTCCTTGTTGCGGTGCATTACGTAAGTCAATTATAAATTTTAATTCTTCTATTACTTCAGGGAATTTTTCATTATAAACCAAACTTAATATTGCCTGCGCATTTACACTTACACTTGTTTCACTTTCTGCTATTTCGCGCACTGTCTGTTCTTGTGCAGATGTTAATTCGAAATATGTTTTTTCTGAAACACATAAATCTGACAATAAATTATAAAAATTATAAAAATTTTTATCTTCATCATTATCTTGTGGCAATTGCCCAAGCAATATTTTTGCCTCTTTGCATTGATTTGCAACAAGATATGCCTGAACAAGTTGTTTTTTATTTATTAAATCCCTTTGCGTCTCAAGATAGGCAATTACACTGTCTATGCCATTAATAGTAGTATCGTTCAGATATTGACGCATCAGTTCATTTTCTGCTATATCTTTTTGTGATTCCATATAAGATATTTGCTGTTCCAGTTCTGCTCTTGCTGATGTGCCTGTTCGCACTTCCTGTATTTGCTGCTGAATATCGTCAGGTAATTTAAGTGTATTTAAAGCACTCATTACTGTATCTGTTACAGGAGAATTAGAAATAATTATTTCTTTTAATATGTCGGGAGGCAATGGTGTTGGTTTTTCTTTTATTGCTGCAAGCAGGACTCTGTCTGATAGATATGGCGAGGCACTCTCCAAAGCATTTTTTATTCTTTCAGGCTCTTCGTCCTGATGTATCTGAGCAAGTAATGTTTCTGTTTCTCCATTATCTATTAAACTTATTAATTCTTCTATTTCTAAATTGTTAGTATTAATGATTTGTTTTAGCACTACTGGTGTTAGACCAGAATTCAAATGCGAAGGACAAGAAATTTGAGAATCATATTCAATATCACAATTATGTAATGTAACTTTATCAGAACTATAACATTGCGGAACATAATCATCAGGTTCACTATGATGATTGTAATTAAATTTTGATGCATCTGAATTTACATGGATATCACTTGTATTATACAGTTATGGCTAAATTTATTACCTGCTGGAAGGGCAGGATTGTTATCATGACAATATCCCTGCTTTTGAGCAATACGACCAGAAGTAACAGCAATATCAGCAGAAGAAATATTAAAATACTGATTACATAAAAATTGCAAACCCTGCCCAACATTAATTCCAATATGCTCAGGATTACTACTTTTTGATATTATCACTCCCCCAGCAGCATTTACGCCTTGTGCCTGAGTACCTATAGCTAAGTTATCAAAAGTATTATTATAAATTTCATTAGCCTTTGTTCCTGAATTATTAACAATAATTCCTGCATGTCCATCATGAGTGGTAGAAAAATTATTTTTATTCTACTTTGTAACCTGAACATTCTTTTAAGTACACTCCATAAGAATAAGAACGGTTAAACACATCACATGCTTCACGTTCATTAGTTTGATCATTTATATTCCAAATAGTAGCTCCTATATCAAAATTATTTTTAGTAATTGTAGCATTATTTATACTTTTTAAAAATATACTTCTATGATTATTATCAAAATTATTCACGCTAATTGTTAATGTTATTGCAGGGTTTGTATTACTGGCATAAATACCATAATACAGATTTTGAAAAGTATTTGGCTGGTATTCAGAGCAAGGATATATATAAGGATTTAAACATAATGGTTTAACCTCATAATTTGCATCAATGCTGGTAATACCATTGCCTCTATGTATTGTAGAATAAACACCTGTCGGGGCTATATTTTGGAAAGTACAGCCCAAAAATTTGACGCCTTTCACATCATTTAAACTTACAAATGTTTCAGGTAGTGTACCTGGGTCTGATAGTTGTGCATTTGTTTCAAAATTGCAGTTATTAAAATAGCTGGAATTATCAATTTCACGACCATTAGGTAAAATATTATGATAAGAAAGGAATTCTATTGCTTTTCGGTTATTAATAAAATGAGCATCTTTTGCATGTATAATACCGCCTGTATAAGCCCATAGTATATTTCCTTCAGCATCTTTTTGGCAGGTGGTAATGGCACAGCGGGCGTTTTCTATGGTAGCACCATTTTTTAATTCCACTACTCCCTGATTGCTTTCTGGATATTGAGGTAAGTCTCTGTTGCCCCAGACTTCTATGCCCTGCCACATAATAGATTGTTCGCAATTATCAACCGAAGTTAAAACAGAATTATCTAATACAAGTTTAGCACCTGGTTCTATTATTAATTTTTTATTACTATTAAATTTAAATTTTAAATTTTTTATGGTTACTTCTTTACCAGAATAAATTTTTACATCTTAATTTATTAATATCTCTCCATTAATGCTCTGAAATGGATTATTTCCAATGCCGGGAGACCATGTCCATACAGGATTTTGGTCAAAATACTGTTGTGAGGGCCAGTTATCATAATAAATATGATCAATGCAACATTGTTGATCAACCGTTTCATAATATGATACATAATCGCTGCCATCTATCTGATCAGCAAAAAGGAGTATTTTTGATTCATCACTATTGAAGCCGTAATCATGAGAAAAATACACTTTATTAATCACATCAGGGAACACATTCTCTTCCCATGTTAATGAACTTAAATTAAGACGTGATATACCTCCAGATGTTTCATTTTCATTTGAATATAAATAATATAAATTACCATCCCTGCCTAATTCTATTTCAGAATATTGATAATTAGAAGCATTATAATACTTATCCTGCATGTCTATATAATTCCAATTGCTACTTCCCGCTATATGATAATACAACTTGTCATGTCCTTGTCCTCTATAGGTTACATATAAATTACCATTAGGATCATATTCAAGACCTTTGATATATTCACAAAAAAAAGGGTCTGTAGTAGATGTATTCATTGGCAAATAATAAGCCCATTTATCTACAACATTTAAGCTATCATAATTCAATGTAAACTCTGTTACCAGTGCATCACTAGAATTAGGGCCACCATAACTCGAACCCATAGCCACTAGATAGTAAGTATCAGAACCACTTTCTATTTTTATTACTTCCATTTCAGTAGAATATTGTTTACGGAAATGAGTCGGATTGCTCATATTTTCTATTACTATAAAATCTTTAATATTATTAGTATCTATATTACCTGTATTATCTATAGTAAGAATATAAAAAGCGTTATAATAATGTACAAATAATAAATAATTGTCATATTCTTCTCTGTATTCTGATATTGCGAGACCTCTATTTGAATAATTATCACAAGCATTAGATAAAGGAAAATTTTTAGATATTTCTATTGGATTAGATAATACAATTTTGTTTTCATCATAATATGTCAGTGTTCTGTAAAATAATTTACTTGCACTATCAGGAGCATTATTATAAAATAAAAAATAAACGAGTCCATATTTATAGCACTCACCTTATATTGGGAAAATAACTATTTCTGGGTCTATTGATATATGGGTAGTATTCACATTAAACCGGTTATAATATGAACCATCTATCCAATTATCATACATTATACCATCATGTAAATATGAAAATGTCCCATACATTGGTTCATCCTCATAGTCTGGAAGGTATTTTACAAATGCTTCCCCATATCTGTTATAAATATTATTATCCACAATAAAAAACAGCAGGTTGCCGTCTTTATCATGCACAACATTTTGTGCAAACATTGGGTGCTGTCCGAGGTATTTTTCGTCCATTGAGGGATCAGCATGCTCCAAATCATATTCAACATGCGGACGTCCTTTGATTCCTTCAACATAAAATGTATGCTTGGGTAATTCATATATCACCGGATTACCAGGATTGATAAAATTGATTATTTTACATCCTTCATAATCGTTTGTGCTTGTACTATAAATACCTGGCACAGGAAGTAACATGCTTTGATTTTGAGCAAAACCCTGAATGCAGAAAATTATGGATGCAAAAAGCATCAATTTGTTTTTAAGAAATGTATTTGTATTCATATGCAATTATTTTTTAATTATTATTTTTTCAAAAACATTTATGTTTTCACTTGAAAGATGTAAATAATATAAACCGTCAGAAACATCAGGAAGTTTAATTATCTCAGTGTTTAATTGATCAAACAAACCATTCTTTGAATACACTATCCTTCCCATTAAATCATAAACATAAATAGACACATTAGAGTGCGCTTTATCCAACTGAATAGTAAATGTACCATTATTTGGATTAGGAAAGACATTAAATGTTGAATCTGGTTTAATTATCTGATGAAAACCAGATATACCATCAGAATTTGTTTTTACCAAATACACATCAATTCCTTTACCATACCAGCTTATATTTCCTGAAATAATATAGCCATTATCTGATGTTTGTTGTACGCATCCTCCCCACTCTCCTATTTGTCCAAATGTTCTTGTCCATAGTGTGTCACCATTATTATCTGTTTTTATTAAATACATACTTTGATCTCCCCCTCCAAAGCTTTTAGTATAACCAGTAATGATATAGCCATTATCATTGGTACGTGCAAACGCTCCACCGTAATCACTATTCATTCCACCATAGGTTTTTATCCATAAATTATCTCCGTTATAATTGAATAATCCTAAAAAAATATCATTCCCACCTGCACCAAAACTTTTGGTTGTACCTGAAATAATAATACCATTACCTGCATCATACGCATAAAATGCACCATCATAATTATTCCCTCCATAGGTCTTTGTCCAAAGAGTATCACCTTGTGAATTTGTTCTAATAAAATAACAATCCGCTGTACCACTCAAAGCATATTCTTGTGTTAAACCACAGAAAAAGAAACCTCCATCAGATAATTGAACAACTGAACAACCTACATTGGAATATTTTTCTTCGTAAGATTTTGTCCAAAGAGTATCTCCATTACTATCAGTTCTGATGGCATAAACACTGCTAAATCCTGATGTAAAACTTGTAGTGCTACCAACAACTAAATATCCGCCATCTGATGTCTGAATAACATCATGAGCCTGATCGTCCATACTACCACCATAAGTTTTTGTCCAGATAGTATCTCCATTTTGATCCACTTTGAGCAAATATACATCACTGTTGCCTGCTCCAAAACTGGAGGTTGATCCGGCAATAATATAATTATTATCGCTAGTTTTTTTCATGGCATTGGGTTGATCATCTTGTAAGCCACCAATTGTTTTTGTCCACAAAGTATCTCCAAATTCATTGGTTCGAATAAGGAAAATATCTCTATACCCTGCTCCGTAACTTTCAGTAATAGCAGCAACAAAATAACCATTGTCGCTGGTCTGTATAACTTTGCAGCCAAAATCATCTGCTGTGCCTCCGTAATGACTCTGAAACATTATTTGTGCAAATACAGACTGAGTTACGAGTAATAGAAAAACGAGTAAAATACTTTTTGTTTTCATATTTTTATATTTTTAAAGTTAAAATACAAATTTACAAAAAAAAATTCAAATAACCAAATTTTTTTTATAATTATTTTCATAATTTTTAAGTTTTAATTAATTTTGCAAATTAGATGTTTAATTAACAACTAAATTATTACTGGTTTATTCTCGGTATTAGCTATATTTCTAAAGAATATAATTGATTTTGAATAAATTTCTATATAATTTACTTTTCTTTGTCAACCACACAAAGAAAAGTAACAAAAGAAAAGTCTCCGCAGGGGAAATGATTTGATAAAACTACGCAATTACCTCTATGGGTTTACAAACTCGCAAGCTTTAGCTTGCTCAAACAGTGTAAACCCTTCTGCCTAACGCTGCTTGCTTGTTTTATTACAAATCATTTCCCAATGCGGTATTGCTAGAGCTTACTAATTATNNTGTAAAGGTATTCTTTTAATATAAAAAGCTGAAAAAGACTTTATTATCTAAACGCCTATTTCAATATATTAATATACCTAACAATATCATAAATGCCATCTATTTAGTGATTTATCTGTGAATAAATATTTAATACCACACTTAAAGCTAACAGTATTTTTACCATAAAAATCATTACTCAGAGCTATTCTATCAGACAACTCTACAAAAGCACCAAATCCAGCAATTTTATTTATTAAATATGTATATGCAATACTCGTATAGATACTATTAATACTTCCAAGTTTATTAGCAATGTTTATTTCACTAGGTTTAATGTTTTGATAAGATGTGAAGATTTGTAATAAATTATTATTTTTTAAAAAATTTAGTTGCAAGATTAATTCATTAAAATTTTCACCTTGCCACATGCCTAGAGGTTGGCATAAATGCGTTGGATAAGTAGTCGAATATTTATTATCCATAGCATGCTCACCTACAGAATTGTATTCAACTCTAATATTTAATAAGGATGTAGTATCTGATAGATTAATATTGCTACAAATGCCAAGCTGATAAGCAAAATTTTGTTTAAAATTTTTAGATATTACATCGTCAACATTAAATGTGCATTCATAATAAATTTTATTATTTGGTAACTCAATATTTATAGCGCATCCAGGCAAAGACCAAGAAGGTTTATTTCGTAATAAAAGAGGTCGTAATTCTGGAACAAAAATAAAGGTATAAGGAGAGAAGCGTAAATATCCATTCGCAGGATGAAAAATTGTTAGATCTATCAGTGAAATTGATAATATATCTAAAGGATAAAATGTAAGATAATTGACAGAAAAAATATTTTTGAGATTGTCTTTAAAGTTATCTATTATCTGATCATTATGATATGCTATGCCAGTTACGTTCCCTAAAAAAATCTTTTTCTTATAATTAAATACCATATGTAAATAAGGATATGGGCGAGCATCATAACTAAGGATCAAGTTTCTATATCCATTACCTAAATTAATTTTGTTAAAGCCCGTTTCTAAACTCATCCAATCTGTTGCCTGCCATTGTATACGTCCCATAGCTAGTCCATAATCTATCCCTCTTTCTCTATATTCTTTTACCCAATTATTTCCAGGTAAAAACTTAACAGAATCAATTAATAGATTATAATATTCAGGTAAAAAAGCTTGATTTTCATAAAATTCACTAGAGAGATATAAATTTTTACCTATCTGAGCTAATAAAGTAATACCTCTAGTATTAGTGAAATTTATTTGCGTTTGATGACCATTGTCTACACCAATAGATAAGTTAAAAAATGGATTAATACAAATTTTAGCTATAGAATCATTTATCGAAATAAAATTTTCTTCAAATAATTTTCTTTTAATCCATTTATGCGTAGTATCTTTCTGTATCTCTATATTGGGAAAAAGTTTCATATAGCCATTATATTTGGCATCTGCTAGATATATAGAATTATTTTCAAAATAATTAATTTGTCCCGTTAAAAAATTAGAAAAAAATAAAAAAAGTAGGATAATAGTTATTTTTCTCAAATATTTCATTATAAAATTTTAAAGTCAAACAAATAAATTTGTAAAACTGAAAGTATCTACATCGAAAAGTCCTAAATCTGATAATTTCAAATGAGGAATCACTAATAAAGACATAAAAGCTAAAGTCATAAACGGACTAAGCATTTTACAACCATGCTCAGCAGCATAATTATTTAAAACTTCATAATTCTTAGCCGCTTCGATTACTTCAGTATTAGACATAATGCCAGCAATAGGAAGTGGTAAAATATAAGATTTATTATTACTAACAAATGCAATACCACCTTTATTTTGTTGAATTAATTCAATAGTTTGAAGTATCAATGTATCATCAGTACCCACAACCACAATATTATGACTATCATGAGCTACAGAAGAACCAATAGCACAATTTTTTAAGTTAAATCCATTAATAAAACCTATTGATGGTTTAGCACCTTTAGCATATCTATTTAAAACAACAATTTTTAAAATATCTCTCTCTTGATCTGCGATAGCAAATCCATCAATATCTTTACTAACAGAAGTTATTAATTTTTCAGTAAGCAAAGAACCATCAAAAGCTTTTATAATCTGCATTTGATCAGTAGTAGCCTTTATTTTTAAATCATCTATCGTTACATTATTAATAATAAAATTATTGACCATTTTTTTTACTTGTGGTTCGAAATTCACCTTCCCTTCATCATAGACTAATTTACCATTAATAAAAGTTTTTAAGACATTAAAATTTTCAAAATTATCGATGACTATCATATCTGCTGGATCATTTATACGCAAAAGTCCTACTGGGAGATGATAGTGTATCACAGCATTCAAACTAGCAACTTTTATAGCAGTAATAGGATCTACACCATTAGCAATAGCTTTTTTTACAATTTTATTAATATGTCCTTTAATAAAATGATCGGGATGAAGGTCATCAGTGCAAAACATCAATTTATCTGGATTTTCTAAAAGTAATGGCCAGAGAGCATCGAAATCTTTAGCAGCTGAACCCTCGCGTATGAGTATTTTCATGCCATGTTTTATTTTTTCACGAGCTTCATCGATATTTGTGCATTCATGATCTGTAGAGATGCCTGCATCTACATATTTTTCTAAGTCATTTCCAGATAACAAGGGCGCATGTCCATCTATAGGTTTTGATTTATCAATAGCTGCATTGATTTTTTTCATCACTTCTTCATCTTCATTTATTACCCCAGGGAAATTCATCATTTCCGCTAAAGCATATATCTCACGTTTATTTAGTAATTTTTTGATTTCATTAGCATTGATAATAGCGCCAGAGCTCTCAAAAGGTGTAGCAGGTACACAGCTAGGTGCAGCAAAAAAGAAATGAAATGGCACAGTTTTACCATTTTTTATCATAAAATCTATACCTTTCACGCCCATCACATTTGCAATCTCATGAGGATCTGCTACTATACCTACAGTACCATGTTTCACTGCTTCAGCAGCGAAACACGATGGAGCTACTAATGAACTTTCTATATGTACATGTGCATCTATCAATCCAGGTAAAATATAATTATCACAATCAACATCATTATCTTTAATGATAGATTTAATTTTACCATTTTTAATTTCAATAATACCTTTATATATTTCGTTACTGAAAATATCAATTATATTGCCACTTACCTTATAACTAATCATAATAAAAATTTTTACAAAGATAAAAATTTTAAAGGAAAAAAGTTAGTGAGATAGGATTTTTTTAAAGTGATAAAAGTAAGGGGAAAGTTTTAAAAAAGTGGAGGATAGAACCTGTTGAAAACAGGTTCTATCCATCTAAATATAAATTAAAAGTAGGTAATAATAAAATCCAATATATTAATTAATTTCATTTTTATTATTTTTGAAAAAAAATATTTATGAAAATAGGTATAACGGCAGATTTACATTTGAAATCAAAAAATGAAACACCAGAAAGATATAACGCATTAGAAAAAATAATACATCATTTAAAAAATGAAAACATTAGAGACTTAATCATCGCTGGAGATTTATTTGATAAAGAATTCAATAACTATTCTGATTTTGAAAATATATGTCGAAATAATTCAAATATTAATTTTTATATAATTCGTGGCAATCACGACATAGATTTAAAATCTAGCTCTTTTAGTTCACCAAATATTAAAGTTTTTGATGAAATTACATCTCAAAAATTTGACAACCTTGATTTTTTATTTTTACCATATCAACCAACTGACACTATGGACAAAATACTAATTTCTTATTACAAGAATAATTTTATATCAGATAAATGGGTACTAATCTCGCATGGTGATTATTTAAATATAAATAAATCTATCGATGAATACGAAAAAGGCTATTACATGCCTTTATCAAATAATATTATAAATGATTTAAGGCCATCAATAGTTTTTCTAGGTCATATTCATAAATCCAATAATAATGACATTGTTTATTATCCAGGATCGCCATATCCACTCGATATTAATGAAACAGGCAAACGAAAATTTATAATCTACGATACAAATTATAATAAACCTGAATATATTTATCTAGATTTGGATAAAATATTTATGATTGAAGAATTACTCATCATACCTACTAATACCGAAATAGATAATGCTATAAATAAATTAAATGAAAAAATAAATAATTGGAATTTAACAACTAATGAAACAGAAAAAGTGATTTTAAGATTAATTTTAAAAGGATTTACTAATGATAAAAATGCTCTCGTTCAACGTATAACTCATTACCTTGATGATAAAAAAATCAAGCTTTATGATAACAATGCTCCATTAGATAATAACCTAAATATAGTTAAAGATCCAAATAGAGAATTTATCATGAAAAGAACTTTAGATAAAATTGAAATTTTAACAGAAAATTTTAACTATTCTGAAAAAAACGATATTATAGAGCAAGCATTGAATTTGATTTTTAATGATTAAAATAATTTAAAAAAATATGGGTATTAAAATTGAAAAAATTAATATAAATAATTTAGGTCCGATATCTAATGGTACCTATAATCTAAATAATATAAACTTAATATTTAGCAAAAATGAAGGAGGCAAATCAATATTAGTAGAGTTTATTTTGCGATCATTATTCAATAAAAAATTTTTATGGGGTTATAATAGAGAATTAGGAAACGGCAAAATCAAGATTTCAGGTATAGATCAGGCTTCTAAAAGCTATTCGCCAAATAGTAAAGATAAATTGGATAAATATTTCGAGAAAACCTTAGAAACTTTTCAGGCTTCATTACCCAAACTCCTTGTTGTCAAAAGCGGAGAAACATACATTGATGAAGGACCTGATGGCATAAATATAGATACTCTAAAAAAATTACTTTCTTCTAAAAATATTTTAGACAAAATAGATAGTAAAATACCAACTACTATACAAAATGCTAATTTTTCTAGTAATATTATCAATATTAATAGTACTGGCGATGGTAAAACATACAAAGAGCTCAAAGACACACAATTATTAAAGATAAATAAATTATTAGAAAAATTAAACAATAATAAAATAGATGAAGCCTTAAAATTAAATAATGAAATCAATGATTTAAAAGATAAAATAAATAATCAATTAAATGCTAAAAAATATAGAGCTTATACCCTAGCAAATGAAAAGAAAGAACTAGAAAATGAATTAAAAAAATATCCTGATGAAATAATAAATGATATAAAGAAAAATTTAGATGAATACAATAAAATTAAAGGAAACATAGACAAAATAAATAAAGAACTATCATCACTTACAAGCCAAATAAATGATTTGCAGTATGTGAAAAATATTTATGAAAATCAATCAAAAGCTAAAAGATATAAAGCATATCTACTAGATAAACAAAAAAACGAAATCGAACAAGAATTAAATAAAATCACAGATGACAATATCAATAAACTCCAAAATAATATCTCAACTTATAAAAATAAAAAAGAAGAATATCAAAGAAAGTCCATAGAACTTGAGAAATTAGAAGAAAAATATAAAGATTACAATTGGGTAACAAATGTAAAAATTAAATACTTGGATTTAAAGCAAAAAATTTACAACAAAAAATTTAGCAAAACATATTTGATAATAGCTGCCTTGATATTTGTCGCTGGTCTCATCATTTCTCTTTTTGACATTAGCAATTTAATTGGCATTTTGCTAATGCTCGTTGGCTTTGGCTTTAGTATTTATTTTTCTTTGAATATACATAAATCTCTTAAACAAAAAGCTTTTAATGATGAACTGGAAAATTTGCAAAAATCTTTTAAAGATAAATTTAATCAAGATCTCAATGAGGCTTCATTAGATACAGTCATTAACGACCTAGACGTATCAAAATTGATAGCAAGAGTAAAAGATGAACTTCAAAACTTATTTACCGAAATATCTAATTTGAAATCTGAAATAGAAAAGATGTTGTTTCAAATTTTCTCCCTAAATATTAATGAAGATGACTGGATAAATGAATTAACAAAATATATTCAAAAAAGAAATGAATTGAAAAAACAAATCTTAGATTTAGAAAAACTATTTTATGGATTAAATGTTGATGTGGCTGACTTCTATTACGAAAGTGTAGATGAGGTATATGATCCTGTCAGATTTAATGATTCAAAAGAAAAATTAAGCCAACTCAAAAATCTAGAAGAACAACAAAAAAATAAAAAAAATGAATTAAATAAAGAACAAGAAAATTTAGAAATTGTAGCAAAAAACATTAATAATATCTTTATAAATTTGCTAAATGAGCAAATAACTGAAAGTGAATGGAATAACAAACTCAATGAATTAACTAAACACAAAATTACCACACAAAATAAACTGGTTGCAGTTCATACTGAATTAGAAGGTCTAGGTATAGCAAAAGTTGAATATTTAAGTGAAGATCCTAAAATAGAATATAATGCTGAAGAACTATCAAACCTAGAAAAAAAATTAAAAATTATAAATGAAAAATATAAAGAATTAGAACAAGAAAATTTAGTTTTAAAAAATGAAATCACAATTGCTACAGGTGCGTCTATTGGTGAAGATTGGAATATACTAATAGAAAGACTAAATACGAAGAAAAAAGAAATAATAGATCAATTGCGACAAAAAGAAGCTTACATTATAGCGGGCATTATTGTTCACCAAACCATTAATGAACTATTGCAAGAAGAAGAGAAGCAAATACAAAAAAATATAAATTCAAAGGAATTTTGTGACATTCTATATAAAATAACAGGGAAATATAATAGCTTATCTATTAATAATGATGGTAAACTGACTATTACAAGTCAAATGGCTGATTATGATCTTCGTGATCTCAGCACTGGCACCAAAGAACAAGTACTTTTCGCTCTACGTGTTACTTTAGCAGAAAAAATACTTGGGAATAAAGCATTTTTTATCCTTGATGATGCCTTTCAGCATAGCGATTACGACCGTCGCCCTAGGCTTATAGACCAACTTTTTACACTTGCAGATGATGGCTGGCAAATTATATATCTAACTATGGATGATAATATAAAAGATGTATTTATAAACAAAGGGTTGAAGAGAGAGGATTATCAAATGATAGAGTTAAAGAGTTAAAATTCACGAACTTTTTACAATTAAATGAAAAAAGTTCGTGTAATTATGAACTTAATATAATTGTTTAAAATAATTAATGATATTAATATCATATAAAAATTTTTATGTATATTTGACAAAAAATCAATATTTATGAAGACTTTAGTCAATAATATTAATGAACATCTGGCTATGAGTAAG
>LFRM01026660.1_pt1 | contig 13176 bp, 8 predicted proteins | sample 618341 | NCBI WGS metagenome assembly LFRM01 (sample SAMN03654438, study PRJNA283298) | anaerobic digester metagenome | isolation source: pool of bioreactors CSTR01a, CSTR02a, and CSTR03a thermophilic anaerobic... | place: Denmark: Kgs. Lyngby | collected 2014-05-21
AGAGCTGTGTTTGAAAAGGCGGGGATATAAATGCCTGGTACATTGATTTATTTGAGTTCATGTGCGGTAGCGGCAGATGGGAAAACCAATGCCTTCATGATGCAGGAGCATCCGTGGCTGCTAAAGCATTTCAGCAATGTGCAGATGGTTAGTTTTTATGGCGTAAAGACGCTGACGACCAAGGATCGTGAATATATCACGCCGCAAAAGCTGGGTTTTGCAGCGCTTAAGTCATGGCTGAGTGTTCTGTTGATGCGGGATTTATGGCAAGAGCTAAACCATCTGAGAAGAGATAAGAAGGCCAATCTGATCAATATCTTAAAGCTCGTGATGTTTACCCAGCGTGGGCTGAAGATGCACTATTGGCTGGAAGCATTGCTCAAAAAGGATGGAGATATAAGACCGACGCTTTACTCTTGCTGGATGAGCTTTGACGGCTATGCGGCTGCGCTCACCAAGCGCAAGCATCCGCAGCTTCGGTTCGTGGTTCGCGGGCATGCCTTTGATATTGACGCCGAGCGCAATCCTATGAATCCCTACCTCATGAAGCAGATGATAGCCAAGCAAGCCGATGGGATATACCTCATCAGCGAGAGTGCGAAGGCACAATACCTTGAGTACATGCAGGAAGACGCGCCAATGGACAAAATCCATGTAGTTGGGATGGGTTCGTCGGGCAATCCCGTTGAGATGATCAAAGAGCCGCCGATGCTTAGGCAAGGGGTTCTTCGCGTGGTGAGCTGCGCGAACATCAGTGAGATCAAGCAAATACACCTCATGATAGAAGCCCTTGAAAAGTGGGAGGGCATGCCGATCTGTTGGACGCATATGGGCGGCGGGGAAGGCGAAGATGCGCTGAGGAAACTCGCGGAGGAAAAGCTTGATACGAAGGAAAACGTGATCTATGAGTTCATGGGTTCCCTTGATTTTGAAAAAGTACAGAAGCAATATGATACGCACGCGTATGATTTGTTTATCAATACAAGCCGAAAAGAAGGCGTACCTGTTTCCATTATGGAAGCGATGCGCCATGGAATCCCCATCATCGCGCCGGCTGTGGGCGGTATTCCTGAGATGGTGACGGAGGATATCGGCTATTTATATGACGGAGCGCAAGGCGCGCAGGGTCTGCTGGCTGCACTGGAGGCGTTTTCAAAGCTGCCTGAGGATCAGGTGCTCTTGATGCGGCAGGCGGCAAGAAAACGCTGGAACGAGCACTATTGCAGCAGCAATTTGCTGCCCAAGCTCTTTGAATAGTGCTGGATGCAGTGCGAATGGAAGGAATGAATAATGCTTGAGTAAGCCTAAGAGGATACTGTTGATCAGCTACTATTTTGCACCGCAAAATACGATGGGCGCAGTGCGTCCCACCAAGCTGGCGAAGTATTTGACACGCATGGGCCATGATGTGACCGTGATATGCGGCGCAGGGATGACAGATGCGAAAGACCCTATTTTGCTCCGTGATATGCAGGAACTCAAGGACGTGCATGCGATACGCGAGTGGAATCCGCTCCGTGACTATAAGGCAAGAAAACGCGCAAAGGTGCAAAGTGAGCCGCAATCGGCAACAACGCCTGAGCCTGCCAAGGCTGCTGCAAGCGAAAATGCACCAAAGAGCTTCATGGGGCGTATCGCCAACGTAGTATATCTGTATCTGTGGCTGCTTGGGGATCGGAGCTTTCAAAGAAAGGCAAAGCGTGAACTGGGCAAGCTGAATGGATCGTATGATGTGGTGTTTTCTACCTATGCACCGCTCAGCGTGCATGAAGTGGCGTATGCTGCCAAGAAAAGCGGTCTGGCAAAACGATGGTTCGCGGATTTTCGCGATGAGGTCAACGTATCCTTTGACTGGCTCAAAGGGTATCAAAGGTGCTATATGCAGATGATTCGGGAACATGCGGACTCGATTACCGCGGTATCCAATGGCTTTTTAAAGCTCATGAACTTTGATGACGTTGGCAGAATGCTATCAAACGGCTACGACCGTGAGGACTTGAATACCAACCAAGAAAAGTTCCCCATAGAAAAACGGCCCTATATGCAAATCGTCTATACAGGCCAGTTTCAAGAAGGGCGCAGAGGGGTCGGAGGACGTGATATCAGCCCGTTCTTTCGCGTGATGCGCAGGCTTGTGGATGATGGGGCATGCACGGAGGACGAGCTGCAATTTGTGTACGCAGGACCTGATGGCGCAGTTTTCGGCGCCTTTGCAAATGAATACGGGTTTGATAATTGTGTGGTGGATCACGGACTGGTTGCTCGCGATCAATCCCTTGCGCTTCAGCAGTCTGCTGACCTATTGATGATGGCAACTGTGAATTCCAAAAAGCAAATCGGTATACTCACAGGTAAGCTCTATGAGTATATGATGATGGACAAACCCATTGTGTGCCTGATGCGCGGCGATGCGGAAAACAGCGAGCTAAGCCAAGTGCTTCAGCAAACGGGTATGGGCTTTTGCTGCGAGGAAGCGAAGGGCGATGCGGATGTGCAGGAGCTATACGGCTATTGCGAGCAGCTGATATCGCGCTGGAAGAAGAATGAACCGCTATTAATGCATCAAAACAAGGGCGAAAGCGAAGCCGTTGCCTATCCTAGTATTGCAAAAACCTTATCTGATTGGATGGATCAGTAAGCAGCTGCATATATGCATAAAGGGGCTATTGCGAAACGGCTGTTGTCTTACAAAACAGTAGTAAATACACACAAAAATCCACCTGCGAATCAAGTAATTCGCAGGTGGATTTTGTTGCTATTGTCTTTTGAAAAGACTTCTGCAACAGCCCCTTTACGTATGGAGCAAAAGCCATGGTTTCACTTGACAAGAGGGCAGCGGAATGATAAGCTATGACCGTAACGACGGTTTTGGTTTTACTGTTCATAGAGAGCCTATTTTTTAGACCGTCAGGAAAGGGGAGGCCATGAGTTATATTGCGTTTCATGACGTAACAAAGGAATACCGCACGGGCGGAGAAAGCGTATTGGCCGCTAATAAAGTTACTTTTGAGATCGAAAAAGGCGAGCTATGCGTCGTTTTGGGGCCCAGTGGCGCAGGCAAAACAACCATTTTGAACCTTCTTGGCGGCATGGATAAGGCAACATCGGGAAGCATTATGGTAGGTGAGAAAGAAATCACGAAGCTATCAGGACGTGAACTCACTGAGTATCGCAGGCTGGATGTCGGATTTGTATTCCAGTTTTACAATCTGATGCCAAACCTTACGGCGCTGGAAAATGTAGAGCTTGCGCGTCAGGTCTGCCCCAATGCCCTTGATCCGGTGGAAGTGCTCAAACAGGTGGGACTTGGCGAGCGCATGAACAACTTCCCAGCGCAGCTCTCCGGCGGTGAACAACAGCGTGTATCCATCGCAAGAGCGCTCTGCAAAAACCCTGCGCTGCTGCTTTGCGATGAACCAACGGGCGCACTGGACAGTAAAACGGGTCTTCAGGTGCTCTCGCTGCTAAAGGAAGTCAGTGAGAAATATCAATCCACCGTAGCAATCATTACGCACAATGGTGCAATTGCGCCGCTGGCAAAGCGGGTGATCAGGGTGAAAAACGGATCGATTGAAAGCGTTCAGATCAACGATCACCCTGTGGATGTAGATGATATCGCATGGTAAAGAAAACACTGACTCGCAAGCTGCTGCGAGATATGTGGAACAACCGAATGCAGTTTGTAGCAGTGCTTCTGCTTTGCGCATTGGGTACATGGGTTTTTAGCGGACTGGATGCAGCGTGGCGAATGCTGGACCTATCCTCTCAAACCTATTTTGAGAATCAAAATGTAGCGGATCTATGGGTGACGGTGCAGGATGTAGACCGATCAATGCTCACAAGCATTGACGCGATTGATGGCGTTGAGGATTTGCAGGCGCGCGTCTCTGCGGAGTTTAAAGTTGATCTGCCCCATGAACCATCCTTGCAGGCGGAGGCGTATGACGGCAAGATCAGAATCAACAAGCCGTTGATCCGTGAAGGGCTAGATTTGGATGCCAATGACCTTCGCGGCTGTCTCCTTGACGAGCTCTTTGCCAAGGAAAATGGACTTGCGGTCGGGGATAAGATTGTGCTCAAGGTGAACGGCATTCACTTTGACTTCGTGATCAGGGGCACATGCCTCAGCCCTGAGTTTGCCCAGCTGAGCAAAAGCGGTGTGCGTGATCCGCTCAATTATGGATTTATCCTTCTCAGCAGCAAAGCAATCGATCTTGTACCGCTCAATCATATGGTGATTACGCTGGATGATGGAGCGGATGCGGACGATGTCAGAAGTCATATTTCCGCCCTTTATCCTGATGCATTAATCGTGGATAGTACTACGCAAAGCAGCGTGCATGGCATCCAGACGGATGCACAAATGTACAAGAGCCTAAGCTATGTATTCCCGCTTCTGGCATTTGCGGTGGCTGCGATGATCGTGCTGACCACCCTTAGCAGAATGCTTGAGAATCAGCGCATGCAGATGGGAACGCTCAAGGCGCTGGGATATCGGGATGGGCAGATGCAAAGACATTATCTATGCTATGCATTCCTGCCATCTCTTGCAGGCTCATTGCTCGGACTTTTTGTAGGGCGCATTACGCTGCCCTATGTCCTATGGAATATGGAGTCGGCAAGGTATGTATTCCCCGAGTGTTTGCAGGCACCGATCTCGTGGGAACAATGGTTTGTCTGCGGGCTCGGCGTGCTTCTCAGCTGCTTCATATGCCTGAAAACCTACAAGCAGAGCGCGAGGGAAGTCACCGCTGCGCTCCTTCGTCCCAAACCCCCAAAGGCAGGCGAGAAGCTGCTTTTGGAGAGGTTTACAGGGCTTTGGAGCAGTTTTGGTTTTAATGCGAAGATGATCATCCGAAATCTGTTTCGCAACAAGTCCAGAACCGCGATGTCCCTTGTCGGCGTGCTCTGCTGCACGATGCTTATCATCACGTCCCTTGGACTCTCTGACAGCGTGGAGTACTTCGTTGGTAAATACTACGAAGGAACGCTGCAATATACCGTGAAGGCAAAGCTTGACGGGGCAGCGGGTACGCTGGAAGGCTATCAAAAGCGCACTCAGGCGGATCGCGTGGAAGGCGTAATGGACATGGTCATCAGCGCAAGGTCCGATGGGAAAGCCAGAACGACCACATTATCCGTGCTGCAAGACGATCAAGAGTTGATGCTGCTTGGAGAAAACGAGACGTTTGTTCCTATGCCATTAACGGGTGTCATGCTCTCCCAGAAGCTTGCGGAGGTGCTTAGGCTTAATGTAGGCGACGAAATCCAGCTGTGGCTTCCGGGCGACAAAGAAGGAATCACGACTACGGTTTCTGCTATTGCATATGTGACCATGGGGCAGACTGCTATGGCGAGCGAAACCGCATGGAATGGCTTCAAGAAGGGCGCATTTATCCCAACGTCGCTCAATGTCCTGAATCCATCGGATGCAGCGATGCAGTACCTATCATCTCTGGATGAATTTGAGGAGTTTGAGTATCCGCCTGAGGAGAAGCTAAACGCACTCGGTATTTTGCAAAGCCTCAAGAGCGTATTTTCGCTCATGTCAGGTGCTGCACTCGGGCTTGCGTTCGTCGTGCTCTACAATATGGGCATTTTGAATTTCTCGGAGCGTTACCGCGAATACGCAACGCTCAAGGTTCTGGGTTATCATCAAAAGGAAATCTGCCGTTTGATGATCAATGAAAACAACCTGCTGACGCTGCTTGGCACATTGCTGGGCATTTATCCGGGCAAATGGCTGACCATTGTGGTGCTTCGCTCCTGCGAATCGGACGGGATGGTCTTTGCATCCACGGTAACATGGCAATCCATTGTGATTGCGTGCACAGTATCGTTTGTGTTCTCGTATTTCATTACTCGTTTACTAACGCAAAAAGTGAAAACCATCGATATGGTGGAAGCACTGAAGAGCGTTGAATAGAATATGGAGGTTTGGATGATGAAAAAAATACTCGGTATATTATTGGTTCTTAGCATGCTATTGCCGCTGGTTGCAATGGCGGAGGATGTGCAGAGCACAAATGGTTCTTTGTCAGCAACCGTAACGGCTAATGGTGTGGTTAAGAGCCAAAACACCTATGATATCACCGCGCCTTATTCAGGCGTAGTACTGCCCTTCTCGTGGGAGATTGGCGATAGCGTAGCATCTGGCGATGCACTCTTTGAAATGGATACCCTAAAGGTTTATGCGCCGTCGGACGGCGTAGTACAAGCGCTGTTTGTCAAAGAAGGTGACCTTTGCGAAAGCGTGATCAGCCAGTACGGCATGATCGCAGCCATTGAGAAAAATCCTGCACTGGTTGTGACGGCATCAAGTTCAGGTGCATACGATGATTCGGCTAACAAGCTCATTCATCTGGGCGAAACGATTTACTTCTATGAGACCTCAGATAAGGAAAACGAAGGCGAAGGCGACGTGATCTCCATTGAAGGCAATGAGTATATCATCGAACTCAAAGCAGGCGATTTTGAATCGGGGGATGCTGTGAAAATCTTCCGTGATGAAAAGATGGGCACCAAAACCTGCATTGGTTCAGGCACAGTTGCCAGAAGCACCGATGTGCCGATCACTGTCAGCGGCCGCGTGATTGATAGCGCAGTGGTGCAGGGCCAGAAGGTGAAAAAAGGTCAGCTGCTGTTCGAATTGGCATCAGCTGATGCAGAGTCAAGTGTGAATAGTGCAAAAGTATCTGCTCCTCATGCAGGCGCAATCGGATCGGTCGCGGTCATCTCCGGTCAGCAGGTCTATAAGGGACAGGTGCTTGCGACCGTCCATGATCTGTCTGCACTCAATGTGATTGCAGAGGTGGACGAGGTAGATCTTGACCTTGTGAAGGCTGGCGACAGCTTGACAGTATTGCTTGACCGCTACCCAGACCAGAAGGTCACAGGCACGGTCACCAGCATTTCACGCATTGGTATACAAAAGCAAAACGCCACCTACTTTAATGTGGAGATTGCAATTACAACCAGCCTTGAAGTGCTGCCCGGTATGAATGGGACAGTATGGCTAGCACAAGCAGAGTAATGGAGGAAATCGATGGCAACTGCTTTTACTCAACGAGAGCGTGAGCATATTCATGAGAGACTTCAAAATGTCGGTTTGCGTTACGCCGCAACGATAGGTATGAAACGATCGACAGTAGATGAAATCGCACGCGAGGCGGGGATTAGCAAGGGTGCGTTCTATGGATTTTTCGCTAGTAAAGAGCATCTGTTTCTTAACATTTTAGAGCTGATTCACAATGAAATGTACGGAAACGCGGAGCGTATCTTTATCCAGCGCGTTGATCTGCCGATTAAAGAGCGTGCGGCGCTGGCAATCACTGAGGTATGCCGAGTGGCAGAAAAACGCGAGGCAGTCCAGTTTATCCGCGATGAAGTGCCGCAGCTTTTGATCAAGCTGCCGGAGGATGTGCTCAAGCAGCATTATCAAAGCGATGAGGATCGCATCAAGAACCTAGTCCGCAAGGCGAATGTGAGCCTGAGTACGAGCCTTGAAACGGCGTGCGCAGTGATACGCATGCTCATGATGACACTGCTTCTCAAGGGCGAGGTCGGGGAAGAATATGACGAGGCAATGCGCGTGATGATCGATGGCGCATGTGATCGACTGATTCGATCATAATATGACGAAAACGGGGCTGTTGCTTGCATTATGCATTCAACAGCCCCGTTGAAACATCAATCATCGAAAGCACTTGGCCTCTCGGTAGCGTCTGCGCTTGAGGAAAATCCACGCAACAACGAAATTTTACACACACACATCACACATCAACACACCACAGATTTAGCACCTATGGTTTGGCGCTTTTCAATCAAAAGCCCCGACTTACGCGGTTTTCGACCGTTTGCTTGATTGTTGTTTCAACAGTAGCATTCCTCATGAGAAAGAAATTATTCATCCTTTTTCACCAAGCTAGTTGGAAAAATGCAGGAAAGCTTCAGATGGATACAGAAGTTATATAGAATAAGGTTTTTTAGGGAGGCTGCGGATGATTAGCTTAAAAGCTCTTGACACAGGTAGCGAAGTCTATCAACTCGGTGAGACGTTGTTTAGACGCGGAAGCGTGCTTTTTTCAAAGCGTTTGGACGATGCTCTGTATTATGATATTGGCGCATCACCAAAACAGCGTGTTTGTTTGATGAGGAATGGCACAGCAAAATGCACCTGTGACAATCAAGATCCGCAGGGCTGCGAGCATGTGGTCGCCGCTATCCTTCTAGCAAATGACGATGGTCAACTCAGGTCCTTTCGTCAGCAAAATGAAATCGAGCTTGGAGAACAGATGCTTCTCGCGCTTAGCAGAGCGATGCCGGGCGGCGAAAACGTTCGTTTGAGTGCGTCGATCAGAAGGTATAACGATGGCCGCGTTGGTCTGGGTATGTCCATTGGGCAGGAACGGCTGTATGCGGTGAAGAGCATTGCGGATTTATTGACCTGCTTTTCCGTCGGTGCGCCGCTGGTTTTAACGGAAAAGTTTACCTACCGTCCATCCTTTATGCGCTTTTCCAAAGAAGATGAGCGCTTATTAATGCTGCTTACCAATCATATTCCGCTCAAGGCGGATACATTGCGCGGCTGGGAGGAAGGCGTGGCACCGTCAGAGGATGAGCGCATGCCCTCGCCAAGCTATGAAGGTCGGTTTGTGATGATGACGGGCACTTTTTTGCAAAGCGTGCTTCGTTATTTTGAAACGCGTCCTTTTGGTCTGCGCTATGGTGATCAAAAACAAGCGCAGAACGGGATTCGCAGGGTAGAGCTCCCGCTTTGCTTCAAGGTTTCGCTCACAACAACTGAGCTTTGCGTAGCAACGCAGGGCGCAGAGGACTTGCTTTTGCTCACGCCTGATGCGCGGTATATGATATCAAACGGCCGCGTGGTACACCTGCACAGCGCGCAGGCTAGGGTGCTCAAGCTTCTCAAGCAAGACGGAACGTCGTTTAGCTATCCTGCAAGGGATGCAGAGGAGACCCTCGCAACGCTCCTACCTGCGCTATCAACCGTTGGCACAGTTGCACCATCGCCTGAGCTGAACGCAAGGCTGATCACAGCGCCCTTCAAGCCTGCTATCTATTTGGATTTGGTGAATGGCAATGTGGAAGCAAGGGTCGAATTTCATTATGGAAAAACCGTATTGCATCCATTCCATCTGCCTCAAAGCGACATGGCAGATGGTGAAGAAGCAGAAGCAACCGATCTGATCCCCCAGCAAGAGGATGGACGGATGCTGCTCAGGGACGGACGAGCGGAAAGTGAACTTCTTGATTTTTTCTCGGATGCTGGCTTTATCGTACGCGGCGGGCGCATTGTGCTTCGCCGATCCAAGGATATACTGTCGTTTTGCACGCAGGGCGTTTCAGAACTCGCAAAACATGCCGAAGTGTATGCGTCAACTGCATTTGAGAAGGTCAAGCCGCGCAGACTATCTGCGAAGGCTTCGTTCCATATGCGTGGCGGACGCTTGGTGTTCATGCTTTTGGAAGATCACGAAGCGGTCACAGATTTGCTCCCTGTCCTTCAGGCAGTGGCGCAGCGTCAGCAATATGTACGCCTCAAATCAGGCGAGTTCCTTGACGTGCGTGATCTATCCGCACTTGCGCCTGTTGCGCAGGAATTGCTGGAAGCAGCTGCGCTGGATGATCCCAATGTGCAGAATGATGCACGTGAGCTCAGCTTTGGCGCATACCGCGCAGCATACATGGTCAGCATGATGCAGATGGCCGGCGCGAAGACGGAAGCGGACGCAGAGGTGGACAAGGCGATTCGTGCCTTGATCGAGCCCGATGAAGGCGATGGCAAGTTCATCCCTCAGCGCTTATCAAAGAAACTCGTATCCTATCAGCGGCGCGGAAGCGAATGGCTCTTGTCGCTATATGAGGCGCGAATGGGCGGCATCCTAGCGGACGAAATGGGTCTTGGCAAAACCGTACAGGTGATCGCTGCGCTGTCAGCTGCAAAGCGCAAAAACGGCACGGAAAAGAGCATTATTGTCACACCGACATCCCTGAGCTATCATTGGCTTGCGGAGCTGAAACGATTTGACGACAGCCTTATCGTACGCCTGATCACAGGTCCTCGAGAGGAAAGAAGGCATGCGCTTGAAGATGCAAAGAACAGTCCGGAAGTTGATGTAATCCTAACGAGCTATCCATTGCTCAGACGAGATATCGCCTTCCTAAGGGATATCCCGCTGCGATTTGCGGTGCTGGATGAAGCACAATCGGTCAAAAATGCACAGAGCCAAGGCGCAGCTGCTGCAAAGGAGCTGAACGCACAGGTTCGTATTGCACTGACAGGCACGCCGATGGAAAACCATACGGGCGAACTGTGGAGTATCTTTGACTTTGTGCTCCCTGGCTATCTTGGCACGCAGGCATCGTTCTTGCGGCGCTATGGAAGCGGCGAGCGAACAGAAGAGCTTCGGGAGCGGATTCGTCCGTTCATCATGCGCAGGCTCAAGCGCGAGGTGCTCAAGGACCTACCCAAGAAGCATGAGCAGAGCATGTATGCAGCAATGACATCCGAGCAAGAGCGCGTATACAACAGCCTGATGATGACCTTGCGCGAACATGTTGGACAAGCATTGGATGAAGGCTCGCTGCCTCGTGCTAGGATGCAGGTGCTGAGCATATTGCTCAAGCTTCGTCAGGTCTGCTGCCATCCCAAACTCTTTTTACCCGATTATGAAGGTACGAGCGGAAAGCTGGAACTGCTGGTGCAAACCGTGCACAATGCCATTGCATCTCAGCGTAGAATCTTGATATTCTCCCAGTTTGTAGGCATGCTCCAAATGATCCGCAAGCGCCTTGGCAGGGAGGGCGTGCAGACGCTCTATCTGGATGGCGAAACCAAGCCTGAACAGCGCCAAGCTCTTTGGAACCGCTTCAATGGCGGTGAGGGCAAGGTGTTCCTGATTTCCCTTAAAGCAGGCGCCACGGGGCTTAACCTCACGGGCGCAGACCTAGTGATTCACTACGATCCGTGGTGGAATCCCGCAACTGAGGATCAAGCAACGGACCGCGCACACCGCATCGGGCAAACCAAGGATGTGGATGTTATCAAGCTGATTGCACAGGGAACGATCGAGGAAAAAGTGACCGACCTGAGCCGACGCAAACGTGCGATTTTTGACCGCGTCGTGCTGGCTGGTGAAACGGAACTTAGCAGCCTCACGGAAGAAGATATCCGCGCACTCTTCTTTACATAAACAGAGTAAAAGCCCCGCCAATGCATTGATTAGCATTGGCGGGGCTTTTGTCCTGCGTTGTTATTTGACGACGCTGAGCACGAATGAAAGCTTCATGGGCTTATCGGTTGGGATATGATACTCGGGATGCACAGGTGCGCCCCAGCTATCATCTCCGCCGACACCCTTGCGGCATAGTGCAATGTCCAGATAAGTGTAGGTAGGATCAGCTAGCTCATCAATATGACGTGCGGTTTTCAGCTCCATTGCATTGTACGGCAATACGCTGATGCTAAGCGGTGTATCGACTTGATCCACGCGAATTCCGCGCCCAAGCTCATCTAGCAGCGTGAGATGACGTATACCCTCGCGGTTGCCGCATTCTTGGGGCTGAAGATTTGGCGTGAGGTTGCTTTGAGGCGTTGCGGTAAACAAGCCGAGCTGCGCGCCATGCATGCGGTCGCAGTAGTTTTCTTCCGGACCATAGCCGTAGTAGGAGGCATGGCATAGTTGGCGCGGTACGCGCAGTGATATGCCGAATGCAGCCATGTCAGGCAGTCCTTGCTTGCCTGCATAGCTCATGTCCACCTGAACGCGTCCATGACCAAGCACCGTGTAGACAACGTCGATGACCGCGCCGCCTGTGAGCACCAATTCGTGGGTGTAGTGCATGCGCAAAATGCCATCCGTTGTGTCCATGCTTTGGAATCTGCCAATGCCGTGAAGGCTGGCGACCTGCCACAGAGCCTCGCTGATCCACTCGCCATTACCATTGTCGTTGCTGGTAGCGGCGCGGAATAAGCTGAGGGAGGGGGCGGTGGATAGGAGCTCGCGCCCGTCTGAACCGCGCAGGGAGGAAAGACCGCCTTCAGTGATCGCAAAGAGCATTTCAAAGCCAGCGCCGCGTGCACCAATATTCACATTGCCGCGGGAAATAATGTAGTTTGCGTCGGCCGCTGGTACTTGCTTCTCGATGTTTGCGATCACTGCATTGCCGTGCATCAATTCATATTCGGTGTCTGCCCATTTGTTGGGGCGGCGAAGGAACAGCCCGCAGTGGAGCACATACTCGCCGCTATCAACAGGGGATAGCAATGGCAGATCATAATGATGGGTTTCGCCTGCTGGTACATCAACCGCGTTAAGCGTACCGGACTGAATCTGCTCGCCATCCCTGCGAAGCTCCCAGCGCAATAGGTATTTAGAAGCATTAGTAAAGAGGAATTTGTTTTCAAGCGTTACGCCTGTAGCATCAGGCTTGATGCGAATGTCCTGATAGAGGAATTTGACTTCCTGCATCTTTGGGGTTTGTGTGCGATCGGCGAACACGATGCCGTTGCCGCAGAAATCACGGTCAGTCGGTCTGTCGCCAAAGTCGCCGCCATAGGTTAGACGTTGCTTGCCATTGGGCGCGGTGACCTGCAGAGCTTGATCAATGTAATCCCAAATGAATCCGCCTTGATAGCGCGGGTTGCGATCTTCAAGCTCGATATACTTATGCATGCCGCCGATGCTGTTGCCCATCGCATGGGTGTATTCACAAAGAATGAACGGCTTGTCTGGGTGCTTGTTTAGGAAGGATTCAACGTGCGCTGCGGTTGTGTACATCTGGCTTTCCATGTCGGAGGTTGCGTTGTAGCTGCGATCATTGAACACGCCTTCATAATGCACAAGGCGGCTGGGGTCGCGCTTTCTCATGTGCTCTGACATGTCAAAGATACATTTGCCGCCATAGCTCTCGTTGCCGCAAGACCAGATCAGAATAGCGGGGTGGTTCTTATCGCGCTCCTGCATGGAGGTGGCGCGGTCAATAAGCGCGTCCGTCCAATCGGGGTTGTTGTTGGGAACGGTATGACTGTCATTGATCGAGCCCATGAGCTGCCATGTGCCATGGCTTTCGAGGTTTGCCTCGTCAATGAGATAGACGCCGTATTCATCGCATAGGCGATACCATAGGCTGTTGTTTGGATAGTGGCTGGTG
>LFRM01046615.1_pt4 | contig 13165 bp, 11 predicted proteins | sample 618341 | NCBI WGS metagenome assembly LFRM01 (sample SAMN03654438, study PRJNA283298) | anaerobic digester metagenome | isolation source: pool of bioreactors CSTR01a, CSTR02a, and CSTR03a thermophilic anaerobic... | place: Denmark: Kgs. Lyngby | collected 2014-05-21
GCCATAGATGAGTTTTGATTTATCATATCTATGTAGGAGTCTCTATCAATTGAGACAATTTCACTAACATCTTTAATGTTTTCAAGAGAGACTAAAACAGTCAGCATTTTAGTTAATGAAGCAGGGTAAGCTTTTTGATCAGCATTTTTTTGATATTTAATGTTTTTACTATCGCGATTATATACTATTGCAAACTCGCTATTTGCTTCATATTCAATAATCGTATTATATATAAAAAATTCATATCGAGGTTTCTCATTAGCTAATAAAAATATACTTGTACTTAAATATATACTTATTATTAATACTAGCGTCATTTTAAATAGTTTCATAAAAACACCTCTTTACTCTTTATTTTTCTAATATTTCCTTAATTGCGATTTTTGCCGCTTCTACTGTTTCCATGTCAGGATGCATAACATAAGCATAGTGTCCAATGGCATGGGCAAACTCACTACCATCATAGCCATCAACTTGCATTTCAGATATTTCCCATTTAGACATATCTTTTATCTGCATTTTGATTAAGGCTGTTATTTCACTTGGCTGCATATTAGTTTGCATGGAACCCTCAAGTGATTTAAGAATTGAATTGAAATTTGTAATAATCGCAGGGGATATCATTTTATTTATTAGCGCATTTAAAACCTTCATTTGATTTTTACCACGGCCTAAGTCGCCACCTGCTTGGCTATAGCGATCTCTAACAAATATTAAAGCTTTTTTACCATCAAGATAATTTTCTCCTGCAGTAAAACTAACACCTTCAAAAGAAAAGGGATAATCAGCATTAACAACAACACCACCAACTGCATCAACAACATTAATTAAACTGCTAAAATTAACTCTAGCAAAATAATCGATATCAACGTCAAATGCATTACCAACAGTTTTCATGGTACAGTCAATTCCATACATGCCTGCATGCGTTAATTTATCTAATTCGCCATTTTCGCAACCCAGAGGTAAATAATAATCTCTTGGGATACTGATTAATAAGACCTCTTTACTTTTTGGATTAATTACTGCCAGTATATTAACATCTGATCGGGCACTATTACTAATTGACCCATAAACATCAATACCGCTAATCATAACCATAAATGGTTCATGCTCTTGTTTTTTTTCTATGCTAATAAATTTTGTTTCCTTATTATATTGATAGAGAATTTTTGTCTCTTCATTAAAAATTTCAATATTATCTTCAATAATATTTCTAAATGCTTCATTTAAAACAATTACTTCTACTTCATCATTAAGTAGGGCTTGAGCTAGTTTTGGATAGTTTTCATATTCAATGGTGACAATTTTTTGTTCTAACTGTTTTGATATAAAATCAATGGCTTCTATAACTATTGCTTCTTTGGCATCCTCAATGGCAAAGGTTAAATCTTTGGCCTCATATATTTCACTAAGTTCACTACCTTTTTTTACTATTATTGAGATCGTGTCATGTTTTGATGAATCGCCACTTACTTTATTTAAAAGAGCTTCGGCTTTGTATATATAAATACTCCCAATAATCATTGCTAGTGAGACAAAGACAAGCAAAAAGCTTCCAAGTTTTTCTACAATTGGTTTTTTACACTTAAATTGTAGAAAGGATAATAATCCAATCATCATTATTGATAAAGTAATTAGGATTAAGATGTATATACTCGGAAGTGTTTGTAATTTTATAATTTGAAATAATAGAAACAAGTTTATTAGTCCATATATTCCAATAGCAATTATTTTATTTCTTTTTGTTTTCACTCATAGGACTTTCTTAAATCTTTTCGCGCCAAATTTTTGCACCAAGATTAGTTAGTTTTTCATCTATATTGGCATAACCACGATCAATGTGATAAATGTCTCTAATTTCAGTGACACCTTCAGCTAGAAGACCACCAATTACTAAAGCAGCTCCACATCTTAAGTCGGTTGCTTTTACTGAACCGCCAAAAAGATTTACAGGTCCAATAATTTCTGCTCTACCATTTTGAATTGTCGCTTGCGCTCCCATTCTTTGCAATTGTGAGACAGCTTTAAAACGCTCTTTATAAATAGTTTCAACAATGTGTGATGTTCCATGAGCTTGTGTCATTAGTGTTGCAAATGGAGATTGTAAGTCTGTCGCAAAACCTGGATAAGTATTTGTTTGCAAATCAACAGCCTTTAAATTTTTACTTTCTCTAATTGTGATTTTATCAATATCAATTGTCATATCAACACCCATTTCATTTAATTTTGAAATTAAAGATTCTAAGTGTAAAGGAATGATATTTTCAACAACTACTTCACTGGCTGCAGCTGCAGCTAAAATAATGTATGTTCCAGCTTCAATACGGTCTGGAATTATCTCGTGTTGGCAACCACCTAAGTTTTCAACACCATCAATTGTAATTTCATTTGTTCCAGCACCTCTAATGTTGGCGCCCATTTTATTTAATATTGTTGCTACGTCAATTATTTCTGGTTCTTTGGCAGCATTATTTATCGTAGTTCTACCTTTTGCATATACAGCAGCTAGTAAGATGTTAATCGTTGCTCCAACTGAGGCAATATCAAGAAAAATCGAATTTCCAATTAATTCTTTTGCTTCTATTACATAGTTTCCTTGTTCATAGGAAATTGTTGCACCTAAGGCTTCAAAACCTTTGATATGTAAGTCAATTGGACGTGGACCTAAGTCACAGCCACCTGGCATTTTGATTTCTGCTCTGCCATATTTTCCAAGCAGGGCTCCCATAAAATAGTATGAAGCGCGCAGTTGTGTCACTGAGTCTTCAACTAGTGGTGTGTTTTTCATGTGAGTTGGGTCAATAATTAAATCGCCATTTTCTTTTCTTTCAACCGTAACGTTTAAAAAATTTAAAATTGTAGTTAGAGCACCAACATCAGAGATGTCAGGTACACCATAAATAGTTACGGGCTCATTAGCTAAAATTGTTGCGGGAATTAGCGCAACAGTTGCATTTTTTGAACCATCTATTCTTACTCTACCTTTTAACTTGTGGCCACCTTCAATTTTTATTACATCAGTCATAAGTCTCTCCTTTTAGTCTTCACTTGCGATTGCAAGTTCTTTAAAATCCTCAACATCTTCATCGTAGTGAATTTCTTCAGCCGGCTCAAAGATATCAACATCTAAGGGCTCATCTTCATCTTCATCAATTTCATCTTCATCGATTTCAATGCCTTCTTTTTCATCATCTTCGTCATCTTCATCATAGTCATACTCTTCAATAGCTAAATCTTCATAGTCTTCATAGTCATCATCGATTAGTATATCAAGTGGTTCTTCAATAATGTCATCTAAGCGGTGACGTTTTTTTAGATCCCACATATTGTTGGGGAATGAAACAAATCTTTTATCTAAAGTTATATCTGAATACAATTTTGCGATTCTCTTTGTTGCGACATCTCTATCAAGTTGTAACTCTTTTACAACTCCATCAAATAATTCATTAAAAGCTAATTCTTTGCCGGCTGCTTCTAAAACTACAATTGAAGCTTCAACCATCGGGCTTTTTGCCATAATATTTCCTCCTACATACTTTCAGGTGCACTAACACCTATTAAATTTAAAGCGTTTTTTAGTGTTGTTTGGCTTGCTTTTACTAATCCTAAACGTTGAGCTGTTAATATTGGATTAGTGTCATCAAGTACTTTGTGTTGGCCATAAAAACTATGGAACAAAGAAGCCAATTTTGCGATATAATTACTTATTTTATGCGGATGTCTAACTTTTGCAGCATCTGCAATAACATTAGAAAACTCATTGATATGTTTTAAAAGTTCTACTTCTTTTTCAGCATTAACTAATGCAAAATCTTGTGCTTTTTCATACGTTTGTCCTTGGGTTAAAATTGAACACATTCTAGCATGAGCATATTGTGCATAATAAACAGGGTTTTCATTGCTTTGTTTGATTGCTAAGTCTAAGTCAAGTTGCATTGGTGAATCTGCTGCACGATCTACATAGAAATATCTTAGTGCATCAACGCCAACTTCTGATATTAGTTCTCTTAAAGAAATCGACTGTCCAGTTCTTTTAGACATTTTAAATTCTTCGCCATCTTTAATCATCATCGCCATCTGTGTGATGTCAACTTCAAGTTGGTCTTTATCGTAGCCTAAGATCTGAATTGAAGCCTTCAAGCGATTTATGTAGCCGTGGTGGTCTGCTCCTAAAAGATCAACCAACTGATCATAGCCACGATCAAATTTATCTTGATGATATGCAATATCAGGGACTAAATACGTATAGGTTTTATCACTTTTGATTAAAACACGGTCTTTGTCATCGCCAAAGTCAGTTGTTTTTAGCCATAAAGCTCCGTCACTTTCATAAGTGTGACCTGATTCAATAACCTTGTTTAAGGCACTTTCAACTTTACCAGCCTTGTAAATTGAACTTTCAGTTGTCCAAACGTCAAAATTAACTCTAAATAAATCTAAGTCTCTTTTTAATTTTGCAGTTTCTTCTTGTAAACCATAAGCTTTAAAATCTTCAAAATAAAGATCTAAGTCTTGGGAAACATATTTATCATTAACTTCTTCTTTTAACTGTTTAGCGATGTCAAAAATATCTTGGCCACGGTATCCATTTTCTGGAAACTCAATTTCAATGTCAAATAAGCTTAAGTATCTTATCTGTAGAGATCTTGCCATTATATCAATTTGAACACCAGCATCATTTAAATAAAACTCGCGTGTTACATCATAACCAGAAAACTTCATTAAACGTGTTAATGAGTCCCCAGCTGCTGCACCACGTGCATGACCTGGATGTAAGTCGCCAGTTGGATTGGCTGAAACATATTCAACGTTTACTTTTAAACCATTTCCACTATTGTTTCTCCCAAAATCCTCTTTTTCACTTAACACTTGTGAAATGATATTAGAAAATAATTCTTGTTTTACTCTAAAGTTAATAAAACCAGGACCTGCAACACTTACTTCAGAAAATAAATCAGTTTTTTCACTTAATTTTTCTGATATGTTTTTTGCGATAACTTGCGGTGACATTTTAAGTGTTTTTACAATACGCATTGCTATGTTAGTCGAATAATCCCCATGGGTATTATCCTTGGGGATTTCAATTATAATGTCATCTTCACTAGTTAAGTTATACTCTTTCAATAAAACTTCACTAATTGCCGCTTTGATATTTCTTTCAATTTTATTCATTTTCCCACTCCATTCGCAATTGAAATCTACCGACAATTGCTCCGGCTTCTAATAATTCGTAATGGATGAAAATATCATTTTCACCAATTTTTATTTTTAATGTTTTAACATCCATAAAAATACTTCCTACTGATGTTGACACTTCACACTGATCATTTTGGCTTAAATTAAAATTGATAGTCGTAACTACTTCACCATCCCTTAATAATACACCTTCATTTTCATTTAGTGTCAATTTTACTAAGGTGTTATCATCTTCTTTGTAATAAATTTTATAGTCAGTACTTTTATCAATTTGACCAATTCCCAAAAAAATTGTTTGATCAATGTTCTCTAATAGATTGTTTTGTTTTACCTGTAATTTAATGTTTTTTTTGTTCATATTCTACCTTTTTCCCCCTTGATTATATACATATATAAGATTAAGTCAAGTGTTTGAACTAATTAGCTAGACAACAATATACTTAGTATTTTTTTAAGAAGGCTAAGTCTTATTAGACGTTAAAAATATTAGCCTTTCTTCGATTATAGCACATTAAATATAACTGTGCTTATAGCTTAAAATAGCTTAATATTATTGGTTTAATTTTTGTAAAGTTTCTTATAAGCTTTTAGCATATTTGATAAATTATAATTATCTTTAGCAAAATTGTGACACACTAAAGGACTAATGTTTCTTTTAGTTACATTTTTTATGGCTAAAAGTAGACCATTGATATCTTTAGCTTTTACAACTTGGCCAACTTTTTCATTAATTATTTCAGGAACAGCTGTTTTATCATAAACAATTGTTGGACTTCCACATGCTAGTGCTTCTACTGTTGTCATACCCATTGTTTCAGAAACACTTAAATTCAAAAACAGACTAGATTGAGCATATAGCGTCATTAGTTCACGATGATTTTCTATTAATTTTAATCCCTCTATATTTTTTGGTAAAGTTTTAATTTGTTTATCACTAAGACCCGCTAGCACAATTTTATATTGTTTAGGTAAAACTTTAGATAATTCAATAAAGTCTTCTAGACCTTTTTCTTCATTCCAATACGTGTTAGTGCCTAATATCATGTTTTCCTTTTTTTCTACATTTAAAAATTGTTCTAGATTTTTAAAGTCTAAACCATTATAAATTTGCGTAATATCATATTTTCTTAAAAATGTCTTTTCAACTTCCTTTTTTTGCCAATTAGAAACTGTGACAATTTTTAAATTAGTGAAACCTGTAAAAACAGCCTTTTTAAGATGGAAGTTTTTACGTTGTCTTAAAAGAAAAAAACTTTTAGGATAAAGGCGAGGCTTGTTGGCAATAACACAGCCATCTTTATACTCTTTACATCCATAGTAAGAGTAGTGAGCGACACTTCCTGATATTGCCCACATGTCATGTAATGTCCAAACTACTTTTATCGCTGTCTGTTTTTTTAAGTAATTCATTAAAAGTGGATAGTTTAAGTAGTAGCCATGTAAGTTGTGTAAATGAATAACATCTGGCTTAAAATAATCTATTTTAGCAATCAGTTTTTTTGTGGCACGCTTTGAATGCAAACCATGTCGGTCAAAAAGTCTTGTCATTACAAGATGATAAAATGATCCAAAACGATCGGAAATATCAAAAGTATCTTCTTGATTAACAGTAGTATTTCTACCATAAACAATCAATACTTGATGACCTTCAGCTTTTAAACTGTTTGCCAAATTTCTAACAATTTTGCCTGTGCTCCCATAGTCAACTACAGAGTTTATAAACATTACTTTCATTTTTGCCAAACTTTTCGGTTTATATAGTCTGTGTAAGATAAGATTATTCTTAGCACTTTATCAGAAACATTAAACATTGAATAATCCGATACATAGCGTAAAGTTTTTTCATCTTGGCTTTCTAAAACTTTTAAGCCTTGTAAAATCCGATCTTTGTTTAAACCAACCATCATAACTGCCGCTTCTTCCATTGCTTCTGGTCTTTCATGGGCTTCTCTTAAATTTAAAGCTTTAAATTTAAGAATAGATGATTCTTCACTAATTGTGCCACTATCACTTAGCGTTGCTTTTGCATATTTTTGTAAATGAACATAGTCATTAAAGCCTAAAGGTTTTAATGTTTTAATTAAAGGGTTTAATTCTACATTTTTTTTATCTAACATTATTTGGGTACGCGGATGAGTACTTACAATAATTGGAAGTTTATATACACTAGCAACTTCATTTAAACTCTCTATTAAGTCAGTAAAGTTTTTATCATTGTTGATGTTTTCTTCACGATGGGCAGACACGACAAAATATTGTCCACTTTCTAAATTTAAATCTTTTAATATATTTGATGCTTCGATATCATTTTTTCTAGAATTTAAAACTTCAAACATTGGACTTCCTGTTTTTATAATTTGATCAGCTGGCAAGCCCTCAGCTAGTAGATACTCTCTTGCGATATCACTATATGTTAAATTAATATCTGAGATGTGGTCAACAATTTTGCGATTAGTCTCTTCTGGTACTCTTTGGTCAAAACAGCGATTTCCAGCTTCCATGTGAAAAATAGGAATCTTTTTTCTTTTAGCGGCAATAGCACACAAACAAGAATTAGTATCACCTAAAACTAAAAATGCATCTGGTTTTACTTGATCCAAGATTGGCTCAATGTTAATTAGAATTTGACCAACAGTCGCAATTGGACCATCTTGTGCAGCGTTTAAAAAATAATCAGGTTTTTTCATATTAAAATCTTCAAAGAAAATTTCATTTAACTCATAATCATAGTTTTGACCAGTATGAACTAAAATATGTTCAATAGCTTCACTGGCTTCTAATTTTTCAATTACTGAAGATAGTCTAATTATTTCAGGTCTTGTACCTACTACCGTCATTACCTTTAGTTTTTTCATACCTTTTTCTCCTTGTCTACTAATTTATAATATGTATCTGGATTATTACTATTATAGGGCTCATTTACCCACATTAGCGTAATCATGTCCTCACTACCTAAATTTGTTATGTTGTGTGTATAGCCAGTTGGTATATCAACTACTTCAAATTTTTTATCACTAACTCGGTACTCAATTATTTCATCTTTAAAAATATCGCGAAATCTAATTAAGCCAGATCCTTTGATCACAACAAATTTTTCATTTTTGGAGTGATGCCAATGTTCACCCTTACTTTGATTTGGCTTTGATACATTAATACTTATTTGACCAGCAAATTTCGATTTAATAAATTCAGTGAAACTCCCGCGATCATCAGAGTGGCTAATTAGATCATAAGAAAAACTATCCGTTGGCAGATAACTTAAATAAGTACTATACAGATTGCTTACAATAGGATTTGCCATATTGGCTACAAAGTTTGTTTTTCGATTATTTTGAAAAGACAATAAAGTTTTTAAAATTTCATTTAGAGATAATTTGTATGAAGTCATTACACTATAGTAATTATCAACTACTTTATTACCCTTACTATTTAGTGCCAAAATAATTTCAGCAATTAAATCATCAATATAAACTAGGTGTAGAATTTGCTGTGGATTTGAAATTTCAGTTTTTTCATTTCTTGAGATTTGATAACACCAAGTTGCAATCACTGAATTGTAAAAAGGTTTTGACCACTTTCCAAAAAGGTTAGGCAAGCGATAAATTAAAATTTCGACATTTTCGCTTTTACCATACTGTATTAGTAGCTCTTCACCAGCTTTTTTACTTTTACCATAATCATTTTCTAATTCTGCTTGAATGCTACTCGTTACTAAGATTGGAGCTTTGTTACTGTTTTTCTTTAAAGAGGCAATTAGTTTTTCACTTAGTCCAACATTTCCAGTATAAAATTCTGCTTTATCTAAAGGTCTATTTACGCCAGCTAAATGAATCACAAAGTCACAATCTTTTGTATGTCTATCTAAAAGTACTTCATCGTCATTTCGATTAAAGGTTAAAATTTCAAATTCGTCTAAGTAGGCCAAAGTTGAAACTAAGTTTTTACCGACAAAGCCATTTGAGCCTGTTATTAGAATTTTCATTTTATTACCCCCTCTATTTCTTTATATTAAAATAAGCTAATTCTTCTTGAACCTCATACAGAGCAGTTATTTTCGCTTTAATTTCTTCCACACTTAACTGTCTTGTGTTGTTTGAATTATACTCTTTGTCAATAAAATCTTCATCGCCACTAACAAAATACTTCTCATAGTTTAAATCTCTTTGATCCATTGGGACTTTATAATAATCTTTAAGATCTATAGCTTTATTATATTCTTCTTTAGTTAAAAGTGTTTCATAAATTTTTTCTCCATGGCGCGTACCAATTATATGAGTTTTTGTGTCTGTGTTTGTTAACTGTATTATTGCTGTGGCTAAATCTGCAATTGTGCTAGCAGGAGATTTTTGTACAAAAATATCACCGGCCTCGCCATTTTCAAAGGCATAAAGCACTAAGTCAACTGCCTCATCTAAACTCATTAGAAATCTTGTCATAATTGGATTAGTTACAGTAATTGGTTTGTTATTTTTAATTTGTTCAAAAAATAGTGGTATTACTGAGCCTCTTGAAGCCATAACATTACCATATCTTGTGCCACAAATAATTGTTTTATCACTCATTCGCGCTTTGGCCACAAATGTTTTTTCCATCATCGCTTTTGAAATACCCATTGCATTGATTGGATAGGCTGCCTTATCTGTAGATAAGCAGACCACTCTTTCAACATCATGCAAAATCGCTTCTTCCAAAACGTTGTCTGTTCCTAAAACATTTGTCTTTACGGCTTCAATTGGGAAAAATTCACAACTAGGAACTTGTTTTAAAGCTGCGGCATGGAAGATATAGTTACTGCCTTTTATAGCATGAGTAAGACTTGAGCGATCTCTAACATCCCCGATATAAAACTTTAAGCGATCATCATTAAAAAGTTTACGCATATCTTCTTGTTTTTTTTCATCTCTAGACAATATTCTGATCTCTTTTATATCCTCTTTAATAAATCTTCGCACTAAAGCATGACCAAAAGATCCGGTTCCGCCAGTTAGTAATAAAACTTTTTTATGAAACATTTATTTTCCCTCTTTCATGATTTTTTCAATATCTTTAACTATATTTTTAATATCAAAATTATCTATACAATACATAAATCCATTTTCACCTAATTGAGTTAATTCTGATTGATTTAATTTTGCTAGTGTTTTTATTTTTTGCGCTAGTGCTACTGCATCATTGGCAGCTACACTAAATCCACATTTTGCTTTTTTTATCATCCTTGGAACCTCATCATTAGCACTTGCTAAAATCGGTATTCCAAAAGCCATATAAGATTGTATTTTTGCTGGCAAGGTTTTGCTCAAAGTTTTATCATCACTTAACGATACAAAACCAAAATGATTTTGGGCTAGTATTCCTTGAATCATATTATAATCTACTCTACCCATAAATTCAAAGTATTGTTGTAAGCCATTTTCGCTAATATTGCTTTGTAATTGACTTTTATAGCGACCATCACCAACAATTGTAAACAAGACATTATCGTATTGTTCCCTATTTAAGATTTTTGCTGTTTCTACAAGTACATCTAAGCCTTGGGCTTGGCCAATATTACCAGTAAAAACAATTTTAATTTTATCTTCAATTGGATTTATCATAATTGGTTTTTCAAGTAGTTCATCGGCATGTTGAGCAATATAGCTTATTTTGTCACGATTAATTCCATAACTTTCTAAAACTTCAATAAAACCATAGGATCCAACGATTATATTATCAAAACGTTTATACAATTTGATACTTGATCTTTCTAACTGTTTGGTTATAAACTCATTTTTAATGTTTAAAATCGATATTAAAACGCCTGGCCATAAATCTAACAAATACAAGGTCGATTTAGCATGATTTTTTTTTGCGAATCTTAACCCAGCATAGGCAATAAAAATTGGTGATGTAATATATACTAATACATGGTCACTTTTTTTTCGCGTAAATAATGAATAAAAAAAAGAAGAGACAATATAAGAAATATAATTAAGACTTAGCATAATTACATTGTTTCCTCTTGGTATTACTGGTAATCTTTTAATTTCGATGTCTTCAATTATTTCATTGTTTTTTTTAAATAAAGAATAGCCTTGAAAAAAGCTACCCTTTGGATAGTTTGGTGTTTGACTAACAACATTAACTTTATAACTGCTTGAAAACTCTTTAGACAAAGCATTTATTCTAAAATTTTCAGGATAATAATGATTTGTAAATATTGTTAATTTTTTCATTCACTATTCTCCTTATCTTCTACTCGCTCTTTTTTTTACTTATAACTGAGATAATCTTAGAAAATGCCATATTCCATAAAGCATCAAATTCTTCAATATTTGAAAAGTAGAGAATTCCAGCATAAACTAATCCCGAAAGTCCAACAGATACTACTAACGCCAATCTATAATCAATTCCTATATTCAGGATAATATTGTAGCTAAAGTAGGCAACAACTCCCATTAAAAGAGAGGCTAGAGATACTTTTATAAACGTAGTCAGTAAGTTTTGAAAAGGTATTCCATTTATTTTTCGATTTAAACCAAAATATAAAACTGCAAATCCAACAATAGCTGAAATGCTCGTTGCTAAAGCCAGACCAGATACTCCCATAATTGGAACTAAGATTACATTTAAAATAACATTAACAATAACACCAATAATTCCACTAAAGACTGGTGTTAGTGAATCATGTAATGAGTAAAATGCTCTTACCATAACATCTTTTAAACTTAGAGCTAATAAGCCAATCGCTGTATAAACTAAAACTGAGGCAATCAAGACAATTTCAGCGTCACTCATTTTACCACGGTTGAAAATTATATTAACGACAGGTTGTGAAAGCACAATTAGGCCAACTGTTGCGGGAACCATGATAATCGAAATTGTATTTAATATTTTAACAATAGTATTTTTTAAATCATCAATTTTTCCTGCTGCTGCTTGTCTAATAATTGTTGGATACATAACTGTCGTTATTGATGAAACAAATAAGCCATAAACAGCACCACTAATTTTAGATGAATAATTTAAGATCGAAGTGGAACCAATTGCTAAATTTGAAGCAAAAGAGCCATCAATCATGCCATTTATTTGGGCAATTGAAGATCCAAAAATTATTGGTAAAGCCATAACGATCATTGGTTTTAAGTAACGGTCTTTTAAGTCAATACCAGGTTTAAAGCGATAATCACTTTTTTTGCGGGCAATAGCATAAGTCATTATTACCTGGGCAATAGAAGCTATAACTAAACCATAGGCTAAAACAATCGGATCCGTTTTCGCACTTATAATAATCGATGTGATAACGACAAAGTTCATAATAAAACCACCAATTGGCCCTACTAAAAATCTACCATTATATTGTTGATAACCATTAAAAATACTATAAACCCCATTTGCCAACATTGCAAAAAGACTTATTCTTAATAAGCGAACAGTTAAAAGAAATTGCTCTCCAGTAAATCCACCTCTTAAAATTCTTACTAACTCTTCAGCAAAAACTAAGCCTAAAGCTGTTAAAATTAGGGTTGATAAAAAGACTAAACTCAAAATATTATCAAAGTACTTGTATGCCCGCTCTTTTCCTTCTTTATTGATTATTTGACTATAAATAGGAATAAATGTGGAAACAAGGCCAGCCGCAATAAAGGCAAAAATAACATTTGGTATTTGTGAAGCTGCAACATAGGCATCGGCAACAATACCTGTTGCATAATAATAACCTATAAATATTTCTCTTATAATTCCAAGAAATTTAGATATGATTAAAAATATCAATAATAGAAATGCATTTTTTTTCATTTAATCAACTGCTTTCTAACAAATAAAGTTTTGTTTAAATTTGAACAATTACAATATTATTTGGCAAACAGACAATTAAGGTAGGATCACCTTTTTTTACCCAGCCAACTTTTTCACAGATCTTATCAGGACAGTCAACATCAAAGACACGATATTTTCCATCTTTAACTTCTATGTGTAAATGACCTAA
>LFRM01187517.1_pt1 | contig 13160 bp, 10 predicted proteins | sample 618341 | NCBI WGS metagenome assembly LFRM01 (sample SAMN03654438, study PRJNA283298) | anaerobic digester metagenome | isolation source: pool of bioreactors CSTR01a, CSTR02a, and CSTR03a thermophilic anaerobic... | place: Denmark: Kgs. Lyngby | collected 2014-05-21
GATTAATAATCAGTTTAAGTCGATTAGATATCGTTTATCGGTATTAACAAAACATAAAACCCGCCAATCGGCGGGTTTTGGACCGCTGAAAGACAGGCATTTTCACGCGAGTGAAAATGCCTGTTTTATCGGTTGGATTAGTCAGTTGTTTCAACTGCTCACACTTTTGGCAGGGAGGCGAACCCTTTTTCGAGGTCCTCGTCTGTCGGGATATAATCGGTCATTGTGCCGTCGAGGTAAGAGGTGTAGGCGTTCAAATCGAAATATCCGGTGCCCGACAGGCCGAAGAGTATTGTCTTGGCTTCGCCGGTTTCTCTGCACTCAATCGCCTTGTCAATCGCAACCCGGACAGCGTGGGCGGATTCGGGTGCGGGAAGGATTGTCTCATGTTTGGCGAACTGCACAGCTGCTTCAAACACCTTTGTCTGCTCGGACGCGACTGCCTTGATATAGCCGTCATGGTAGAGTTTGGACACTACCGGGCTCATTCCGTGGTAGCGCAGTCCCCCTGCGTGGTTGGCCGATGGGATGAAATCGCTGCCCAGGGTATACATCCGCGCAAGCGGGGTTACGTGTCCGGTGTCGCAGTAATCATAGGCGTATCGGCCTCTTGTAAGGGTCGGGCAGGACGCCGGTTCGACGGCGATGAATTCAGTGCCGCTGCGCCTGCCGGTCAGAGTATCCATCATGAACGGCGAAATCAGGCCTCCGAAATTCGAGCCGCCGCCGGTACAGCCTATGATTATATCAGGGTATTCGTCAATCTTTTCGAGCGCCGCCTTTGCCTCAAGGCCGATTACCGACTGGTGGAGAAGAACCTGATTGAGCACCGAGCCCAGAACATATCGGCAATTAGGGGTTTTCATGGCTGTTTCGACAGCTTCGGAAATTGCGCAGCCGAGCGAGCCGCCGGTGCCGGGGTGTTCTTTCAGAATTTCCCGGCCAACATCGGTGGTATCGGACGGGCTGGGGATGATTTTTGCGCCGAAAGTCTGGATAACGGCTTTGCGGTACGGCTTTTGCTCATAGCTGACTTTGACCATGTATACTGTAAGGTCAATGCCGAAATGCGAGCAGGCCATCGCAAGCGCAGTGCCCCACTGCCCGGCGCCGGTTTCGGTGGTAAGGCTGGTGATACCCTGTTTTTTTGCGTAGTAAACCTGCGCGGCAGCCGAATTCAGCTTGTGTGAACCCGATGTGTTGTTGCCCTCAAACTTGTAGTAGATTTTTGCCGGAGTGCCGAGTGCTTTTTCGAGGTTGTACGCGCGGATTAACGGGGAGGGGCGGAAAATTTTGTAAAACTCCTGCAGCTCCTGCGGGATGTCAATATACCGGTCGGTGGTGTTCATCTCCTGAGCGCAGAGCTCTTCGCAGAAGATTTGCTTCATAACCTCCGGCTCCACCGGCTTAAAGGTTGCCGGATGAAGGTACGGGTCGGGAAGTTCCTTCATATCCGCGAGTATATTGTACCACTGCTTCGACGTCTCGCTTTCTGACAGATAAATGCGGTACGGTACATTTTTCATTGTGGTTGGCTCCTTTCATAAATTAATTCAATTAAAAAAGCCCTTGTCCCAAAACTGGGACAAGAGCCTTGACTCCTGCGGTACCACCCTGATTCGTTTGCATTACACAAACGCGCTTTCTTCGCGCACCATCATGCGCGCTCCCTTGATAACGGGCGGAGTTCCCGTCGCACCTAGCGTCAAAATGACGTTCGGCTTGCCCTCGTAAGCCCATTCGGTATAACCGCTGCTGCCGCAATCCCACCGCCTGCGGCTCTCTGCGAGCGCTGAGTTATACGTACTACTCTTACTCAACGGTTTAAAATGTTTCGTTAATAGTAACACTTAACCGGAATTCTGTCAATACCCAAAAAGTTACAATTCGGGGTTTATTTTCGGCCGCTTGCTTGTATAATATCATTAAACCCGTGTTTTTTGCCGGTATTTCTGGTATCCTCCGCAAAGATTGTGGACAAGCCGGAGGAAAAACTATATAATAACCAAAGAGTGCCGATACGGCCGCATAAACCGAAAGGCAGGAAATCCGCTATGCAGTCATCAGCAGAACTAATCAACCGCATTCGCGGCAATATCAAAAAAGTGATTGTGGGAAAAGACGATGTAATAGACCTTCTGTTAATCTCGCTTATATGTTCGGGGCATGTCCTAATCGAGGATATCCCCGGTATGGGGAAGACCACCATAGCCTCCGCGCTCGCCGCTTCCCTAGGCTGTTCTTTCAAGAGAATTCAATTCACTCCCGACGTGCTGCCTTCCGACATCACCGGGTTTAATATGTTCAATATAAAAACCGGGGAGCAGGAATTCCATCAGGGGCTGGTCATGAACCAGATTATACTGGCCGACGAAATCAACCGCACCAGCCCCAAAACCCAATCCGCGCTGCTTGAAGTCATGCAGGAAAATCAGGTTACCATCGACGGGAAAACATACCCCGCGCCCCGCCCGTTCATGGTGCTTGCGACTCAGAACCCCGTTGAGATGGCCGGGACGTATCCGCTGCCCGAATCTCAGCTTGACCGCTTTTTGATGTGCATATCAATCGGGTACCCGACGTTTGACGAGGAAGTGCAGATACTTGCCAGGCACCGTATGCGGAGCGCGGCAAAGACGCTGTCCCCGGTGGCTTTTGCCGAAGATGTGGTGAGAATGCAGCAGGAGCTTGAGAATATAAGGTGTTCGGACGATGTTTTAAGATATATAATCAACATCACCAAATCCACAAGGACAATGCAGGGCGTGAAAATAGGGATTAGCCCCCGCGGCTCAATCTCACTGATGCTGGCGTCAAAAGGCTGTGCGATGATTGAGGGCCGCTCGTTCGTAATTCCGGACGACGTGCAGCGGATGGCTTTTCCGGTTTTGTGCCACCGGCTGATTTTGCAGGGCCGCCTAAGGCAGCAGACCGACGCAAAATCCATTATTGCGAATATCCTTCGCACCACCCCTGTCCCGGCGGCAAGATGACTAAACGCGGTTTTGGCGTTTTCGTTCTTTTTGCGCTGTCGCTGTTTTTTGCGCTTGCAACCGGCTACAGCGAGATATTCTTAGCCGTATTCGCGTTCGGCTTTTTAATCGCGTTCGCTCTGGCTTCGGCCGTAGCGGGCGTTCTTGTGCTACGCGCCGAAAGCCATCTGACAAACAGCATGATAATCCGCGGGGACACCGCTCCGATTAAGGTTTTCTGGCGAGGATTTCTGCCGCTGCCTGCGGTAGTGAGGCTAATTCTGGTGTTCCCGGGCGGGAGACTCCATAAATATGCCGTGATGCTGTGGGGCGGCAGGCACAAGACAATCAGATACCGTCCGGTTTGCCTTCATCGCGGGATATGGGATATCGGGGTAAAAACCGCTTATTCCTGCGACGTGATGGGGCTTTTTTGCTTTAAAATGCCGGATTCGCATATTGCAAACGGAAAGGTTTCCCTGACCGTTTATCCTCATATTTTTGAAATCCCCGGCGTCCCTCGGCCGCCTGTCCCGGCTTTGGACTACAACGACAGCAATCCCATAACTTCGGACAGCGGCGACAGCTTTGTGGACACCCGTCTTTACCGCGACGGGGACCCGCTGAAAAGAATACACTGGAAATTGTCGGCGCGCACCCGCAAGCTCCATATAAAAAGGTACGAGATGTCGGTGGACAGGATGGTCGTGATTTTGGTTGATACCTCGGATATGCCTATGCAGCCTCCCGAATATAATCTGGACTATGCCGACATGGCGACCGAGTGCGCGGCGTCCCTCGCCTACTATTTCATAAACGGCGGGCACAAGGTCGCGGTATGCCCCGCCGGCGGGACTGGCGGGGTTATCCTGTCGTCCAGCGCCGAGTTTGATATTCTTTTCAATTACCTTGCGGCGGTCGAATTCAATTCCGACAGCCCGGTTTACGATGCCGCTCTGGACTTCCTCAACAACTCCTACTGCATAAGCTCGCTGTACGTGATTACCCGCGAGCCCGCTGCCGGATTAATCGATTTGCTGTCCCGCATGCCGGCGCAGGGCAGCGTCTCTTTAATCTATTATGACGCCGCGTGTACTGCAGAGCCGGCAGAGCGGACGGCGGGCGGCGTCAACCTGATTGCCGTCGGTTCCCCAAACGACATTCCGGCGAGATTGGGGGATATGCATGGTTAAGCTAACCATTCCGCGCGGGAAAACAACCTCAAAACGCTTTGAAGGGCTGCTTTTCGACTTATTGTGCTGTCTTCTGGTTTCGGTCGGCGTGCTGCTGGCGCTCCGCCAGCTTTTCAGGTTTGAGAACCCGTTTAATCTGATTTTGCTGCGCTCAGCCGCGGTGCTCGCAATCACCGCTCTTGTAACCCGCCGCTGGTGGTACGCCGCAGTATTTATAGCGTCTGCGCTCGGCGCGGCGTCCCTTTACCTGCTGGCGGCCGGCGGATTTGCGGCGTTCATTGACTATGTCAGAGGGTTTATAGTCTGGTGGGTAGGGCTGTTCGCGATGAACTCGGAATACAACACCGCTTTTAATATCGCGGTGGTACACTGGATTATTACCATCTGGGTCTGCGTGCCGGTGTTTTTCCTGATACGCCGCATAAAATCGCTGTATGTGGTAACGGTGCTCGCCGCGGTTTTATTTACGGTTATAATCGCTAACGGGTTCAGGGAGAATTTTGACGCGGTCTGCCTTATCATCGCCGGCTCGCTGCCGCTGCTTGCGAAAGGCAACCACATCAGGCTGAAACGGCGTTCGGATAAGACCCTGTTCACAAGGGAGCGGATACTGGCCGCGGGGTTTGCCGTATGCGTGCTGTGTACCCTTTTGGCAAACCGCGCAGTGCCGGAAGATACTTCGTCGTGGAAAAATCCAGAACTATCCGAACTGCTGAACCGCGCGATAGATTCCCGGCACCAGCTGAGCAGAAAGCCGTTCAACCTGATTACATCAGGGCTGCAGCCGAACGCCGACCGGCTGGGCGGGGATGTCGAGCTTGACCACCGGCTTGTGATGAGGGTTAAGACAAACCAGCCGGCGCTGATGAAGGGGAAGATATACAGCATTTACACCGGCAGGGGATGGGAGGACACCGTTTCCCCCGCCTATCCGTACGCAGGCTCCCCGGAGGAGTTTGAGAAAGCCTTTAACCAGAACATGCCGCGCGACCGGAACGGGGAAAATCCGCTTTTTGACGCAATGCCGGTCATCAATACGGACGCGACCCTGTTGTTCGGCGGGTACACCCTCTTTTACTCAGGCAGGCTGATACAGATAACTGCCGGAAAACCCGCGTCAGTCAGCTTTAACGCCAGCTCCGAGCTTTTTTCACAAAACCGGGTACCGACGCGGTTCGGATACAGCTATAAATCCACTGTAATCAACCTTTCGGCCGAGAACCTGCCCGCAAGGATTGACAGGATTGAAAGGCAGGCTTCACAGCAAGGCGGCGCTTTATACGATTATGAATACGACAGAATATCCGAGGAATACCTGCAACTGCCCGACGGCCTGCCGGAAACTGTGTACCGTACCGCGGAAAAGATTGCCGGAAAATCCTCGTCGAACTTTGAGAAGATATTAAAGCTGAAAGAATACCTGAAAACCGGTTTTGAATACACCTTAAAACCCGGCGACGTGCCGGAAGGCGCGGATTTTGTAGAGCATTTTCTTGAATCCGGCAAAGGGTACTGCACTTATTTTGCCTCCGCGATGGCTGTTATGTCGCGGGGAATAGGGGTGCCGTCGAGGTTCGTAATCGGATACGGGCTGGTGCGCGACGGCAAAAACTACGCCGCGTACACCGACAACGCGCACGCGTGGGTGGAGTGCTATTTCCGCGGCGTCGGGTGGGTACCTTTTGACCCGACCGCGGGCAGCAGCTATTCCTACCCGGTAAAGGTCAGACCTGTAAGAAAACCGCCGAGCGACGATGAGGATACCGGCCGTAATACCACAGACATACGGGCGGGGCAGACCACGACCACCATTTCGCAGGGGACTTCCGCCAACAGCGATTTAAGCCAGCCGCAAGAGCAAAGCGGCGCCGGTACGGTTTGGATATGGCTTGCTGCCGCAGTAACAGCGGTGTTGCTTGCCGCGGCCGCGGCGCTGCGGGCGCTGAAAAAGAAAAAAGCCTACCTGCTCGATGAAGTGCGAAAGCGTTTTCCTGATACCGGCAGTCAAATCAATTACTATTACGCCGATATAATCAGGCAGCTTTGCCTTATCGGTTTGTCCCCGCGCACCGGCGAGACTATCCTGCAGCACGGCAGGCGGGCGAAAGCCGGGCTTGAGAAAGAGGACACCGGCGACGCGGAAAGCGCCGGGGAGCGGCTGCTCGGCTCCTTTATCGCGGTGATGAACCTGCGGTACGGGGATATACAGCCGGGCGACCGCGAGGTCGAGGAAATCGCGAAGGTGCGCCAAATCCTTGAAAACCGGCTGAAAAACGCCCTTAACCCGGTACTCTATTTCTTCAGGCGGCTGATATTCTGAACCAAAAAACCCCCGAAAAACCGGGTTTTTTTTATATTCTGCGTTTATCGCCGGATATCAGAGCCAGCATAAATCCCGCACCGTCCGCTCGAACACCTCTTTTGTCATTATAGTGTTTAAAACCGCGACAAGGCGGCCGGTGGACAGCAGCCGCGGCAGGCCGAGCAAATCCAAAAGCAGAGCGCGCTTTTTCCGGCTGTTTTTGCCGCCAATCAGGCCGGCGTTGTATAAATCCAGCCTTGTTATCGGATTATCGCCGCCGGTATTTTCGCCGCCGCCCTCGACGGTGGCTCCCGCGTTTAATATGGCGTCCCTGACCGCGCGGATGTCCACCCCCTCCACTCCCAGCAGTCCCTCTTTGGAGCGGCGGGATTTGCGCCGCTCTTTGCCAAAAACGGCGGGTATATACGCGTGCTTCACCTGTTCGGGAGGTATTGCCCCGCTCAAGTAGTTTCGGATTACAAACCCCGCCGTATCGCTGTCGGTCAGTATTATCAGCCCGCGTTCGCGCGCAATCATCCGCAGCAGCCCAAGCAGTTCGCTGTCTTTGAATATCCCAAAACCGCGGGTTTCAATCACCAGCGTGTCCACTGCCGCCGCCAGCCGGATTTTGTCGTGTTTGCCTTCCACCACAACGGCTTCCCGGATTTTGAGCTTGTTCATTCGCTTTTCTCTTCCTCAATCCTCGGCAGCAGTATCAGCTTAGCGGCTGTCTGCTCCAGCACTGTCCTTTCGTTTGCGCCGGTGGTTTTGAGTTTCAAATCGGCTTCTGCCAGAATGTCCAGACTTTTTCGCAACAGCTTTAAAGGGATATTCCTGCTTTCCCTCGCCGCAATCGCCAGCCGGGCGCTTTTGCGGTAGGAAAAATCGCCGGCAAGGGTTTCCGCCCGCACTCCCGCCGCCATCGCGACCTTTGCCCGGTATAAATCCGCGTAGGCGTTTGATAAAAAGGCGAGTATCCTGACCGGCTCCTCCCGCTGCGCGAACAGCCCGTTGAGAATGTCGTAGGCCTCCTCGTAGCTGCCTTTCAGGATTGCGGTTGACAGCTTGTAGACCGAGCTTTCGATTGTGAGCACGCCGATTGCCTCGATATGCTCGCGCGCAATCTCCCCCGGCGCCGCGAGGGCGCAGAGCTTTTCAAGCTCGCTCATCAGCAGCCGCAAATCGTCCCCGGCGCGCTCCACCATCAGACCGGCGTTGGCGGGGGAGAGGGTACAGCCGCGTTTCTGCGCTTCCCTGCAAAGCAGCCGCACGAGCTCGGATTTTGATTTGCGCGGGAAATCGACGCAGGCGCCCGCCTTATCGACAGCCGAAAAGAAAGATTTCCATTTTGAATTGCTCTTAACGTCCGCCGAGACTACGTCCAGCCAGAACACAAGCACGCAGCTTTCCGGCAAATCCTGAATTAAAGAAGAAAGCTGCTTTATATCATCCGCGGCGGCGCTGGCCGCGTCAAAATCGCGCACCACCACGCATTTGCGCTCCGCCATCACCGGCAGAGCCTCCACCGCGTCGTGGATTTCACCGACCGTGCAGGACTGTCCGTCCAGTTTCTGATAGTTAAACTCCGCGAGCGGGTGGCTCCCGACAATTTTTGAGGCAATCTGCCTTGAATAAAGGGCGGACAGATAGCTTTCCTCGCCGTATAAAAAGTAAACCTTCTCAAAACTTGAGTTTTTGATGTGCTTTGCAAGGCCGCTTTCAGTCAAAATCAACCGTGCTTCCTCCTTTTACGGTGATATCCCCCCTGCCGCGGGTATAAAAGGTGATGTTTTTATCCGCGGTGTTGTAAAGCGGGTAGGAAAGGCGGGGGATTGCCTTGATTTCCCGCCGGTAGGTATCGGCCGAGCAGCACAGCGCCCCCGCCTGCGCCTCGACCGCCGCTATATGTTTCGGCGGACTGCCGGCTATCACAAAAATATTGGCTTGCCGCTCGTTTTCCGAAAGCGCGGCGGCGTTGCCGCCGGTCGGGCTCACCAGCACCCGCGTCAGCCCTATCCTGAAGATAAGCCAGCCGTCATTAAGCTCCGCGCGGCAGTCGTCCCAGAAATTGAGCGTCCCGTTTTCGAGGGAGAGCCGCCCCGCGGCGGGCAGGGCGTCCAACGTATCCGAATACTCCCCGTCATGCCCGGTTATCAGACAGTTTACCCCGATACGCTTCGCGAATTCGGGGAAATAAAACGCAGAACGGTCGCTCAAATCGGGCAAAATCAGAAAATCCACCGCCCGCACGTTCCGCCGTTCAAGCTCAAAGACCGCGCCGGACACCGAGTTTTTATCGCCCGACACCACCACGCCGGTATAACCGCTTCTGCTCATCACAATCGCGGCGGAATTGCCGGAACTAATCACCGTTATCTCGGTAACCCCTTTCATAAACGCGCCGTGCGAAATCGCCCCGCACATCAGCGCGATTGCCGACCACAGCGCCATCACCCGCGCGCCCCGCCAGCCGAGCAGGGCTTTGCCGAGCGCAGTCAGCGCTATGGCCGCCGGGATTACCACTGGTACAAACGTCTGGCCCGCCCAGACTGACGAAAACGGGATTGAGGACAAAAGCCGCGCCGCCCAGATGAGATAATCTGAGATTGCTCTTGCCGCAAAGAAAAGCGGGGCGGACAAAAACCCCAGAGGCTTTACGGCATTCAGCGCGACCGCCATGATTGTCGCCACCGTAACCGCCGAGGCGGGGAACACCATCAATAAATTCGCCACCGGCGAAATCAGGGATATCTGCCCGAACGCCAGCAGGGACACCGGCAGGGTTGGCGCGGTGGCGGAAAGGGTGAGCCCGAAAGAGTTTACAGGCCCCGCAAGCAGCCGCGGCAGCCTTTTTTCGCTTTGCCGCAGCCTGTCGCCGAACGCCCGTTTAAACGCGGGGTATAAAACCAAAATCCCGAATGTCGCGGAGAATGAGAGCAGCAGCCCCACGTCGTCTACCGCGTAAGGGTTGACCGCGGTAATCGCGAACACCGACAAGCCGAGCGAGTTCAGGCTGTCCGGCTGCCTGCCCAGTATTTTGCCGAACAGGTAGACGATGCACATAATGCCCGCCCTGATGATTGAGGGCTGAAACCCGGTCAGCGCCATGAACAGGAATACCCCGCCGGCGGCCGCCAAATGGGCGGCTCTGTTCGGAACCTTTAAAAACAACAAAAGCGCGAGGATTGCCTGCGACAGCACCGCGGCGTGGAGCCCGGACACCGCGAGTAGGTGGGACGCCCCGACCGCGCGGAAATCGGCTTTGATTTCGGAGCCCAAATCCTCTTTAAACCCGAACGCGATACCCGCCATCAGCCCTTCGGCGTCCCCCGCGCCGGGCCGGGACATTATTGCGTTCCTCGCGTACCGCCGCGCCAGCAGTATATTATACATCCACGGCCGGGACTTCGGCGCGGCGAGCCCGACCCCTTCCTCGTCAAACCCCGCCGCGCGCGCGTTCAGGAAAACGCCCGCGGCTTTTGAATATCCCCTTGCCAGACCGCTGCGGCCGTCGTTCGGCGAGGACAGCTCAAACTCGCCGGTCAGGATGTCGTAAGGCTGAGGGTAAAAATCCCTGCCCGAAAGCCAGAGGGTCAGCTTTGCGCCTTTCGGCAGCCCGCCGCCCACCACCCTGACGGGGACGCTGTTGTTCTGCTGCGCCCAGTCGAGTGTCTGCAGGCTTAATTCCATCCGCCTGCCGTCGAATTCCCGCAGGGGGCGGCAGACCAGCATTTCCTTTGCCGAATACATTAAAAAAGCGGCCATGGCGGCAAAAAGCGCCGTCATGGCCTGCCGGTTCTGCCGTATCGGCCTGATAAAAAAACACGCGGCAAAGGCGGCGGACAGCAGCGCGGCCAGCACCACCGCCGTGTTCAGGCTGACAAACGATGCAATGACAAGCGCGAAAAAATATGAAAAACCGAGTGCCGCCATCGGCCGCCGCATACGCTCACGCCCCCTCTGATTGCCGGGAGAGCCGGATAAGCCGCCGGTTACTTGCCGCCGTTATCCCCGTTTTCGCCGTCGCTGTCGAAAAACAGCGGCAGGGTTTCGAGATAGAATATATCCTTCCTGCCGATTGCGTCCCCTTCGGCGAGGATTGCGCACTGACCGGTAATCCTGCCGCCCGAATGCTCGACCAGCTTGTCAAGCGCGCGCATGGACTGCCCGGTGCTGACCACGTCGTCCACAATCAACACCCGCTTGCCCCTTATGGTCTCCATTTCCCTTTCGTCAAGATACAGGGTCTGGTCCTTGTCGGTGGTGATTGAGCGCACGTCCACCGCAATCGGGTTTGCCATATAGAGTTTAGGGTACTTCCTCGCGATGAAATATGGCTTACCGCTCTGGCGCGCCATCTCGTAAACAAGCGGAATGCCCTTTGCCTCGGCGGTGATAAGCACGTCGAATTCCGGGGCTCTTTTCAAAAGCTCCCTCGCCGCCGCGATGGTCAGCTCGACATCGCCGAAAATCACAAAAGCCGCAATGCTCAGATTGTCGTTAATCCGGCAGATGGGAAGGTCGCGCTTAAGCCCCGCTATGGTAACAGTGTAGTATTTCTGGCCCACTAAAAAACACCTCTTTGTAAAAACTCCTCATCGGCGGTTAAATTTTTAACAAGCGAATTTGCAAAAGACCCGCCGCCTTATTATAACATTTTTGCGGGGCGGCAACAAGCACTTTGACGCGAATATTGTAAAAAGTGCGGATTTGCCCCGAAAGCCGCCGCGCCCCCAAAACGCCGCCCCATGTTGCGGCGGGCGGGATATTGATGTATTATATAGTATATACAGACGCGCGCCGGCGGCGTTTTGCGCCCTGTTAAAAAAACTGCGGATTTTTTTAAAACCGGTGAAACAAAACCGCCGATTTTGTATCTTTAATTATAGGGAGTGGTTTTATGGGGAATGTGGACGAGGCGTTCGTCCGGCTGTATAACGAAACTTATGACGGCGTTCTCAAATACGTGCTGCTGAAATGCGGCAATCCACACGACGCTCCCGACATTGTCCAGAAAACCTACCTTAACTACTACGAACGCCTGAAAAAAGACGGGGGGATTAAAAAGCCCGAAAGCTACCTGTTCATTATCGCGCAGAACGAGATTAAAAAATACTACCGTTTCAAATCGGCGCGCAAAAACGACGTTCCGCTCTTTTCGGGCGGCGAGGAAAACCCCGATATTGAAAAGCTGGAAGCCTTCCTTTCACAGGACTGCCCCCAGCACAGCAGCCTCGACGTTCAGGAAATATGGCGGTACATCAGGGAACGGGATGATTTGACCTTCAAAATCTTTGTGCTGTATTTCTATTACGGCGAAAAACTGGCGGACATCGCAAAAATCCTTGACATCGGCGAATCGGCGGTAAAAAACAGGCTCTACCGCACAATCAAACAAATGAGAGAGCATTTTAACATATAAAGAGGGTGAGCATAGATGAACCTAAAGAATTTGATTTCGCAATCCATCAGCCAAAACTTTGCTGCCAGGGAGAAAACTCTTGATTTGATACTTGACGGCGCAAAAAGCGGGGAGGAGAGGGCGCGCTCACGCGGCGCGCGGCCTGTGCTGCGTTGGGTCAGAAGGCCTGTCGTGCTCGCGGCGACGCTCGCGGTCGTGATGGTCGGCTCTGTCATCACTCTGATTGCACAGAACGCCCTGAAGACCACCAACCTTCAGCTTACCGCCGTCAATCAGAGTGGGAGTACCACCGTCCTGCCCGGCGACACCGTAACACTTACGGTCAGCACGCAGTCGCAGAAGGACTTCAAAAAAGGTGTTGTCGGCCTGACGCTTGACATTCTCTATGACGACGACGTATTTGAGTATGACAATGAGACAATCGATAAAGAAATGTCAAACCCCGGAAAATTCGTAGCCGCCACCAACGAGGCGGAGGACGGGGTAATCACGGTGCTGGTTTACGCCGACGACTATCAGGACGAAAGCCAGCCCTCGCTGGCGTATATTGAGGGCGGCGACATTTTCTCGCTTACGTTCACTGTCAATGAAGACGCCGAGCCCGGGAATTACAACTTTACCGTTCAGGACTACAAGCTTGCCGACTACACGGACGACGACAGCGGGTTTGAGCTTGTTACCGTAACGCCAACGCCGCAGCCCGCCACCGTAACAGTGGCTGGGTCCACCGTCATCAGCGTGGACGTTACATGGGGCAGCATGGAGTTTACCTACAACGTGGGCGATTGGGACCCTGACACCCACCAGTACGTGGGCGGCGGCTGGACCTGCGACGAGGACGAGAATAAGATAACCGTTACAAACAACTCAAACATCGCGATAGACGTAACCTGCGAATACGCAAAAGCGCAGGGTTATGAGTGGATAAGCGGCAGCTTTACAGTAAACGGGCAATCTGCCAACTTCCCGTTTACCCTTGACAAGCTGGAGGAGGGCGGAACTCCCGACAGCCGCTACGTTTACCTGACGCTTGAAAGCGAAAAACCGGACGATGAAATACAGGGGCAAGTCGGCACAGTAACGGTGTCTATTGACGAGCACCAGCCTGAGCAATAAAATATAAGGCAGAGAGCAAACACAAGCAGTTGAAAGGGGATTTTAATGAAAAACCGAAAAGACAAAAAGATACTGGCTCTGATTATTGCGCTCTGCCTTATTACCGCGGGTTCGGTCGTGGTTACGGTGTATCTGCTGATGAACCAGCCGAAACC
>LFRM01174037.1_pt1 | contig 13143 bp, 12 predicted proteins | sample 618341 | NCBI WGS metagenome assembly LFRM01 (sample SAMN03654438, study PRJNA283298) | anaerobic digester metagenome | isolation source: pool of bioreactors CSTR01a, CSTR02a, and CSTR03a thermophilic anaerobic... | place: Denmark: Kgs. Lyngby | collected 2014-05-21
GGTTAGTACGTTTTTGGTGCATAATTCGGGGTATCCTTTCGGTACTTTTACTTCCCACTCGGCTGGCAATCCTTCGCCATACTTTCTCATACAGGCAAGTTCTCTGAGCAAATCGAGCTCCTTTATGATGTTGGTCGAAAATTCGTCCACCGTATCTTTGAGATCTATGGGAAATGCCTGTGTTTTAGGCAGCCTTTTAATCAAAAATCGCATGATTTTTATGTCTTCATCGATGAGTTGCTCTACACCCGGCCTTAAGATTTTCATTGCAGCCACATGCCCGTTTTTTAAGGTGCATTTGTGCACCTGAGCCAAACTTGCAGCTCCAACGGGATTCGGATCCCAAAAAGCAACTTCATTCATCGATGTCCCAAGTTCCTTATTTACGAGATTTAATACCTTATTTGTAGGTGAAGGAGGTAGTTCGTCCAGAAGATGTGACAATGCCTCAGCAATTATTGGGGGCAATATGTCATAATGACAGCTTAACATTTGACCGAGCTTTATGAAAGAGGGCCCAAGCCGTTCAAATCTTGCCTTTATGTCTGCAACCTCATTCTCGGGAATGGTCTTATAGCTGCGCAAGCTCAAGTTGCGTAGTTTAAGAAATAAGGGTATGGCATTTAAAGCCAGCTCGCTGCCCCTAGTTAAAATGCCCAAAAATATCACCTCTTTGTTAGATGATTATATTATATACGGAGATATACCTATTTTGATAAAATGTTTGTTGGTATATACTATAGGGCATCGAGCGTGAATTTTGCTTTGACGAATCATGCAAGAGGAAAGGGGAAGGTTAAATGGTTTTGAAGACGCTTCGTACCAAGACAAAAGGAATCATGATTATCGTCGCCGTTGCATTTGTGATCTCGATCTTTGCCGGCTATGGATTTTACTCTAGAAGGGGCGATTCTTCTGCTGGCAAGGACCGAGTTGTAGCAAAGGCTAATGGCACTAACATTATGCTTTCGCAGATAGACATGGGCGTCAGTCAACTTATGGAGCAGATGGGAATTAGCAACTTAGCGCAAGAACAGTATTACGTATTGAGGAAGCACATTTTAGATCAAATCATTTTGGACATGGAGCTGGACAAGGAAGTAAAGAAAAATAAGATTGAAGTTGCAGATGAAGAAATAGAAACTGCGATGGAGCGGATAGCTGCTCAATTCCCAACAAAGGAAGCATATCAGGATTATTTAAAGGCATATAATATACGAGAAGAAGATCTAAAAAAGGAACTTAGAAGGCAGCTTGCCCAACAAAAGCTGTTACAGGTCGTTGTGAAAGTTGATGATGCTATCACAGAAGAAGAAGTCAAAGAGTTTTATGAGGTCAACGGTGATACTTATTTCGTTCGACCAGAAGGTCTTTGGGTCAATTATGCAATCTTTTCCGATGGCAAAATTGCGCAAGAAGCAAGGGATGCCTTAGCGGATGGGCAGCCTTGGGATGAGGTAATGGAACGTTATAGCGATAAGATATTGCATAGCACGCCCTATGATAATCCTTTATTATTGTCCATGGCAACCATAGAAGCTCAGGAGGGAATGGCTTCTTTGAAGGAATTAAAGGCGGGAGACGTGAGTCAACCCACCCAACTGGATACAGATCAGATAGCAGTTTATTTAGTAAAAGAGCACCAAAAACAAGAAAAAATTCCCTTTGAAGAAGTTAAAGACAGCATTAAATTAGCGTTGAACCAGCAAAAGATGCAAGCACAACGTCAGGCTTATTTGCAGGAATTAATAGACAATGCCGATGTCAGTATTGTCGATGCATCTGTGTTCGAGGCACCACAGCGACAAGAGCAGCCTCAACAACCTGATGGCCAACAAAGTATCGACGAACAGCAGTCCGAAACTAGCACAAACGAGGCAGCTCAACAAAGTGACTTGCCATCTCAAGAATCTCAAGAATCACAGTCTGTCCAACAATCCCAAAGTGACAGCGAGACAAAGTAAGGTCGATGGCCTTTAGCTATTTCTAGCGAAGAGATGGCTATACAGATTTTACGGCGCGATTGCGACCTCGTTGCGTGATAGTAGCAAATATGGGTGTATTTTCATAAAAGAGCCAGTTAGGGATTGACATAAATCCGGTTACTTTCTAGAATGACTATGCAAGGTGGGATGGCCGAGTGGCTGAAGGCACTCGCCTGCTAAGCGAGTAGGGTGGCTGAAACCGCCCTCGAGGGTTCGAATCCCTCTCCCACCGCCATTGTTTCTAGAAGGTGCGCCGGTAGCTCAACTGGATAGAGCATCGGACTACGGATCCGAAGGTTGGGGGTTCAAGTCCTCTCCGGCGCGCCATGATTTAAAAAACATGGGCTTGATCAGCAATCTTGATGCTTTTCGTTAAACTTGCAATATCAGCTAAAAAATACATAATCCGTTATCCACAAAAAGCTTTTTTACACTCCCTTGCCATCAATGTGAGGCGAAAGGGAGTGTTTTTTATGGTTGTGATTGTTATACTTTTCAGAATGGTTTAAACTGCGGCTGAAGGCTCAGGAGGTCCTTTTTATTTTAACTTTACGTATTATCCACGTTACTATGCCAAAAAAGTCCTCCTGCCATTCTTGTGACAAGTCTGATTTTTCTTGAGTAGAAGTAGTTTTTGTGTTCCCATTGACCCAGGATGCAATATCTGACGAGGTAATTTCCTTGAGGCGTAGTGTGTTGTCTTTTATCACTATGGCAACGTCACCTTCTACGGGATTCAGCGAGCGGTCTACTACTAAAATATCACCATTTCCGATGCCCAGCTCGGGAGAGTCACCGGAAGCACGAAAAAAGTAAGTCGATGCGCGGTTATGTATGATCAGTTCGTTTAAGTCTAAGGCGTGGGCTTTTTCCGCTGCAGGTGTGGGAAAACCCGTGGTAGTGTTGAAGCGTCGCATTTCCGGTACCTCCAATTACGCGTTTACAAGGGGAATCTCATCCCAATAGGACGTATAACGAGGCGAACGCATGGTTGCACTAGCTATCCATTTCTGACTTTCCGGTTTGCCGCCGGCAGCGAGCCAAATGATGGGCTTATTGGCCTCGAGGTTCATTTTATCGATCGTCTGCATCAAGACATCCAACTTCATGGATTGCCGCAGATCACAGAAAAGTCCCTTTTGTCGCGCCTTGCCCGGAACAATTTCAGAGAGCAAAACACCTACCCTTTTATATCGCTTTCCTTTGATGTAAGCTAATTCGAGTCCTTCTAAAGCGGCTTTGACGATGGAAGGAGCGTCATTTTTAGGAGTTACAAGGCATACACTTCTGCTGCCCCAATAGAAATCTTGGGTATGAAAGCTTGTAGCGATGTAGGTCGTGACGGCGTTAGCTAACGACTTTTCTGCTCTCAGTTTCTCCGAGGCCAAAGAAGCATAGAAGGCCACGGCCTGAGAGAGTTCGTCGTAGCTCGTCAAATGAGTTCCGAGCGACCTCGATACGCAAATGGTCTTTCTGTTGTCGGGAGTTTCCTTAAAGGCAAAGCATCTGATCCCCCTGAGCTCAAAAACCGTTCTTAGGCCAACTACGGAAAGATGTTTTTTAACCCAGCCATCTTCCGCGTATTTGAGATCGCGAGCGGTGCGTATGCGAACAGCTCGTAGCTTTTTGGACTGACGAAACCCTATCCCCCATACGTCTTCTATGTTCACGTCAGCAAGAACGGAATCAGGATCCGCTTGCGAAGCGATGTTGTATATGCCTTCACTGCTTGTCTTTGCTATTTTGGTGGCTATTTTTGCCAAAGTCTTGGTCTGACCGATACCAATGGATACTGGAATTCCCACCAATCTTTTTATGGATTTGCGCAGTCTTTTGGCAAAAGCATTCTCGTCTGCTAATTTTAAGGAGTCTAGCACTATGAAACTTTCATCGATGGAGTAGGGCTCAACCTCCGGGCAAAAGTCCTGTATTGTAGCTAAGACCCTGTTTGAAATATCTTGGTAAAGCGCGTAATTTGAGCTGAAGACGGTCACGTCGTTTTTTGTGACCAATTCCTTGACTTGAAAGTATGGCACGCCCATGGGAATTCCCAAGGTCTTGGCTTCTCGCGACCTGGCGATGACACACCCGTCGTTATTGGACAGGACGATCACCGGTTTTCCTTTTAAATCGGGCCTAAATATTCTTTCGCACGAAGCATAAAAACTGTCGCAATCGACGAGAGCTATCATTTTGATGACCCCCATAAATCGTTGATCCCTATTAACAAATATATTCGCTATAGGTAAAATATCAATGGGTCTAAAGAATTATTTTCGCTTGTAGCGAATATCAATTTCACATAGAGCGTATCATTTAGGGATGGAGGTAAAAGTGCCATGTTAGGAGAACGCATTAGGAGGTTAAGAAAGGAAATGGGGATGTCAGTCACGGAACTGGCAAGGCGAGTTAAAACAAGTCCATCTTATATTAGCGAAATAGAACAAGGAGAAAAAACGCCGAGCCTTAATTTGCTGGTCAGAATAGCAAAGGAACTCAGAACCGGCATAGATTACTTAACCGGACTTGAAGGTTTTGCCGAGAAGGCCTTAAATGTGACTGAGGTTGCGCTTTTAGATCAAGTTTCTGTAACAGCAGCAGGGAAGGGGATGGATCAAACGGGGGTTTACCCAGCTGTTGAAGAAATGATATATGTACCAGACGACGCTTTGGGTCCTGTGGGAGATATTCCCCCCTTTGCGGTAAGGGTCTCGGGCGAAAGCATGATCGGAGCCGGAATCACGGATAACTCCATAGTCGTTGTCAACCCTAACGGGGAAGTAGGGCAAGGAGATGTGGCTTTGGTGACCATTGGAAATGAGTGGACGGTAAAGTACATCTACACAAAAGCTGATGGTTCGTTAGAGTTGAGGCCGGCAAACCCGTCTTACAGCCCCATGTTTTTTAATAAGGAGGACTTGGCCTCCGGCTTGGTAAAAATAATTGGAAAAGTCGTCTGGATAATAGGTAAACCCAAGAAGGAGTTTTAACGTTTATTGATGGTGCTGTGTTTAAGAATAGGCATCCCAATAATTAGCCGCGTATAAAATTTTGCTCGCCTGTAAAATAGCATGGATGATAGAATTAATTTAGAAGATTTTTAAAATTGCGAACAAGGGAGTTGAGTTAAATGGCTCAAGTGATCGTTAATACAAAAGAGATGGTATGGGTGTTGGATCCTAAACAACCCTTTATGGGACCGGTTAAGGATGGAGGTGTTATAGTTGCTCGAGTGAGTCCCGGATGTTGGGGCGCTATGATAACTCCCGATTACCCGAGTGGGCATGAAGTGACGTATCCCGTTGAAGTTGAAGGCGCAGAAGTGGGAGATTCAATAATGATAAAGGTTCGAAAAATTAATGTCCTTTCCCTTGCCACTACGTCCGGTACTGATGTGCCTCAGGAAGGGCACTTTGTTGGCGATCCTTTCGTTGCCAAGAAATGTCCATCCTGCGGAACTATAAACCCTGAAACGTATGTTGATGGCATAGGAGAGGATGCTATACGTTGTAAGAAATGCGGGGCCCCGATTCATCCCTTCATCTTTGGCAACACTTATACTATCCTGATGGATTATGAAAGAGAAGTAGCGGTAACTGTACCACCTGCGGTAGCAAAGGAAATAGCTTGTGATGCAGCGTATTTTAGTGCTCTTCCTCCTGAGTCAAAACAATATTCGGCCAATATTATGGCGAGGGGTGATCTGCCTGGATTAATAGCTCCTTTACGCCCCATGGTTGGCAACCTTGGAACATGTCCTGCTATAGCAATGCCATCTTCCCATAACGCAGGAGATTTTGGCAGCTCCCTTGTGGGAGCACCCCATGAGTATGCTTTGACGGGAGAACAATTGAAATTACGAACGGACGGCCACATGGATATAAACGAAGTTGTAGAAGGTTCAATCGTAATCGCACCTGTAAAAGTAAAAGGTGGTGGTGTATACGTAGGAGATGTCCATGCTATGATGGGAGATGGAGAAATAGCGGGTCATACCACCGATGTCACTGCTGAGGTAATATTGGAAGTAAAGGTCCTGAAAGGGCTTGCTTTAGATGGTCCTATTGTGCTTCCCTTGGCTCAAGATCTTTCGCAAATCGTTTTTATACGTAGCGAAGAGATCTTGAAAAGGGCAAAAGAAGTAGCAGACTTGTATGGCTTTGAACTCGAAAGAGAAGCGTTGCCAGTTCATGTCGTAGGGACTGGCAAAAATTTAAACGAAGCCTGTGATAACGGACTTGAAAGAATGTCTGCTTTAACAGGATTGTCATTGCAGGAGGTTAAAAACAGGTGCACAATTACAGGACAGGTGGAGATTGGAAGATTGCCTGGTGTTGTACATGTATCCATGCTCGTTCCACGTAGGATTCTTGAAAAGCTAAATCTTTGGGATGTCGTTGCTAAACATTATCATTATGAAGATGGAGAAAGAATTTGTTAAAAACTCTGTGGAAGATTAATTTTATAAAGGGATTCGCAAAATCTCCTAGGGGTATGTATATTACAAGGTTCAATCTATCTTTGAGGAAGTACTAGGGAGAGCAAGCGAGATGAGTGTGTTAAACCTTGAAGTTGACGTTATGGCGAGGTCGTGGTATTTTTCTAAAGCACCGGTTATTAGGTGCTGTTTGTAAGGGCGTGCCGGATAAATGCAAGATCGCATTTTACACGAAAAGTTTATGAGGATTGCCTTAGATGAAGCACAAAGGGCTTTCGATGAAGGAGAAATACCCATTGGTGCCGTCATTGTACGCGGTGAAGATGTAATTGCCCGAGCTCGCAACACCAAAGAATATTTAAAGGATCCCACAGCGCATGCTGAAATAAACGTCATTAAAGCCGCATCTGTGGTATTATCTAAGGGTGAGTTTTCTCAGTGCACTTTGTACGTAACCCTTGAACCTTGCATAATGTGCGCTGGTGCGGCGTTGCAGGCAAGGTTAAAAAAGGTAGTATTCGGTGCACTGGATCCGAGGGCCGGTGCGTGTAGATCTTTGTATAGGGTTCTCGAAGATAAAAGATTTCCTTGGCGTTGTGAGGTAGAAGCAGGCGTACTTGGCGCTCAATGTAAAGCAATTTTGCACGATTTTTTTTACTTACTGCGTAATGACGGGAGAGGTGGCCGAGCGGTCGAAGGCGGTCGACTCGAAATCGACTAGGCGGTGATGAGCCGTCTCGTGGGTTCAAATCCCACCCTCTCCGCCATTTAAGAAATAGCTTTTATTTAATTGATTTGGTATGATTAACTTGCTAGGGGGAATCCATTAAAAGGAGAGGTGGCCGAGCGGTCGAAGGCGCTCGCCTGGAGAGCGAGTAAGCGGCAAAAAACCGCTTCGTGGGTTCAAATCCCACCCTCTCCGCCATTATTTTTGGACTTTAAGTTGCGGTCCTCCTTATGGCTTAGTCCCATGCGGCGATGTCCTGTGAACCCCGNNTAAGCAGTGTACATCGGGTGCCATGGAAAAGCTGGGCCTGTAGGAGGGCCGCTTTATAAAGCTGTTTAAGCAATGTTGCTTTACTCTTGCACCGATGCCGGGGGTACCAGATCGATAAGGGCACTTATGAGTTTTTCTAATTGCACGATGTTTTCTTCCGAATCTGTGCTTTCTTTAATGCACTTGTATAGGTTGTTTTTTACAATTTCCACACATATTTGTTGCATTGCCTTTCTTGCAGCGGATAACTGAGTCAGCACCTCTACGCAGGGCCTATCTTCTATGATCATCCGTTGAATTCCCCTTAATTGTCCCTCAACCCTTCTAAGCCTATTTAAAATTGCCTTGCGTTCTGCCGGGAGCTCTTCTAGGTGTTCGGCGAGTTTTTTTGCCATGATAGTTTCCCCCTTTGTTACAATGCATTCTTAAAAATACCCCTTTGATCACAATTTTAACAATAAGGACCTTGAAGGTCAATCGAGTTATATGGTATACTCCCATTTGGCTTTTATAAAGAAAGCACATGGCTGGACGGGGGCGGGGGTGCCTATTTGAGGTTCCGGCACCGGGTGATGGCCATGGAAGAATAAAACCACGGGAGGGATTCGCTTGTCAGTAGTAACGATGAAACAGCTTTTGGAGTGTGGAGTCCACTTCGGACATCAGACTCGAAGATGGGATCCAAAGATGAAGCCCTATATTTTTACGGAGCGCAACGGTATTTACATAATAGATCTACAAAAGACCGTCAAGGCTATTGAGAGGGCATATGACTTCTTGAGGGAGGTTGCCAAAGGAGGAGGTTCTGTCCTCTTTGTTGGCACTAAGCGTCAGGCTCAAGAGACGATTCGAGAGGAAGCGGAGCGTTGTGGCCAGTTTTATATTAATCAAAGATGGCTTGGTGGTTTGCTCACCAATTTCTCGACCATTTCAAAAAGGGTTCGTCGCATGATCGAGCTCCAAGAGATGGAGGAAAAGGGAGAATTTCTGAAATATCCGAAGAAAGAAGCAATTAAGCTTCGCAAAGAAAAAGAAAGACTTGAGAAGTATTTGATCGGAATTAGGGATATGCGAGATTTGCCCGACGCCTTGTTCGTGGTGGATCCGCGCAGGGAGTACATCGCAGTTGCTGAAGCCAGAAGACTTTACATACCTATAATCTCAATCGTTGATACCAACTGTGATCCGACTGTGGTCGATTTTCCCATACCTGGAAATGATGATGCCATCAGGGCTATCAGGTTGATAACACAATTGATGGCTGATGCTATTATCGAAGGACGCCAGGGTGTCGATAGCATGGCGGCTCAAAAAGAGGTAGTATCAGTAGGCTCTGATGATGAGGAGCCATCGGAAGAGATAGAGGTAAGGGAAAAATTGCACGAAGTTTACGGTGAATTTGAAGAAGAACTTGTCGAAGATGAACTTGAAGAGCGCAAAGGCTGGAAGGAGGAATAATGAATGGCCGTGAATACAAAGCTTGTCAAAGAGCTGCGGGAACGCACTGGTGCGGGTATACTAGACTGCAAAAAAGCCTTAGAAGAATGTGGGGAAGATGTAGAAAAGGCCATAGACTACCTCAGGGAAAAAGGTATTGCGAAGGCCGCTAAAAAAGCCGGTAGGGCTGCAACCGAGGGATTAGTATTCAGTTATATACACATGACTGGTAAGATTGGCACGCTTCTTGAACTAAACTGCGAGACGGATTTTGTGGCTAGGACCGACGAATTTCAAACGCTGGGTAAGGAGATAGCGATGCATATTGCCGCTGCCTCTCCATACTATATATCCCCTGAGGATGTACCTGCTGAGGATTTAGAACGAGAGAAGGAAATATATCGCAAGCAGGCCCTAGAAGAAGGCAAGCCTGAAAATATAGTGGATAAGATAGCCGAAGGACGTCTTAAAAAGTTCTATGAAAATACATGCTTGCTTGAACAGGCGTGGATAAGGGATCCCGATAAAAAGATCAAGGATCTAATAACCGAAGCGATAGCAAAACTGGGCGAAAACATAGTTATCGGAAGATTTGCCAGGTTTGCAATAGGGGAATAGTTAGAAATATGTTGAGGGGTTGGGGCTTTCCTGACCCCTCTTTAATTTAATAAACATACAACATTGGAGGTTGACGCGCTTTGGGGTGCGATAATTTCAGGTATAAGCGTATACTGCTGAAGTTATCCGGTGAAGTTTTGGCCGGCGATAAATCGTTTGGCATTGACTTTGATGCTGTTGCCAAAATCTCAAAGGAAATAGTTGAGGTGGCCCAGCATGGAATTCAAATAGCGATGGTAGTAGGAGGCGGCAACATTTTTCGGGGCTCTCAAGCTGCGGCCGTTGGGATGGACAGACCACAGGCAGATTACATGGGCATGCTCGCAACTGTTATAAACGCACTGGCTTTACAGGATAATTTGGAGCGTTTGGGTTTGCCCACAAGGGTTCAGACAGCTGTGAACATGCAGGAAATTGCTGAGCCTTTTATCAGGAGGCGCGCCTTGAGACACTTGGAGAAAGGGCGCGTGGTTATTTTTGCGGCTGGAACGGGATCTCCTTACTTTTCAACTGATACGGCAGCTTCGCTTCGTGCAGCAGAGGTTGGAGCGGATTGTTTGCTTAAAGCCACAAAAGTAGAAGGCATTTACGACAAAGATCCGATGAAGTATGAAGATGCAAAAAAACTGTCATTTGTGACATACCTGGAAGCCTTAAGCAAACAGCTTAAGATCATGGATGCTACGGCCTTTTCGCTTTGCATGGAAAATTCAATTCCCATCATAGTTTTTGATATACTTCAAGAGGGGAACCTTAAAAGGTTATTGATAGATGGCGAACCAATAGGCACGTTAGTTTCTGCGAAAAGGGGGAGTGGTGGTTATGGCTGTGGATAGGAAAATTTTAAAGGATATGCGAGAATCGATGAAAAAAGCCGTTGAGCATTTTAAGTCAGAGATGGTTGGCATACGTGCCGGGCGAGCACATCCCGCTTTGGTTGAAAACATTAAGGCGGATTATTATGGAGTACCAACGCCTATCAAACAGATGGGGACCATATCTATACCTGAATCGCGACAAATCCTGATATCCCTTTGGGATAAGACGGCAATAAAAGCTGTTGAAAAGGCCATACAAGCATCGCAGCTTGGTGTAATGCCTCAAGTAGATGGGGAAAACATTAGAATCACACTGCCGGAACTGACGAAGGAAAGAAGGGTAGAGCTATCGCGATTAGTTAAAAAATTTGCCGAGGAAGCCAGAATTGCTATAAGGAACATAAGGCGCGAAGTCCTAGATGAATTGAGGCAGCAGGAAAAAGAAGGGGAAATCAGCGAGGACGAACTTAAGCGCCTTCAACAGGAAGTGCAAGATATAACGGATGAATATATCGAAATGGTGAACAAAATATTGGAAGAAAAAGAAAAGGAAATCCTGGAAGGTTAGCACAACCAACTCCCATCGAATATTTTATAAAAGCCCGTGGCAATGGAGGGTTCAAAGTGACAGAAAAGGTAGTAGTCGCCTTAGGAGGCAACGCAATACTTCAAAGTGGACAAGAGGGAACCTTTGAGGAACAGATGGAAAATGTTCAATCCACTGCAATGCAGATAGTGAGGATGCTTGAAGCAGGTTATGAGGTGGTAGTCACTCATGGCAACGGACCACAAGTAGGCGCGATCTTGATTCAAAACGAAGCGGGAAGCAACTTGGTGCCGCCAATGCCGATGGACGTATGTGGGGCCGAGAGTCAAGGCATGATAGGTTATATGTTGTGCCAGGCTTTAAGAAACTGCATGCTTGGTAAAAAGTTAAAGGGATGGGAACCTTGTTGTGTCGTGACGCAGGTCGAAGTTGACCCAGATGATCCTGCCTTCGCAAATCCTACCAAGCCGGTAGGGCCTTTCTATACGGCCGAGGAAGCTGAAAAGAGGATGATCGAGAAGGGCGAAGTATGGATCGAAGATTCGGGGAGGGGATGGCGTCGTGTTGTTCCATCGCCAGATCCGAAACATATCGTAGAAATAGAAGGGATCAGGCACTTATTTGACGAGAGGTTTTTAGTCATAGCCTGTGGCGGAGGCGGGATTCCCGTCATTAAGAAAAAAGACGGTACTTACCAAGGCGTGGAGGCTGTAATTGATAAAGACCTTGCAGGTGAAAGGTTGGCCCAAGAAGTTGGAGCCGATATATTCATGATTCTAACGGATGTTCCCAAAGTTGCCATCAATTTCAAAAAACCCAACGAAAAATGGCTCGACGTAGTGACTCCCAAAGAACTAAGAGCTTACGAGGCTGAAGGGCACTTTAAAACCGGGAGCATGGAACCCAAAGTCGAAGCTGTCATTAGGTTCATCGAAAATGGAGGCAAAAGAGCAATAGTCGCTAAGTTGGACTCCGCTTTGGAAGCTTTAAAAGGCGAGACGGGGACTCAGATAGTTTCTGTTAAAGAAAAAAGTTCCATATTGTAATAAATTTGTAATAAATTGTATTGTAATGATAAGAAGTTCAAAATTAAAAACCGCGAGGAAGTTGTCTTTAAGGATGACAAACCTAATGCCTCGCGGTTTTTTGCGTTAAGTAAGTCTTTGCTTACATTATCTTATAGCTGCCACCATCTCCTTGAAGCGCCTTATTCCCTCTTCTATTTCTTCCATTGAATTGGCGTAAGAGAACCTTACGAACCCAGGAACCAGGAAGGCGCTACCCGGAACTATGGCTATATATTTACTCTCCAGGGCCATCTCGCAAAATTTGACGTCATCGTCAATAGTTTTGCCTTCGTACGTCTTTCCTAAGCAGTTTCTGATATCTACAAACACGTAAAAGGCCCCTTTCGGTTCCACAAGTGTTATGTTAGGTATTTCACGGAGCAAGGAGACCATCTTTTTTCGCCTTTCATCGAATGCCTTGTGCATCTTCTTTACGTCTTCCTCGGCTCCTCTTAGGGCTCCAAGCGCGGCCCATTGGGCGATGGAACAAGGATTCGAGGTAAGATGTCCCTGAAAGTCGCCAATCTTTGACATGGCTTCCTGCGGGCCAAGTGCATAACCAATTCTCCAACCGGTCATTGCGTAAGCTTTACTGGCTCCATTGATTAATATTGTGCGATCGCGCAATCGGGAATCTAGCGAAACGATGTTTATGTGTTCTAGTCCGTCGTAGACCAGCCTTTCGTATATCTCGTCGTAAATGATCCACAAGTCGTGTTTGACGACTAAGTCAGCTATAGCTTTTAAAGTTTCTTCGGGATACACGACGCCTACTGGATTAGAAGGCGTGTTGATTATCATGCCTCGTGTGTTGGGGGTCAGCGAAGCCTCAATACTCGAAGGAGAGGGCAAAAAATTCGATTGGGTAGTATCAATAATTACGGGTTTTCCGCCACATAGCTTAATCTGTTCGACGTAGCTCACCCACGCCGGAGCAAATATCAAAACTTCATCACCTGGATCCACAAAACATCCAAGCGACTCAAAAATGAGGGGTTTTGCGCCGGAACCAATGATCACTTCCTTGCTTGGGTTATATTTAAGGCCAAAGCGCCTTTCGTAGTACTTGGCCACTTCTTCTTTCAGTTCCGGTATTCCGGTTGCGGGTGTATAGTGAGTTTCTCCCTTATCAATAGCTTCTTTTGCTGCGTCAAGCGCAGCCTTTGGAGAGGTAAAATCCGGTTCGCCCGCACCAAAGGATATTACTGGTTTTCCTTCGCGCTTCATGGCCTTGGC
>LFRM01110008.1_pt1 | contig 13139 bp, 12 predicted proteins | sample 618341 | NCBI WGS metagenome assembly LFRM01 (sample SAMN03654438, study PRJNA283298) | anaerobic digester metagenome | isolation source: pool of bioreactors CSTR01a, CSTR02a, and CSTR03a thermophilic anaerobic... | place: Denmark: Kgs. Lyngby | collected 2014-05-21
ACTGTGTCTGTTTCAACAACTTCATCAACATCCACACTATCTTCATCTTCATCAGATGGTTTCATGATTGCGACAGAAGCAACGAATCCTTCATCACCGACTGAGATCATGCGAACACCGATTGTTGAACGTCCGTAAATTCCGACATCCTTAACAGCGATTCTAATAACTGTTCCATCATTTGAGATGATCAGTGCTTCTTCATCACCATTAACTGCACGTAATGCAACTAGGTTACCGTTCTTCTCTGTAATATTTACAGTCTTAACGCCCTTAGCACCACGTTTTGTAATACGGTATTCGGATAGTTCGGTTCGTTTACCGTATCCTTTTTCCGTAATTGCAAGGATGTATTGTCCCTCTTTATCGGTTGCGACACCGACTACTTCACCGCCGTCCACATTGAATCCTTGAACACCTGCAGCTGATCGACCCATAACTCTAACTTGATCTTCTTCGAATCGAACGGCTTTACCATTTGATCCTCCGATAATGATTTCGTTATCTCCGTTTGTCATTCTTACTGCAACAAGTTCATCGTCTTCTCGAAGTGTGATTGCGATTTTACCGTTTTGACGGATTGAGTCAAATTCTGATACTTCAACTCGTTTAACAATTCCGTATTTCGTTACGAAGAATGCATATTTCGATTCTTCATCATCTCGTTTAACTTTAACAAGTGTTTTAACTTCTTCACCATCATCAAGAGCAAGTAGGTTAACTACTGGGACACCTTTAGATGTACGAGCGGATGCAGGTACGTGGAATCCTCTGAGTCGGTATACTTTACCTTTGTTTGTGAAGAGTAGTAAGTCATCATGTGTCGACATCGCAAGGAATTGATCAACGATATCATCATCATAAGTTGAGATACCTCGAACACCCTTACCACCACGGTTTTGAATACTGAATGAATCTAAACTTGTACGTTTAATGTATCCATTCATTGTCATCGCAACCACAATGTCTTCAACTGGGATGAGATCCTCATCAAGCATGTCTATATCACCTTCAATAATTTCTGATCGGCGATCATCACCGAATCGTTCTCTAATTTCGAGTAACTCATCTTTAATAATCGTGAGGAGTAGATCATGATTAGCGAGAATTGCTTGAAGCTCTTCAATTAATATTTGAAGTTCATTGAATTCTGCTTCAACGCGTTCTCTTTGGAGTCCAGTGAGTCGGCGTAATTGCATATCTAGGATAGCTTTAGACTGAATCGTTGTGAGACCGAAACGATCCAACAACTTCTGACTTGCTTCAGGATCATCTTTGGATGTTCTGATTATACTTATAACTTCATCAATATGATCAAGAGCAATGATAATACCTTCTAAGATATGTGAACGATCTTGTGCTCGTTTGAGGTCAAACTGAGTACGTCTTGTGATGATTTCAATTTGGTGGTCTCGGTAGTTTTGTAGTATTTCAAGAACGTTTAAGAGTTCTGGTTTGTTGTTTACAAGCGCAAGCATGTTGACACCAAATGATGATTGCATTGCTGTCATTCGGTACAGTTGATTTAATACAACTTCTGCTTGAACTTCTTTTCTTAATTCAATAACGATTCGAATTCCCTCTCGGTTTGATTCGTCTCGTAGGTCTGTAATTCCGTCAATGAGTTTTTCTCGTACAAGTCCCGCAATCTTTTCAACAAGATTTGCTTTGTTTACTTGATAAGGAATTTCAGAGACGATGATACGTGGTTTACCGTTTGGTAATTCATCTATAGCAACGCGCGCACGCATTACAACAGATCCACGACCCGTTTCAAAGGCTGATTTGATACCTGAACGCCCAAGGATAAATGCTCCTGTGGGGAAATCAGGTCCATACATATAGTTTTCCATAATATCACGGATTGTGATGTCAGGATTATCAATCAGTGCGATCGTAGCATCAATAACTTCACCTAAGTTGTGAGGAGGAATATTTGTCGCCATACCAACCGCAATTCCGGTACCACCGTTAGCAAGTACGTTTGGAAAACGTGCAGGCATAACAACGGGTTCGCGTTCTTCACCATCATAGTTATCGGCGAAATCTACAGTATCTTTATTGAGGTCCCTTAAGAGTTCCATTGATACTTTAGACATACGAGCTTCAGTATAACGCATCGCAGCAGCGCCATCACCATCGATAGAACCAAAGTTACCATGTCCTTCAATCAACATGTATCGGTATGAGAAGTCCTGTGCCATACGCACCATAGTGTCGTAAACGGCCGTATCACCATGAGGGTGATACTTACCAATAACTTCCCCGACGATACGAGCAGACTTCTTAAATGGCTTGTCTGAGGTCATTCCGAGATCATTCATCGCATATAGAATACGACGGTGAACCGGTTTTAGACCATCTCGTACATCTGGTAGTGCTCGAGAGATGATAACTGACATTGAATATTCTAAGAATGATTTTTTCATTTCGGTTGAAATATTTACTTGTTTAATTCGGTCAAATTGTACATTATTGTCGTCCATGAAAGCCTCCTTATATATCCAAGTTCGTTACGTATTGAGCATTCGTTTGAATGAAATCACGACGCGGTGCAACTTCATCACCCATGAGCATTTGAAATACTTCATCAGCTTCCATAGCATCTTCTACAGTGACTTGAATCAGTGTACGCGTTGATGGATCCATAGTTGTATCCCAAAGTTGTTCAGGATTCATTTCACCAAGACCCTTGTATCGTTGAACGTTAAAGCGTTCACCATAATCTGGTCGGAAAGCATCTAATTCTTCTTCTGAATAAGCATAATTAAATTTCTTACCATGTGAAATCTTGTAAAGTGGCGGTTGTGCGATGTATACAAAGCCTTGTTCAACAAGAGGTCTTAAGAATCTAAAGAAGAACGTTAAGAGCAGTGTTCGAATATGGGCACCATCGACGTCCGCATCAGTCATAATAATAATTTTATGATAACGCAATTTTTCAAGATCAATCTCATCTGAAACACCCGTTCCAAATGCAGTAATCATCATACGAATTTCATTGTTATCAAAGATTCTGTGTAAACGTGCTTTTTCAACGTTTAGAATTTTACCTCGAAGCGGTAAGATAGCTTGGAATTTACTATCGCGACCCTGCTTTGCAGAACCACCCGCTGAATCACCCTCGACGATGTAGATTTCGCAATCTTCAGCATTTCGGTTTGAACAGTCAGCCAGTTTACCAGGAAGCGATGAAATTTCAAGAGCCCCTTTACGACGCGTAAGTTCACGTGCCTTCTTAGCAGCAACACGTGCTTTAGAAGCAATAACAGCCTTCTCAACAATGATCTTAGCATCATCTGGATGTTCCATCAGGAAACGCTCTAGAGCAGCTCCGAATACGGATGAAACAATTGGTCTTACTTCCGCACTACCAAGTTTAGTTTTTGTTTGTCCTTCATATTGAGGATCGGGATGCTTAACTGAAATAATTGCAGTTAAACCTTCACGAACATCATCACCCAAGAATGAATCATCATCTTTCTTGATAAGATTCTTATCGCGAGCATAATTATTAATCACACGCGTTAGTGCAAGACGGAAACCATCTTCATGAGTACCCCCTTCTTGAGTATTGATGTTATTACAGAACGAATAGATGTTCGGAACGAAGCCATCATTATATTGCATGGATACTTCGACGATAACACCATCTTTGTCTTCTTCACAATAAACAATTTCATCATGAATTGGAGTTTTATTACGGTTTATATATTTGATGTATTGGAGTAAACCATCTTCGTATAAGAATACGTAGGATTGTTTATCTTCATCAGTTTGACGCTCATCATTGAAAACAATTTTGATTCCCTTGTTCAAAAACGCCATCTGACGTAATCGATCACGAAGAATATCATGTTCAAATACTACAGTTTCAGTAAAAATGATTGGATCTGGTTTAAAGCGAACCGTTGTTCCCTTTTTGTCCGTTTTACCAACTTCAGATAAAGGAACCTTAACCTCACCACCATTTTCGAAACGTAAGAAATACTCAATGCCATTTAAGAAAATCTCAACTTCAAGATATTCAGAAAGTGCGTTTACAACAGATGCACCAACTCCGTGAAGTCCCCCAGAAACCTTATAGGCACCACCACCGAATTTACCACCCGCATGCAATACTGTATAAATTGTCTCGGCAGTTGAAACACCTGTTTTTTCATGAATTCCAATTGGGATACCACGTCCGTTATCTGAAACTATGATCACATTATTTTTATCTACAGTGACAACAATTTCATCAGCGAATCCAGCAAGTGCCTCATCAATACCATTATCGACGATTTCCCACACAAGGTGATGAAGACCGCGCGATGATGTTGTTCCGATATACATACCAGGACGTTTACGAACAGCCTCTAACCCCTCTAAGACTTGAATATCATCTGAAGTATATGAATGATCTACTTTAGTACTTGACATTAAATTACCTCCTTTTGAACATTGCCCTCAATGAGACGGAATACATCACGATCTCTTTGAGTATTAATAAACGACAAATCAGTCGTTGAAATAAAGACTTGCATGTCTACATGAATCAGTTCCATAACCCTAACTCTACGCGTCTCATCCAGCTCGGAGAATAAATCATCCAAACACAGAATCGGATACATCGAACGTTTCTCATGAATGAGATCAACGATCGCAAATTTAAATGCGAGCATCAACATTCGTCTTTGACCCTGAGAAGAAACTTCAACAACAGGAACATCGTTAATTTTTAGAATAAAGTCATCACGATGAATTCCAACGTGCGTTAATCTAAAATCACGATCTCGCTGCAGTGAATCCATCATTTTTTTGAGTAAGTCTTCTTCCAAAGTATTACTGATTGGAACAGGACTCTTATATTCAAACGTAATGATATCCTCGCGATCCGAGAGAAATTGGTAGTGCTGAGTAATGAGTTCTTGTAATCTTAAAACAAATTCGTAACGTTGTTTCATAATTACGGCAGACACACTGGCCAACTCTTGTGATAATACCCCAAGATAGTCCGCATCATAGACACTCTGTTTTAAATAAGCATTGCGCTCATTCAATAACTTCGCAGCACGAGATAAGTGTTCGACATAATTCTGTGATAATTTTCCCATTTCAAAATCTATTTCCCTGCGACGACGCCGCGGAGCATAGGTAAAGAAATTGAGATCATCTGGATTAAATAATACGACATTACATAAACCCATGAGCGTACTCAATCGTTTTGTCACCTGATTATTCAGCGTAAGATACTTACCTGCATCCGATAAAACAAAACGAATCCTACTTTGATCTTCCTTACGCCTAACAAGCGCAGAAATCTCGCAGAAGGGTTCATTGTGTTGAATGAGTACTTTATCATCACTTACACGAAAAGAACGCGCAGACGATAAATAAACGATACTTTCGATTAAGTTAGTCTTACCTTGCCCGTTATCTCCGACGAATATATTAAGATTCTTCGGAAATTCCAGTTCGCAAAAATCGATGTTACGAAATTTACGCAATGTAAGGTTATTAATCCTCATATCGAGATGTTATTGTATGCGAGTCCCCGTCGATGATAACAACATCACCAGGATACAACTTACGACCACGACGATTCTCTTCTTCACCATTTACAGTGATAGAAAAAGTTAAGATAAGGCGCTTTGCCTCACCACCCGAACTGACATAATCCATTAGTTTTAAGAATTGACCCAAAGTGATATAAGAAACTTCTTTTTTCATGACATCCATCCTTTATATTACCCCTCTATTTTACCATAAATCAAAGAAAATTTCACCTACTAAAAGTATTAAAATACACAGTAGATAAGGACTTATTAGCCGAATTAGTACCACAATCTCAAAATGACACACATTAGAAAGCAAATAATGCCATAACAGCGTCACCCTTAGGAATTATAATCACCAAGGAGTAAGATGACCTTTTAATACTTAATTCGCTATAAACCGTCTTTAAACGATGTTTTATCAGCATCTAGACAATAAAAAAACACTCAATCCGAAGATTAAGTGCTCAAACTTTAAATTAATCGAAGGTACGAACTGGAAGAACCAGTTGAACGATCGAATCATCCTTAGGATTCTTTAGGATGAATGCCTGCATTTCTCCAACAAAGAGAACTTGCACAACATCCGTTCTGAATGACTTTAAGGCTTCAATTAAATAACGACCTGAGAAAGAAATTCTTAAGTTTCCACCACGATATTCTAGAGGAACTAAAACTTCTTCAGAAGAACCGATTTCTTGAGAACGAGAACTGATGATAACACCCTCAGTACTAGCTTCAAGTTTTACCGTCCAATACCCTTCACTCTTCAAGAAAGAAGAACGATCAATCGCATTAATCATTTCAGATGCATTAACTAAAAGTTCAAACCCAAACTCAGCTGGGATTAAACGGTTAACATCTGGGAAAATTCCATCAATCAAACGAGATTGGATTAAAGTTGAATCAACATAGAATTGAACAATCTTATCCGATACTGCAACAATCACATCCGTATTGTCAGTAATTGATTTCGCAACTTCATAAAGATTTGAAGCAGGAACACAGATATTAAAATCTTCACTTACATTAAGATCAAGCGTCTTCTTTGCAAGACGGTATGAATCCGTTGCTACACAATAAAGAACATTGCCATCAGATTTGAAGTTTACACCAGTGAAAATTGGACGATCTTCACTCGTTGAACAAACAAATGCAGTCTGGTTTATAATCTCACTTAATTTAAATCCTGGAATCGTGAATTCATTTGAAGGTCGATTAAAGTCGATGCTTGGATAAAGCTCAGCTTTACTTCCGTTGATATTGTACTCAGCGTTGTTACCACTGATACGAGTCAATGCACCATCAATTATTTCAATTTCAATAACATCACTTTCAAGTTTACGAACTGCTTCTAAAACATATCGTGCTTCGAGAACAACACTACCTTCTTCATGAACAACTAATTTATTCACATCATCTGCTTTTAAAGATTCTTTAATAGAGATGTTTGAATTACTTGCTGTTAAAGTTAAAACATCATTTCTAAGATCAAAGTGAATTCCTGATAATATTGGCAAAGGAGAATGCGTTGAAGCTGCTCTCCCTACAGAAGAAAGAATTTTATATAAGGCTTGTTTTTTTATTGATAATTTCATTTAGTCCTCCAGTTAATACTTTAGGTTAATTATACCATAAATTGACTTTATTAAGTAGTCTAAATAAAGAAGTATGTTTGATTCATTATCAATTAATTTTATCAAGCAAAAGAAGCAATGATATTCAGAGAAAAAACACTCAAGAGTTATATAAGTATTTAAGTACTTATTACTATTAGGGTCTGTGGAGAAGTGGACAAACAACACAAAAGACACTCTTAAGTGCGTATGAGAGACCAAATACCCTGTTGCATAAATGGGGACAACTGTTGACAAGTCAGGGGGATAACTCAGCTATACTCAAGTAAACCACCACACAAATAAGTCCTAAAAAAAACGCTAGACAGTGTCTAACGTTCCTACTTTAATTTACTTTCCAACTCATATATAGCCTTCGCTAAGAGTTGATCTGTTTTAAGATTTTTTTCTATTTTATCACAAGCACTTATAATCGTAGAATGATCTCGCTTACCGAAATCTTCACCAATTTTATTATAGGGTAAATCTAAATGTTTACGAGAGAGATATATCGCGATGTGTCGAGCATTAGCAATTGCCTTCGTACGCGCTTTAGAAACTAATTGAGCTTGGGTTAAACCATAGAAATCAGCAACAATTCGTTTAATCGTCTTCGTATCCAGTTCATTTGTACTAACAACATCAGCACTCCCTTTAAAAGCGTTCATCGCAACTTCCATATTGATGTGTTCATTTTGAGAGAATTCAATCGAGAAGAATAGTAATCGATTCAAAGCTCCTTCTAACATACGGACATCTTTAGAGAAATTAGAAGCAATATAAGCCAGAACTTCTTGATCAAAGATCTTAGGATCAACTGCTTTATGCTTAATCTTTAGTTCCAAGATTTGAACAGCAGTATCGAATTCTGGTGAATCGACACCTACGGATAAACCTGATGAGAAACGGCTGATCAAGCGGTCTTCAAGACCTTTTATCTCTGTTGGGATTCGGTCTGAAGTAATAACAATTTGCTTTTTATTAAAGACCAATTCATTAAAGATATGGAAGAAGATTTCGTGACTCTTCTCTTTACCTGCTAAGAACTGAATATCATCGATTAATAAGACATCAAGGTTATACATCTGATCTTTAAAGTCTTCAATGGTGCGATTACTAATGGATAATGCGACCTGTCTAACGAAATCAGAGCTCGAAGTATAGAGTACTTTAGCATCAGGATTTCCCTTTAAAATGTAATTTCCAATTGAATTAAGTAAATGAGTCTTCCCTAATCCCGAATTACCATAGATGAATAGCGGTGTATAGTACTGACCCGGTCGATAAGCACACGCTAAAGCAGCTGAATGTGACTCATTATTACTGGGTCCAACGATGAAATTATCAAATGTTTGGTTGGAAATGACCCCATCCGTACGAATAACCTTCTGATATGTTGGTTCACTTACGGGTTTGATCTCACTTATTTTAGGTATTTCATTGGGTAACAATACAATACACTCAATGGACTCTTTATCAAGAACTGTATTAATTGTTTGATTGATGAACCCCAATTCATCAGACAAAATAACCTTTTGAAGATACGTCGGTACAGATATTACAGCTTTCTTATCATCCAGAGAAGCAAGCTGACTGTTTTCAATATATGTTTTAAAAATTGGTTGGTCGAAGTAATTACTACTCTCGATGGACGTTTTCACGCGACCCCAGACATCATCGAGATAAAACTGCATACTCGTCATATTTGTTCCCCCTTACTAGATACATAATAGCAAATAAAAATCACAAATCTATATGTAAATTGTTACAAACATTTTATCCCCAAGAAAAAAAAGTCAAAGACCTACTCAACAGTGGACAAAAAGGAGTTATCCACATTTGTCCACAAAAAATTGTATGGGGATAGATTGTGGACAGATAAAAGTTATCCACACTGGTGGTGATAACAAAAAAAGNNGGTTATCCACATTGAATGAGCCCACTACAAAAGGATTTAATGTACTTATCAACCTTTCCACATAATGTGGAAAAACACTGTTCAAAACATGTTGTTAAAACAAAGAAACGAATGGGGAATAAAAAACAATAATAAATTACCAAACATATTTATCAACACTATAAACAAAGTTGTGAACAATGCTACTTGATCCTTAAATGTGTGGAAAGAGTTCAATGTATGTTACAATCAAAACAAATAAAAGAAAATCAAAAACATGTGAATACGAAAACACAAACAGATGATCCCAAAGGAGAACACATGACGTTCAAACAACTAAACGTAATACCAGAAATATGTAATATATTAGAAAAAGAAGGATATAAGAATCCAACTCCCATTCAAACACAAGCAATTCCAAGTGTATTAAACGGAAGAGATGTCTTAGGATTAGCACAAACAGGAACCGGAAAAACAGCCGCTTTTGCAATCCCAACTCTACAACTCTTAAATGAAAAGAAGATAAAAGGAAAACCATACATCCGTAGTTTAATCCTGACACCGACTCGAGAACTCGCAGTTCAAATTCAAGAAAGCTTCGAAACATATGGAAAAGGCCTCCCATTAAAATCAACCGTGATTTTCGGTGGTGTGAACCAAAACCCTCAAGTGAGAGTTATTCGTGCAGGAATCGATATCCTCGTCGCTACTCCAGGTCGACTACTCGACCTTATGAGCCAAGGCATTGTGGATTTAAGCCAATTAGAAATACTAACACTTGATGAAGCTGACCGTATGCTTGATATGGGATTCATCCATGACATCAAGAAAATACTGAAGAAAGTACCAAAACAAAAACAAACACTCTTCTTTTCAGCAACCATGCCAAAAGAAATTATCGATATTGTAAAAACATTACTCAATGATCCAGTACGCGTTGCGGTAGCACCAGTTTCTTCTGCTGTAGAGACGGTACAACAAAGTGTCTACTACATTGATAGAGTTAACAAAATTAACCTTTTAAAAGACTTACTTAAAGGAAATACTCAATCAGTCCTCATCTTCACCCGAACAAAACGTGGTGCAGACCGCGTTGTAAGAGACTTGAAGCGCGGAAGCATTGAAGCATCCGCTATTCATGGTGATAAATCACAAAATGCACGTCAACGCGCATTGAATGATTTTAAAGATGGAAAAATAAATGTCCTAGTCGCAACGGATATCGCAGCTCGTGGTATTGATGTGGATGACCTCGCAATGGTCATTAACTATGAACTACCGGAAATTCCTGAGACATATGTCCACCGAATTGGTCGTACAGGTCGTGCTGGTTCTGAAGGGGTCTCAATTTCAATGTGCGATTTCCATGAAATATCATTACTTAAAGACATCGAGAAATTAACGAAGAAAAAAATTGATGTTGTGAATGATCACGATTATCCATTGGTTGATAAATCGGAAAAGGTGAAAAAAACACCACCCAAACGAAAAACAGATCCTAAAAAGGAACGTGTTAAAACAATGCCAAAGAATCGACAAGGTAAACCAAAACAATTGGACTCCCATGGCAACCCGAAAGCTGTTTACAAAAAAACAAGGAGGTAAAAATTCATGATTTCATATGATACTTTAATGAAACCACTTGAAAAAACACTGCTAGGCGATATTCGAAAGACACTGATATCCCAGGCTAAAGGTGACGTTCTTGAAATTGGCTTTGGAACTGGGGTTAACATGCCCTTATATAACTTTGATGCAATCAATTCTCTAAATGGTCTAGATCTAAAGATTACGACTGAACAAATAAATCAATTTCCTTCGATTAATCTTCATGAAGGAAGTGCGAGTTCACTTCCCTTTCCTGATAAATCAATGGAAACAATCCTGGCGACGCTGGTGATGTGCTCAGTAGATGATTTGATTGGATCTATTCAAGAGATTCATCGTGTTTTAAAGGATGATGGTATTTATATATTTATGGAACATGTTTTACCGAAGAATAAAGTTCTTAAAGTACTCTTTAAATCAATTAATAAACCGTGGCATGCAATGAGCTCATGTAACTTAATTCGTAATACTGATGAAATATTCATTAATAATGGATTTAAATTCTTGAGCTTGAATCAAAAAGGATTGGGTATCTTTAAATATGGAATCGCTGTTAAGGAGATTTCCCACAAAGAATAAACTTTTCTTCAATTACCCACTCAATTGGCACTATAATAAAGTTATTTGCGTATATAAGTGAAAAATCTTGACTTATACTGAGTTATCTTATATAATTTCAAAGCATTTGACTCTTCGTATAGTAGAAATTGGAGGTGGTTTTCAATGAAGAGAACTTATCAACCGAGTAAACGGAAACACCAGAAAGTACATGGTTTTAGAGCTCGTATGAAAACTGTAGGCGGTCGTCGTGTTATTGCACGTCGTCGTTCAAAAGGAAGAAAAGTGTTATCAGCATAATCGTCACCCTTATGGGTGACTTTTTTGTCAATTATGAAGCAAATAAATAGAATAAAAAAAACTGGGGAATTCCAAGAAATCCTCAATAAACGAAAATTTAGAAATACGCCTGCTTTCACGATCTATATACAAGAGAAACGTGATGAAAAATCACGATATGGTATCAGCGTCTCAAAAAAAATGGGAAATGCTGTATTTAGAAACAAAGCTAAACGACAAGTACGAAACATGATCGAAGAAATATCGCCGTATGATAAACCATTTGATGGGATTATCATGGTTCGCAAGCAATTCCATATTAATTCTTACGATACAAACAAGAATGAATTGATAAAGTTGCTTGAAACAGTTAAAATATAAGATGACAGTCTTATATACATAGGAGAGAATATGAAAAAAAATAAAAAGTTTTTATTAATGGGCTTGATGTTGCTCGTCCTTGCAGGATGTTCAAACTACCTCGGACCTGATGGTAAAGTAATGGAAAGCAAAATCATCACATGGGGAGACTCATGGATTTGGGGAACAGAAGGCGCAAGCTGGTTCGACGCATTATTTGTCTGGCCAATAGCACAAGCACTTAACTTCTTAACACCGTATGTTGGAGCATTCTTATCAATCGTTATTGTTTCAGTAGCAATGAAGATGGTAACTATCCGATCAACAATCAAATCAACGATTCAACAACAAAAAATGCAACTTCTAGGACCTGAGCAATCACGCATCGAGGAAAAATACCGCGGACGTGATGATCAACAATCCAAACTAAAGAAAGCAACTGAGATTCAAAACCTCTACAAAAAACACGACATCAACCCAATGGGTGCAATGGGTGGAATGCTTCTTATGTTACCAATGATGCTCGCAATGTATCAATCTGTTGCGCGTGCACAGTCAATTGTTACAGGATCAATCTTAGGACAACCATTAAGTGGTTCACCTAAAGAAGGATTCGCTACAATGAACTTTGTATATATTGGAATCTTCGTACTCATGGTACTCTTCCAATTCCTATCAATGTTCTTACCACAATACATGACTAAGAAAAAAATGGTTCAACGTCCAAACGACAAGAAACCAGCGAACAGTCCACAATCAATGATGTATGTGTCCTTAGTAATGATTTCATTCTTAGGTCTTACATGGCCAATCGGGATGAGCCTTTACTTAATGGTGTCATCACTCATTCAATTAATTCAAACCTTATACATTAACCATAAATACGTTGATTAATTTCATTTAATTTAAGGGAGGCAAACAAATGGAGAAAATTACGGGAAAGTCATTAGATGCTATACTGATTACAGTTGCTGAAAAGAAAAATGTTGAACCTGCTGATTTAATTTATTACATTCTTGAAGAAAAACCTGGATTTCTAGGATTTGGCGCAAGTGTTACTGCCGAAGTATTTTCAATGCAAGATGTTGAAGAGTTCATTGAAACATATCTCAAAAACTTCTTCGAAGGACTTGGCATGGACGTTCAACTTGAACTCGACGTTAAATCCAACGCAGTCAATATCAACCTCAGTGCAGCAAACAATGCCATCATCATTGGTCGCAACGGTCGCTCACTCGAAGGCTTGAATCTTGTATTAAGAAATGTGATTAATTCTAAGTTCAA
>LFRM01300312.1_pt1 | contig 13129 bp, 9 predicted proteins | sample 618341 | NCBI WGS metagenome assembly LFRM01 (sample SAMN03654438, study PRJNA283298) | anaerobic digester metagenome | isolation source: pool of bioreactors CSTR01a, CSTR02a, and CSTR03a thermophilic anaerobic... | place: Denmark: Kgs. Lyngby | collected 2014-05-21
ATCTCGGGCTCATTTTCTTTTACCCAGAGATACTTCCAGGCCGGATCCTTGGCACTGGCGGATAATGCCCCGGTAATGCGAAGGTAGCGCAGAATCTTGACGACATTTAAGCCTTCGACCTTGATACCCTTACACATATTTTCCTCAAATTGTTTTTGTGCGCGAGTATCCATGCAGCTCATACTTGGCCTTAAATGCTGGCCTTTTTCATCAACCAGCACTACAGTCTGCATCTGCGAGCAAAAGGCTAATCCTTTAATTTCTTCGGGAGCAACGCCTGTATGAGTAATCAGATTTCTCGTACTTTGACATACTGCCTCCCACCATTCATCAGGATCCTGCTCGGCACCGCCGTTTTCCAGAATTTTGAGGGAATACTCACCTACTTCTCCAGCCAAAAGCCGGATATTTTCACCTGCAATGATCTCAAAGAGACATGTTTTCAGACCCGTGGTTCCTACATCATAAGCAATTACTTTCATAAAGCCCCACCTTCCTGAGTCGACTGACGATATAGCCTGATTGACTAAGTTTTCCGGGTTGTTATGCTGTTTTATTGTTATTTTCAACTATACTTGTCTCTAAGTTTAGTGTCAAGTATAGTTATTCCAGAGCTAGTTTGTGTATACTATGTGCATGAAGAATTCAAGAAGAGCATTAAATAAAGAAAAATCCCGCAGCAGCATACTTAAAGCTTCGCGCAAATTGTTCTCCAAGCAGGGGTATGATGAAACTTTTATTGAAGAGATTGCTGATCTTGCCGAAGTTTCCAAAGCTACTGTCTATAATTATTTCCCCGATAAGGATAGTCTGCTTATCGGCATAGTCGAAGAAGTCGAGGACAATATCGAAGATTATCTGGAGAACGAGTTTTCTGCAGAGGCAAACGACTTGGATAGGATTCGCAGATTTATGGCAGAACTGGTCTTTGCCAGTCTGCAGTATCCAAGTCTGACCCGCCGCATTGTATTTCTCAACTCTGATCGAAACAGTACTTTGTATGGCACTTTAAACGAAATTGAATCTTTCCTGCGCAAGCTGATTGCTGCTGCCCAGTCGGATGGTTATCTTTCAGCAGAAGTCAGCACTGATATCATCCTCGACCTGCTGATGGGTATACTTTTTATTACTCTGTTTCAGTGGACCGGAGAGGATACTGCCTCACGTCAGCAGCAGCAGGATAAGCTGGATCGCCTCTTTAATTCAATAATGCAGCAGTATTTCTTGCCCACTACAGGTGATGAGCAATAGATTTTCCCGTTTTTAGTAAAACTGCTCTACTTTACTGGCGAAATAGCGCTTCAGGTCATAGGGTGAATAGATACCTTTATCTGTAACGACGCCGCTGATGAGATGAGGCGGAGTAATATCGAAGGATGGGTAATATCCTTTGACGCCCTTTAGAGTATTCTTAATGCCGCCTGCTTCAAGAACCAGCGCCGGATCCCGCTCTTCTATTGTTACTGTATCGATCGCTGGCTGCGCTGCATCGGGCAAGCCTGTAACAAAATAAGGGATACCATGATAGTTCGCAAGGATTGCAAGCTGATAGGTACCGATTTTGTTGACTACATGTCCATCCAGACAAATAAGATCAGCCGCTGAAGTAAAAAGATCGATCCTCTTTGCCGCCATGACAAAGGCAGGCATATTATCCGTAATAACATATGTCTCAAAACCCTGTTCGTAAGCAACACTGGCGGTAAGACGCGAGCCCTGAAAATAGGGTCTTGTCTCCGGCACGTACAGGGTGATTTTCTTGTTTCTTTCTTTAGCCGCACGCAGCATCATGCCGACGATAGTCTCACCGAAACATTGCGTCATCACCTTGCCCTGGTCAGGAAACATATCCACCAGATAGCCCCCAACCTTTTCCATGGTGGAATATCTGCGGTTCAAAGCAGCCAGGGTGTGTGCAAATATTGCTTCATCCAGTTTTTTGCCTCTTGCTGAGGCCTGGTCAGCCGCACCCAGGCAGCCGGAGGTAACCTGCTCCATTCTGCTGGCAGTAGTCGGTCTGGCATGGGAGAGGGTATCAGCAGCTTTAATCAGATAAGCTCTTTGGTCTGCTTTCTTCATATCCCGACACTCATATGCTGCCAGAGCCATGCCCATGCCTGCGGCTGTATAGGGACCGGCACTTTGGGTAACCATGTCTGCAATTGCCTGGGCAACTTCCTGATGAGTGTCGCACATAACATAGGAAAGTTCGCACGGGTAGATCCTGCGGTCCAGTATGCGGACCTGTGCATCTTCATACCAGGCCACATTCTCATATTTCAATAAAAAGGCCAGATCCCGATCACATCTTTCCATAAGACTCTCTTTAACTCATTTCCTGAATTATTTCCCTGATTAGCTCTTTGAATTTTGCTGATGCCCGACCGGCAGTTTCGTCAACCTCTGCAGCAGTTACCGCCTGATTCAGCATTCCCGCTGCCATATTTGTCATCAGAGACAAGCCCAGAACTTTCATGCCGCAGTGGGCAGCTGTTATTGCTTCGTATGCTGTAGACATGCCAACTGCGTCTCCGCCTAAAGCTCTGACAGCCCTGATTTCCGCAGGCGTTTCAAACTGCGGTCCGCTCATATAAAAATATACTCCCTCGCGTAAGCTCAGGCCGATTTTTCCGGCACATTTTTTAGCCAGTTCTCTTAGGTCTTTGCTGTACATATCTGATACATCAAAGAATCTGGGACCGAATTCAGGCAGGTTAGGTCCCCTCAGGGGACTGGCTCCCATAATTTTTATCTGGTCCTCAATCAACATGATATCACCCACATTAAATGAGGGATTCACTGCACCGGCAGCATTGGTCAGAATAACAGCCTTTGCACCCAGAAGATGAAAGAGGCGGATCGGCACTACCAGCTGCTCAAAGTCATAACCTTCATAGTAGTGAAATCTTCCGGACATACAGGCTAGCTTTTTACCGCCCAAATCGCCAATGATCAATTTGCCGGCATGGGAATCAACAGTTGTTTCCAGAAAATTCGGTATGTCCGCATAATCTATTACAATGGAGTTCTTAATCTCTGCCGACAGTGACCCCAGAGACGAACCGAGGATAAGCGCCAGGTCCACTCCAGATCCGCTTCTGGAAAGGACGTAATCTGCAGCCTTTCTAAAATAACCATAACTGTACTTGTTACCCATTCTCACCTCTTTAATACAAGCGGCTGATACTTTAAGCTTCCGGATACCAGCCTCCGGGCTTTCCTCATAATTGTACCCTAACATAAAAAAGCCTCTGCAATATTTACATTACAGAGGCTGTCTGGAGCCTTCTAAGGGAATTGAACCCTTGACCTCATCCTTACCATGGATGCGCTCTACCTACTGAGCTAAGAAGGCGTTTATTTATATGTGTCCGCCGTGTTGTCTGGAGCGGGTGAGGGGAATCGAACCCCCGTATTCAGCTTGGGAAGCTGATGTTCTGCCACTGAACTACACCCACGTCTGCAAATGAAGTTCTCGCACCTGCTGAGCGGCTTCTAGAAGTATATCTTAATTGTTAACTTGTTTCAATATGCTGCTCCCGTTTTTTGTTCACTGATCCTTTTTCTGATTTTTGCTCATCATAATTCTTAGCAAGGTGCTATCCATGTCCGCCATACCTTCTTTTGAGATGTGCTTCATATTTATCATACTTTGCTCGACATCAGATCCAATCATTCCGTCGGTCATTTTAATGGAATTACCTTGCATGGCAACCGCGGCTGCCTGTACCGCTGCATAAATACAAATGGATACCTTGAGGGCGCAGCCGGCTTTGGCTCCGTCACAGATCATACCGGTCAAGGTGCCAAACATATTCTGAGCAGCGGCGATCACTTCCTCCAGACCACCGCCCATCAGCATGACGATGCCTCCGGCCGCTCCGATCGAAGCCGGAACCGCACCGCAGAGAGGCGATAGACGACCAAAAGCTTTCTTTACATGAATGGCCAGTAAATGGCTGAGGGTAACAGCTCGCAACAATGTCTCTCTGCTGCTGTTTAAGTACTCTGCAGCAGCTGCTACAGATACAGTCGCAGTGAGACCCTGGTTACCACTGCCTGAGTTTCCCATCACGGGGTAGCTGGCACCTGCCATGCGGGCATCGGCAGCTGCCGCAGTGCGCGAGGCACAGTAATCTGACAATGACATTCTGGATATCTGCTCTCTGATCGACGGACCGACTTCTATACCATATCCATCTTTCAGACCGGCATCGGCAATCTTCATATTCAGTTCTAAGGCTTCCCTGACTTTATCCAGTTTTTCCAGGTCAACAGTCTGTGCAAATTCCCAGATATTTGCGATATCATCTTCTACCAGACTATCCTCCAGATCCTGACTGAGCTGCATATCATTTTTATAGACAAGCTTGTCATCCCGGGTAAGTTCAAGAACCAAATCATGTTTGTAGGCAATTACTGAGGATCCGCTGCCGGACTTGGTATGAACTGAAACTTTGATATAAAGAACCGGGTCACTACCGGAAACCTCAAGCATTACTTTTTCTGCTGCGATCAAGCTGCGGGCAGCTTCAACATCTTTTACCTGCAGATTTTCCAGCACTTGCAAACTGCGGTCGGGATCTCCGGCAACAGCACCCAGCGCTGCAGCCATGGCCACTCCCATTTCTTCTGTACCGGGAATCTTTACACCCATTGCGTTCTTGAAAATATTAACACTGGCGGAGACAACTATAGTCTCAATATCATCGTAACCGGCTTCCTTGCGTGCTAAAGCTGCGGCATAAGCGACAGCTACCGGTTCAGTGCAACCCAGCGCGATAATCAGCTCTTCCTCAAGCTGCTGCAAATAATATGTTTCTTTCACCTTTGTCTCCGATCCTGTTAAGCTTCTTAATCTGAGTGATATCAGAATATCATAAGGATGCTTATCTAACACAGTTACAGACGACATTCTTTCAAAAGTAAATCCGAAAATTTCATATCGTTTTGTGCACTTGTAACATTCACCACCGCGATTATTGTCTATAGTGTATAGATTTAAATAACTACTGAGAGATTTGTTTAAAGGTCAATAGGGCTAAAAATTTGTCCGGATTAACTATTTTTCTTATCGAACTTGAACTAATTGCCCAACATATTTATAGTGTATCCAGAGCAATTAAAGCAAGTTTAATTGCTAAAAAAGCTGACAAGTTTGCTAACTTGTTTCAGTAGAAAGCTTGAAAAAGCTTGATGTAACGTGCTTGATGACGAAACGCCCGTCTCAGATGCACTTCTGATCGACCCCAAGTCTCTAACAAGCACCTAATAAGGAGGGAAAATATGAAAAAGAAAATGAGTATCGTTTGGGCACTGCTGTTGTCACTAGTGCTATTTGTGGCAGCCTGTGCCCCCAGCACACCGGTTGAAACAGAGCCGGTCTCAACTGAGCCGGCAGGGACAGAGCCTGTACCGGCAGGAAAAACCAAAGTGAGTTTTGCCGTACAGGCAGACTCCACACCGGCATTGGATGCCCTGATTGATGCTTTCAATGCTCAAAGTGATAAGTACGAAGCAGAAGCAACCATCATGACAAATGACTCAGGTCAAATGCATGATCAGTTGTTAAACTCTCTCTCAGCACAGAGCGGTGAGTATGATGTTGTTTCATTGGACGTAGTCTGGGCAGGCGAATTTGCCGCAGCAGGTTACATAACACCCCTTGACGATCTTCTGAGTGAAAACAGCTGGACCCCGGCTGACTTTAACGCCGGTTCAATGGCTTCAGGCAGATATGCAGGTAAGAATTATGTCCTGCCTTATTTCCCTGATCTGGGATTCATCTATTACAGATCAGATATCGTCTCTGAAGAAGATGCTGCGACTCTTGAGTCGGGTGATTACACATGGAATGATTTCCTCGATATGGCCAAAAAATATCAGGGAGAAGGCGGAACCGAATATGGCATGGCCTATCAGGCAATGCAGTATGAAGGTCTGACTGTAAACCTCAACGAATTCTCCGCCAACTGGTCAGATATAGCCGGTGGCTTAGGCACAATGAAGGAAACAATTGATCAGGGGCTGACGCCTGCCGACATTCTGAACTACACCGAAGGTGAAACAGCAAATGCCCTGCTTAACGGTGAGGCCGTATTTGCCAGAAACTGGCCTTATGTCAACGGTATGTTACAATCCGGCGATTATGATGTGAAAATCGATCAGGTCGGATATGCACCTCTGCCTGCAGGCGGCTCAGTAGGCGGCTGGCTCCTCGGAGTTAACTCCTATTCTGAAAACCCCGAAGGTGCCAGAGCATTTATAGCTTTTGTTGCCGGTCCTGAAGGACAAAAAATCAACGCAATTCAAGGCAGCTATCTGCCCGGCTTTAACGCCTTGCTGGAAGATGCAGATGTCCTGGCATCAAATGCCTTGCTTTCAAGCACAGGCTTCCAGAATGCATTGGCTGACACCATTTCCCGGCCGGTAGCAGCCAACTACTCGGAAGTCAGTGACGCAATTCAGATCGCCGCTCACCAGTACCTCTCTGGAAACAGTGATATTGTGGATGCAGCCGCAGCTATAGAGGCCGCGCTTCCCGAAGAGTAAAAACCAAGTAGTTTTAGTGTTAGCTTTGGCTGAGGTCAAAGCTAACACTTTTTTTGCATTTAAGACGCCCGGAGACATAGAAGAGGTCCCTTATGAAAAAGCTTTCCACATGGGTGGATCATAAAGCCGGATATGTTTTAACTTTTCCGCTTGTCCTGATTATTGTCTTGTTTTCAATTCTGCCAATTCTTTTAACTCTGCAATATTCTTTCTTTGACATGCAGTTAAACGACAGGTCAAGGAATGACACTTATTTCAGCTTGCATGTGAATCTTCAGCTCAATCAGGAAAACATCGATTATCTGAACCTCTACCTGGACTATGATCTGGCTTATGCACAAAAGGAAGCTACAATTACCAGGATCGGAGAGATCAAAGCTGACTTAGCGGAGTTTGAGGCCTATATCTTTGATGAAGTTGCCAGCAGCGATATGAGGGCAATAGTTCCGGTTAATGCCAGCCAGCAAGATGCTGTTATGAGCAGGCAGGCTCACATCACCGATCAGCTGGCAGAGCTCTATGACATGGATGATACTTTTTACTCGCCCGATGATGCAAAAGCAGTAGCCGCAGAGTTTAACATGTCGATTATCAAGCCGAATTTCTCCGCTCTGGATAATTTCGGTAAAGTTGTTAAGGATAAAAGAGTACATTCCACTATGGCATTCACACTCGTTTTCACGCTGGTATCCGTCTTTTTTGAATTAGTTCTCGGTCTGGCTTTGGCCTTGATTATGAATCAACCCTTCAAAGGACGGGGTCTGATCCGGACCTTTTCGCTGATACCATGGGCTATACCAACCTCGGTTGCCGCTTTGATCTGGAGTTATCTTTACAACGGCTCCAGTGGGCTTATCTCTCACTTATTCAGCTTTATCGGATTGATTAAATCACCGTCTGCCATGCTCAACTCATCCGCTAATGCGCTGATGGGAATTATAATTGCAGATGTCTGGAAAACAACTCCCTATATGGCCTTGTTGCTCTTAGGAGGCTTACAGACCATCCCCAACAATCTCTATGAATCTTCTTCCCTGGAAGGTGCCGGCAGATGGCAGCAATTCAGACATATCACTTTGCCTCTTCTGAAGCCATCAATTTTTGTAGCACTGCTTTTCAGGACTCTGGATGCCTTCAGAATTCTTGACTTAATCTATGTGCTGACAGGAGGAGGCCCGGGCGGAACGACAGAATCTATTTCCCTGTATGCCTATAAAGTCATGTTCTCGCAAACCAGATTTGGTTATGGTTCAGCCATTGTTTTAATTATGGCACTGGTTGTCGGGGTCATCACATTCGTCTATATTAAGGCTCTTAATGTAGATGTCTTAGGACAGAATACGTAGGTGGCGCATGAAGAAAGTAAAGACCTCCAGCTTATTCAAAATAACAATTGCCCTGTATCTCCTGATTATTCTTTTCCCTTTCATCTGGGTAGCAATAACATCCCTGCGGCCGGAAGCCGATATCTGGGGCAAAAACGCACTCAACCTGAGTGACGCTAAGTTCACCCTTGAAAATTATAGGCTTGTGTTTCAAACACCTATCTTGAATTCATTAAAAAATTCATTGATCATTTCCAGCTTAACGACCCTCTATGTTACTTTTGTGGCTTCGCTGGGAGCTTACGCCATTGCCAGGCTGAACTTTAAGTTTAAAAAACTTCTGACTGTAGTTGTGCTGGCTGTATCGATGTTTCCACAAATGATAGTAATTGGTCCGATTTACCGTATTTTCATCGAGCTGGGCTGGACAAACAGCTATTACATATCATTGCCTTATTCGAACATAACCTTGCCGGTGGCTACTTTTATCCTAATAACACATTTTGCGCAGATACCTAAAGAAATGGAGGAATCTGCCACTATGGACGGCTCATCCAAAGTAAACACCTTTTTCAAGATTGTTTTTCCTTTGGCCGCACCCGGGGTCTTTACCGCAGCGATTATTGTCTTTATCGGTGCCTGGAATGAATTCCTGCTTTCCCTAACTCTGAACACAAACGAGGCCTGGCGCACAGCAACAGTAAATATATCTTTTTTAAGAGGACAGTTTGAAATTTACTGGGGCCAGGTAACTGCGGCAACTATGGTGGTAACCATACCGACTTTAATTATCGTTATACTTTTTCAAAAGCAGATTGTTTCCGGCCTTACTTCCGGGGCTTTGAAGGAGTGATAATTTGAAAAAGTACGTTGAAGCAGGCCTGGATCTGGAAAAACTGCCTCTTTTAGAGAGTTTAATGTCTCTGGGCAATGGCTATATCGGCAGCAGGGGCTATCTGGAAGAGTTTAATTATCCCGGGTCTGTCCGGGGCAACTATATCAACGGCATCTATGAGCGTATTCCGTTGAAGTATGCCGAATGGGCCTGGGGTTTCCCTTTAGAAGCGGACAGGATGCCCAACCTGATCGATTTGTTTAATATTACAATTTTTCTCGATGACCAGGAAGTTCTTCCTGACGGTCAGATCGAAGATTTCCGCAGAGAGCTGGATTTTGCAGCAGGACTTTCCCGCCGCAGCTACACTTATCTGACAGCTAATGGAAAAAGGGCGCGTATTTATTTCGAGCAGCTCTTGTCATTCCCCCATAAGGAAATGAGATCCTGGACTTTAAAAATCGATTATGACGGCAAAATCGAAGTAAGAAATAAGATTTCTTTTGAAATTTCCAATATGTCCGGCACAGGCGATCCGCGTGTAGCCTCCGATAATATCACTCTGATTGAGACAGCAAAGGCCGCCTATGAAGCGGATGCCGGTGAAATTATTCTAAAAACGATCCGGTCAGGGATTGAGATTCGAATCAATTTTCGCGACGAAGGATCTTATGATTCTGCAGCTGTCCTCAGCCTTGCCGGGCTCAATATTTCTTACAGCGGAAGTGGAAATCTCGAATTGTCGCGTTTGGTAAAATATTGGGACAGCATCAGAAATAATGAAAGCGAATTTGTCGCAAAAGACCAGCTGTACGAAGATCAGAAAGCATTTTTGCAGAAGGCCGGTCTGGAGGCAGCCATCGAGTTTCCGGATAAGCCTGAGTTGACCGGAACGATGGACTTCATGAAGTTTCATCTGCTGCAGTCGACAACGCAGGACATCTATGGCAATGTCTCCGCTAAAGGTTTGAGCGGTGAAGGCTATGAGGGTCACTATTTCTGGGATACAGAAATGTTTATCTTTCCGGTCTGGCTGCTGTGGAATCAGGAACGCGCGCGCCATTTATTGCTTTACCGCTACAATCTGCTGCCGCAGGCCAGGCAGCGGGCCCGGGAGCTTGGGCACAGAAAAGGAGCCTGCTTTCCCTGGAGGACAATCTCCGGGATTGAATCTTCGAGCTATTTCCCTGCCGGCACTGCGCAATTTCATATAAACTTTGATATTGCCTACACTTTTATCCAATACTGGCTGGCCACTGAGGATCTCGATTTCCTTGCAAAATATTCTATGGAACTGGTAATTGAAACAGCCAGAACCGCTCTGGAAATCGGCTCTTTTCAAAAGGACGGCTTCCATATTCATGGTGTAACCGGACCCGATGAATACACCGCAATGGTATCTGACAACTATTACACCAATAAGATGGCTCAATACAATTTGCAGTGGGCCGTAAAAATGTGGCAGCTGCTGGCAGAGAAGTGCCCCGCTGAATGGCTGCACCTGAACGAGCAGCTGCAGATTGGGGAAGCGGAAATCGATACTATGGCCAGAGCCGCCCGGGAAATGATTTTTATATATGATGAAGAAAAAGGTATTCTGGGGCAGGATGCCAGCTTCCTGTCTAAAGATATCTGGCCGGCCGAAAATGATGCCCGTCCTCTCTTGCTGCATTATCATCCGCTGACAATCTACAGATATCAGATCCTGAAGCAGGCAGATACTGCACTTGCCTTATTTCTGCTTCCCGATATGGATGAGGCTGTGATGAAACGCAGCTTCTATTATTACGAAAGTATTAATACGCATGATTCATCACTATCGCCTTCTGCTACTGTGCTGGCAGCCTGCAGGCTGAAGGACGCTGGCTTAGCATATAAATATTTTATGGATTCCCTCACTCTGGACTTAAATAATCTTAATCATAATACTGCTGATGGTCTGCATATGGCCAACATAGGCGGTTCTTTGTTTTCAGTTTTAGGAGGATTCGCCGGCATCAGGATTGATGAGGAGGGGCTACACATCAACCCATACATACCTGAGCAACTGGGACGCATAAAATACCGATTTGTCTGGCGGTCATCCCTGCTTGAAGTTCAGGCCGCCGATAAGATGGCAGAGGTAAAACATATCAGCGGGCCGCCGGCAAAGCTGACAGTAAACGGCCAGCCTTTGCTTCTGGGGCAGAAGGCCGTGCTCTTTGATCTCGACGGAGTTTTAACCGCAACTTCAGACAATCATTACGAAGGCTGGAAACAGATGAGCGCTGATCTGGGTTTTGCCTTACCGGTAACATTTCGCGACAGCCTGCGCGGTATTTCCCGCAGGCAAGCCCTGGACAGGATTTTAGAGTATTTCGGTCTGGATTATGCGGAAGAAGAAAAGCAGAAACTGGCAGATAAGAAGAATGCTTACTATCAGGAATCAATTTCACACTTTACAGCAGATAATCTCTATCCCGGTGCCAGGAAGCTTTTAGACAGCATTAAAAAGAAAGGCTTTCTTCTGGCTTTGGTGTCTGCCAGCAGAAACGCGCCTCAATTGACAGAAAACATGGGTATAGCAGATCTATTTGATCTGATTGTTGACCCGGATAAAGCCGGACGCGGCAAGCCCCATCCCGACCCTTTCCTCAAAGCTGCCGAAAGCCTGGGACTCTCAGCTGAGGACTGCATAGCTGTAGAAGATGCCCAGGCAGGAGTTACAAGCATAAAAGCCGCCGGAATGACGGCCGTAGGTATCGGAGATGAGAATCTGGACGGAGCGGATGCAGTATTCGCTACAATCGATGAAGCTTCATCATATATATTAAATTGGCTGGAGGCATAAGATGGCTGGAATTACTTTAAAGAACCTGACGAAGATCTATGACAATAAATTTGAAGCAGTGAAATCTATAAATCTGGAAATCGAAGACGGCGGATTCATGGTTTTGGTAGGTCCTTCAGGCTGCGGTAAAACAACTACGCTCAGAATGATTGCCGGGCTGGAAGAAATCTCCGGAGGCGAACTATATATCGGAGATAAGCTGATGAATAAAGTTGATCCGCGTGACAGAAATATTGCCATGGTCTTTCAAAACTATGCTCTCTACCCTCATATGACTGTCTACGACAATATGGCCTTCGGACTGAAAATTGCCAAGCTGGACAAGGCGGAAATCTCCAGAAGAATCAAAGAGGCCGCAGAAATTCTGGATATTGCTAATCAGCTGGATAAAAAGCCTAAGGCTCTGTCCGGCGGCCAGCGCCAAAGAGTTGCCTTGGGTCGGGCAATAGTCAGAAAACCGCAGGTCTTCCTGATGGATGAACCTTTGTCCAACCTGGATGCTAAGCTGCGTGTTCAGATGAGAGCTGAGCTGATAAAGCTCCACTCAGATCTCAAAACCACCTTCGTCTATGTTACCCATGATCAGACGGAAGCCATGACTATGGGTAGCAGAATCTGCGTCATGAACGAAGGAAGCATTATGCAGGTAGCCACACCTGAAACCGTCTACAAGCGGCCGGAAAACCTGTTTGTCGCAGGTTTCATCGGTTCACCTCAGATGAATTTTTACACGGCACGCCTGCTTCTGGAGCATGGCAGCTACTTGCTGGAAGGCGACAACGATACTTTCGGAATTTTCCGTGTACCCATAAAAATTCATAATGCGAGCAAAGTAGAACCCTATTTAAATAAAGAAATTATCTTTGGAGCGCGTCCCGAACACATAGCTTTTGTCGATGGTGAGGGTATAAAAGCCAGGATATTCGTCACTGAATTGCTCGGCAATGAAATTCACGTACACGTGCACGTACAGGATCAGCTCCACACCATCAAAACTGCTGCAGAGACCCAGCTCAAAGCCGGTGATGTCGTTACTTTCTTACCCGATATTGACAGAATTCATCTTTTTGACAAGGAAACGGAGCAGGCAATCAAATATTACGAATAAGCAGAACAGGGCTAATAGACCGACTGCAGCAATCTATGCAATAATAGGACAAAAGTTTTAAAGGCGAGCTGCCTGTGCGGAAAAAGAAACAGCCATCCAATAATGTAAAACCTCGACTGCGCGGCCCTGTGATCTTTTTATCAATAGCCGCTTTGTTGACTATTGTCTTGCTGATTCTGCGTGCCATTGCTTTTAATAACAGTCATGTCGCTGATTTCTATGCTGCCGAAATCTTCACCCCTCTGGCGACAGCCTTCACCCGGCTTACGAGTCTTGTGCCCTTTTCACTAACCGAATTTTTCGTAGTACTGGGAGTGCCCGTCTTACTGCTACTACTTGTTTTTGGCCTTGTCCGTCTGCTGAAGAATAATTTATATCGCGGGATTCGGTTTTTGCGAATCTGCAGCATAGTAGCAACTGTAGTTCTCATCCTCTTTTCACTTTTCCTAGCTTTTCACGGCATCAATTATGCCCGTTCA
>LFRM01217096.1_pt1 | contig 13124 bp, 7 predicted proteins | sample 618341 | NCBI WGS metagenome assembly LFRM01 (sample SAMN03654438, study PRJNA283298) | anaerobic digester metagenome | isolation source: pool of bioreactors CSTR01a, CSTR02a, and CSTR03a thermophilic anaerobic... | place: Denmark: Kgs. Lyngby | collected 2014-05-21
TAAAGATTTTACTCTTAAAACTAATTCAGTAGGATTAAAAGGTTTAGTCATATAATCATCTGTACCATATTCTAGCCCCATAATCTTATCAATGTCTTGGGATTTTGCAGTTAACATTATAATTCCCATTCTTGGATATTCTTGACGCAAGATCTTGCATACTTGAAACCCATCTATGCCGGGAAGCATAATGTCCAAGATTGCTATATCTATATTCTCTCTCCTTGCAATTGATAAGGCCTCTTCACCAGATTCTGCTTCAAAAACATTGAACCCATTTCTCTCAAGGTTTATTTTGACAAATTTCCTAATGGATGATTCATCCTCAACGATTAATATAGATTTATCCATATAATCACTTCCTTACTGTTCTAATTTCTTAAAAACATAACCTTTACTTATTAAGTATTCTATTATCTCAGGTAATGCTTCTGCAGTTGAAGTTTTAGCATCTGTATCGTGCATTAAAATGATCAATTCCTTTTGTCCCTTTACTGTTGACTTAAATCTTTCTATTAATCTGTCTTTATCTAAATCTATGCCTTCTGCATCACCATTTAAAGCATTCCAATCATAAACCCTATATCCCATTTCTTCTGCTGCCTCTACAAATTTCTTTTTATATGGACTATGGGAACCACCAGGCAACCTCAATAGGCTGGTTTCAAAATCTTGGCCCAATACTCTTTTCATTGCTTCTTCAGCAAGTCCTAACTCTTCAAAAAAATTATCTAAATTCTTATAAATATATGAATATACGTGACTATAGGAATGATTGCCTATGGAATGGCCTTCATCGTAGATCCTCTTCAATATACTAGGATTTACATCTACCATTTTTCCTAAAACAAAAAATGTAGCCTTAATATTATAGTCTGCAAGAATATCCAAAATCTTTGGAGTAACTATATTTGAAGGGCCATCATCAAAGGTAAGATAGGCAACTTTAGGATTTTTTTGTGCTTGTTCTGCTAGTTCCTTTTCAGCTTTAAATTTTGACTCTGCTGCTAATTTCCTCTCTTCTAAAAGTCTCAATTCCTCTAGTTGCTTTTCTTCAGCTATTCTAATCTCTTCTAATCTTTTCCTCTCAGCTTCTTCCCTTGCACTAATCTCCTCTATTTGCTTTATTTTTTCATCTAGTAATAATTTTACTGGATTGTTTACTGTCATATTATTAATAGTCGTTTCTACATCTGTTGCTATTACAGATGTGCTAGGGCTACATAAAATTTTTGCAGAAAAACTGCCTATAAAGAAAAATATAATTGCCAGAAGTATTACAAATTTTTTACTCAAACCTATCTCCCCCATTAGCTATCATCTGTTCTAAGTCTAATTTTAGCATATAACACATTAATATTCTATTGGTTACAAAGAATTTAATAAACAGTTACAAAGTTCTTACAATTATTATTAGGCAAACTAAAATAGGCTGTGTACAGCCTATTTGTTAAAGTGGATAAAAGCTTTGGTTCCTCCTAAATAGTTCATTAATCAGTAATATAGTTATTAAATCCCTTATAATTCTGCTCCTGCCATAGAAGATTCTTTGTTCTCCTCTTACCCTACCCCTTCCTCTATATCTTCTTTCATATGGATCTTCATCTATCTCAGGACATTCTTTCACCATTTTCATATATATGTTGTCAACCATCTTTTCCATCTGCTCTCTAGTAATGTTTTCCATGGAGCAATTTTCATCTAAGTTGTTATCTATTTCTGCTATCACCTTAGGATAAATCCTGTAATACAGTTCAGGATAATCAAAGTTCATAAAAGCACCTCCCCTTTATATTCCTTTTATATAATATGAAAGGGAAGGTGCTTTTGATACTTTTAATCCAGTAAATCTTTAAATTGTGATTTGTACAGCCTTGCATAAATCTTGTCAGCAGCTAGTAGTTCTTCATGGCTACCCCTCTCTGCTATACCTTCAGATGTTAAGACTAAAATTTCATCTGCATTTTTAATAGTAGATAATCTATGAGCTATTACTAAAGTAGTTCTACCTTTAGATAAACCATCTAAGGATTTTTGAATCATAATTTCAGTTTCATTATCTAAGGCAGAAGTTGCCTCGTCTAATATCAATATTGGAGGATTCTTTAAAAATAGTCTAGCAATAGAAATCCTTTGTTTTTAACCACCTGAAAGCTTAACTCCCTTTTCTCCAATATATGTTTCATATCCATCAGGTAATGTCATTATAAAATCATGGATCCTAGCCCTTTTAGCAGCTTCAATAACCTCATCTTCACTGGCATCTGGATTACCATAGACAATATTTTCATATATAGTTCCAGTAAATAGGAAAACATCCTGTTGAACTAATCCAATTTTCTTCCTAAGGGATTTAATCTTTATATCCTTTATGTCTATACCGTCTAATAAAATTTTCCCTTCATTAGTTTCATAAAATCTAGGAATCAAATGACATAAAGTAGTCTTGCCTGCACCTGAAGGGCCCACTATGGCCACTGTTTTCCCTGGCTCAATAGTTAGGTTTAAGTTAGATAAAACTGTATTTTTACCATTGTTATAACTAAAGGATACATCCTTAAATTCAATTTTTCCCTTTACATCTTTTAATTCAATGGCATCTTCCTTATCAACAATGTCTGGTTCTATATTCATAATTTCAACAAATCTTTCAAATCCAGTCATACCATCTTGTAATTGCTGTGAAAACTCGGCTAATCTCCTAATTGGTTGCATGAAAAAATTAACATATAGATTGAAGGAAAACAGATCACCTAGATTAATTATTTTCTTATAGACAAAATAACCACCAAGGCTGATTACTAATAGATTTAATACACTAGATAAGATACCGATTCCTGAGGCAAACTCTGCCATAACCTTATAGGATTCCTTCCTAGCATTACTAAAATGAAGATTGCCTTCATTAAATTTCTCTATTTCATACTCTTCATTGGTGAAGGATTTGGCCACCCTAATTCCTGATATACTATTTTCCAATTGGGCATTCACATTGGCAATTTTTTTCCTAACTTCCCTAAAGGCGTTAGACATCTTTTTTCTCTTGCTTATTACAAACCAAATCATCAGTGGTATGAAGGTAAATAGGATTAAAGTCAATCTCCATTCAATTCTTAATAGGACTATAAAAGAACCTATTAAGAGAATAGATGATATAAATAAATCCTCTGGCCCATGATGTGCAAGTTCCGTTATATCCCTTAAATCGTTGACTATTCTAGACATTATGTGTCCAGTTTTATTGTTGTCGTAATAACTAAAGGGTAAGGTTTGTAAGTGAGAAAATATATCTCTTCTCATATCATGTTCAATCCTTACTCCTAGTAAATGACCCCAGTATGAAACTATATAATTACTTATATAGCTTATGACAAACAATATACACATGAAGATAGTCCATCTTAATAGTAAATCCATCCTACCGGCAGGAATGATTTCATTTATAATCTTCCTAGTAAAGATTGGAAAGATTAAATCTGAACCTGCAATAAGTAGGGCAAAAAACATATCTATGAAGAATAAAGTTTTATGAGGCTTATAATATGAAATAAATCTCTTGAGCAATTTATTACCTCCTTTTTACAAGTTATTTCGAGTCACGAATATTATATACCATTTATTATACCTTTTCAATTATTTAAATTTATCCATCCATTATAATTTGCATTGTAGATTAAATCTAAGATAAAGAAAAACATCATATATATGAAAGTTATAGGTCCAGTATCGTTTAATATCATTCCAACTAAAGCTGTTATAAAAACTATTAAGGTCTTTTGCCTTAAGCCAAGATCTTGTGTAATAAAGCCCTTCATTTTCCTTAGGACTAATATTTGAGAAACTAAAACTATTGAAAAAGGTGGAGCTATGGTTAATCTAAGCAATTCTTTTGCCTTAAAGGAAACAATATTCATAAATTCCCATAATCCATTATTCTTAATTCTATAAATGAATTCTATTGCATGGGAACTAGAACTACTGCTATGATCTAATAACATATTAATTGCAAAGATTCCAATAATCAAAAATAGAAATACTATTACTTTTTTAATAGTTATTTTATTTAAGGAAAAGATAAAGGCAAACATTAGGCCAAATAAAACTACAGAAGTTATAAAGCCTCCTGTATTAGCACCAAATCTAGCAGATAAGGTCAGCATATTTAATGCAAATATGATTAAGCCAAGTATTTTTTTATATCCTTCATTGTATATACCCTTAATGGATGAAAAATACAACAAGATTGATGATATTAATAATACTCCCATTATTCCATTATTTAAGCCATAATATCTTGCTCCATAGACCAAGTTGTTAAATCCAATAAATGAATTGTATATAACATTAGGGTAGAATAAGGTCCCTGCTACTATTAAACAATAAGTTATAATACTTAAAGTTTTTATTAAGTGTAATTTCTTTTTATTAATAAATCTTATCAATGCATAAGATATTAAGATACATAATAAAAAGTATAGGACAATATTCTTATGAAAATTAAATATACCCAATATTATAGATACTGGTATGCTGGCTGCTAAAGTGTAATATAGCATGTATATCCATTGGTCTACTTTCTTATACTTCAAAAACTTTATACTAAAAACAAATTGAGTAAAATAGAATAATCCATGGAATATTACCGTAAGGATTAGAAGATTTATTGTAGTAGAATAAATCTCTCTTATCCTACCCATAGGATTGTCTACCTCAATAATTTCAAAGGGTTTCCCCACGTTTTTATCATGGTCTAATCCATAGATGCTTTTTAAATGGACTGAAATATCCTCTAAAGCTATGAAACCAAGCCTATTTGTAGACTGACTAGTTAATATGCCTGAATCAATCCCATTAATATAGACAAATGGTACTATAAACCTATTTAAGAAGCTTTTATTCTCTTCTGCTACTCCCTCAGGTAAGATTATAATATTCCTTTCCCTATAGTTTTCTAAGTAACCTTTTAATATATCTATTCTTTTTGGCTCTTCATCAAAGTCATATGATAGTAGCAATACATTAGAATCTTTTAGAAGATAATCTGTTTTTTCAACTAACCAATCTATATCATAGTTGATTTCACCTATGTGAAAATCCACCTCACCCTTTTTATTGGAAACCAATAATTTTCCCGTTTTCCCTCCTATGTAGGCAACTTTTTCATCCTTTAAGACATCCCCTAAGTAATCGATTTTAGCATTTTTAGTTTTGAACTCCTTTAGGGAAAGTTTTCTTCCAGTATTTATGGACAATAATAGGTTTTCTTTATAATAGGGAGGCCTAGTTTTATAGTTTACAAGCCCAATACTATGTTTTTCTAAGGACAAATCTTCAATTATATCAAAGGACAATTCATCTACTAGGATTATGATAGAATCTACATTGTCTGCCAATATAGAATTAGGTATAAAAAATATAAACAAAACTATTAAAAATCTTATAATCTTTCTTTTCATCTCATCACCTTAGTATATGATCCAATTGAGGATTCTAAAAATACCCAAAACAAATGCTAAAATGGAGACTAACATCTTATACCTATAGGCCCTATCCTTTTCAAGATCATCCTTTTTCCTGAAGACCTTTAGTCCATCTTCCTCTATTAAATCGTAATTTTCAAAAACATAAATAAAAATACTTATAAATATAAAACTTAGGCCAATTAGCAAAATAACTCCTCCTATTCCAAATCACAAAAAGATCTATGCTTACAATAATGATTACATTTATTAGCTTTATTATAATCTAAAATACTAGAGTTATTAGATACAAAATCCATAAAATCTTCTAAATTCTTAAGATTGTTGATTAAGCTTTCTTGGTCTATGGGGATGTCTACAGATTGACCATTTTCCAAAAGTATTATGCTAGCCCTTTCAATGTCTATATTCATTATTTCCTTGACTACATAGGCATAGAGCTGTAATTGGGGAGTGTATTTATAAACTAAATAATCAAGGTTTTCGATTTTATTAGTCTTATAATCTAATATTTCAGCCTTGCCATTATGAATATTTATCCTGTCTATTATACCAGTTATATAGTAATCCTTTATCTTTAAATAGAAGGGCCTCTCCATATACACCCTTTCATAATCTTCCCTATAAAGCATAATATAATTATCTATATAGACTTTTAATTCTTCATAGATTTCATCTGTATATGGTATTCCACAGGCTATGGTGAGCCTTTCTAATAGTTTTTTACCATCAACTCCTAATCTATAGTGTTCACAGAATTTATGGACAATATTTCCCTTTTCAATTCCATCTAAGTACTTATCATCTTTAACATCTACTTCCTCATCAACAACAGAAGCTAGTTTCCTATAATAATCTAGGAAGAATCTTCTCTTACATTCTCTAAAGACTAGATATTGAGAAATACTATACCTTTCAATTATTTTTTTATTTTTTTCTGGCATGTCAACTAATAGGGGTAATTCCATATCCATGTTTTCCACAGTTAATAATTCATCTTCTATTAAATTTATAGGTTTATATTCTTCACCTTCCATATCAATCTGAGATATTTTTTTACATTGTGAATAATCTATAAGCTCCTTGATAAGTTTTTTGTAACCTGTATCCTTCCCTTGAAAACCCAAAATCAAATAGTCTTCAGCCCTTGTCATTGCCACATACAAAACTCTCTCCATCTCTTCTTTTTCCTTTTCAGCAAGCTCTTTTTTAATTCTATTATAAAGGACTTTGCTATTATTAGTTTCAATACCAATACCAAGGTTCTTTGAAAAAATGATATTTGGAAATCCTGTATTTGGAGAGCTACAAAGTTCTGGGATTATAACTACTGGAAATTGGAGGCCTTTTGATTTATGAATTGTAAGTATTTTAACTACATTTGAGTCTTCTGAATATATCTTTTCTTGGGCCTCATCCATATCCTTTATTTCATCTAAGTAGTCTATAAAATCCTCCAAACTTCTTATATTGTCTTTTTCATATTCTCTTACCAAGTCTATAAACTTATATATATTGGCCACTGCCTGTTTACCACCGTGTTTTAATAACATGGATTCAACAAAAAAAGTTTTTGATATCAATTCATTAACTAAAAATTCCAGACCATATAGGTGTTTTACTTCAAATAAATATTCCATTAGTTCAATTGCTTCTATTATTCTTTCCTTTTCCTCTTCTTTTAATATGTTCCTATTTATTACTTCCTTCATGGATTCATATACTGTGGTTTCTCTATATCTTAGTATCCAATACAAGGTCTTATCTGAAAGTCCAATCATTGGAGATCTTAAAAAGCCAACAGTGGCTATAGTATCAAAGGGGTTGCTTATAGCTTTGAAGGCATTTATTAAATCTAATATTTCTCTTTGTTCAAAAAAACCCTTACCACTAAAATTATAAAAGGGAATCCCAAATCTTTTCAATGCTTCTTCATAGATATGATTTCTAGTACTAGCCCTAAAGAGAATAGCAAAATCACCATATTTATACTTACCTGATAGGACTAACTCCTTAATTCTCTTTGCTATTAATTGACTTTCATAAATCCTATGATATTCACTGGGACTAACCCCCTCAGGTACGATTAAATCTTCATTTTCCAATATTTCAATATCTATTTGATTAGCTGAATTTCTAAAATGAGATAACCTATTATAACGATTTGCCATAAGCTTAAGAAATATATCATTGATAAAGCCTAATACAGTATTTACTGTCCTATAGTTTATATCTAATGTAATAGGTTTTGCTTTAGATACTTCTTCTATATCATCTATAACATCGTAGAATACATCTAAATCAGCGCCCCTAAAGCCATATATAGATTGTTTTGGATCTCCTACTACAAACAAATTGGATTTGTCTAATTTTTTATCTACGGAAGCTAGTTTATAGAAAATATTCTTCTGCAATTCATTAGTATCTTGAAACTCGTCTACCATTATATATTTAAATTTATCTTGGTACCTTTTCCTTATAGCTTCATCATCAAGTAATTTTAAAACCCTAATTTGCAGGTCGTCATAGTCTAAAGCTCTTAAATCACATTTTTTAGATTCGTAATTCCTATCTATTGCAATTAATAAATCTAAAACTGTACTATAGATTTGAATATTATTTTTCTCGTAGCTTAATAAAACCCTTTCAATGGCTTCCTTCAATAATTCTATTTTCTCTGCTTCTTTGGTGCTCTTCCCTATATTGTCATATAGGAAAGTAATTATTTCTGGCAGTTCTTCATCATTGTATTCATCATTAAAAAATTTAATCCAGGTTTCATTATTTTGAAGCTTATATATCTTAGTATTTTTAGGCAATTTCTCCATTAGGTACTTAAAAATATCTTTTATACTGGTTAAATCATCATGGGATATTTCAAAATCATTTAATTGCTTTATGGTTCCTTCCTTCAATTGTAAAAAACTTATACCTACACTTCTTACCTTGTTATAAATATATAAGAAGTCCTTAACCAATGATTCAACATTATCTTTTCCAAAGGCTAGTAGCAATTTATAGACTCCTTCATCTTCATTTATGCCTTTTATCAAGACCTCTCTTATGGCTTCCTTTAAAACTTTCGATGCCTGGTAATCCTCCATCACTTCAAAATATGGGTCTATGTTGGCTTCCACTGGACATTCCCGAAGAATCTTAGCGCAAAAACTATGTATAGTCGAAATATTTGCCTTTTCCAAATCCCTATAGTATTTCCTCCATTTATAACCCTTATTGAAACGCTTTCGTATCTCTGCCCTAATTCTATGAATCATCTCCTGAGTGGCCTTTTTGGTAAAAGTTATGGCTACTATGGACTCTATTTCCTTACCCTCTTCAAGATTACCGTGTTCTAATATATAGATATATCTTTCAGTTAAAACCTTAGTCTTTCCAGTACCTGCACCAGCATTTACGGCCAAATTTCTATCTATGGTTTTAACCGCCTGTTTTTGGGCTTCATTTAGTGTCATTACTCTACCTCCACCTTGGACTTTATTTTTAGCCATTGTTTTTTCTATATTTTGAGTATTCTCTGGAACCATTACATGACCTCCAATACTCTTTCATATCTACAAATATCTTTATATATGCAATATGGTGAACATTCCAAGGGATTAACAGAGAAATCACCAGATAATATCTTTTCTATTATCCCTCTAATATTTGCTTTTGTCTCCTCCATAAGCCTGTCCCATTCCTCTTTAATTAGGGCACCTTTATGTCTATTAGTAACTTGGTTAGTTTCTCCTTTGATACCTAGTATAACGTCAAATTTATTTTGAGAAATCACTCCATATACTCCAGCCACAATATTTTTATCTACTTGTGATAAGGCATAAATAGGTAATTGCAAGGATAGGCCTTGTAAGATCTTATCTATATCATATACTCCATAGCTACTACTTTTATAATCCATGATTATATATTTGTCTTCACCAGCGATTTTGTCAATTCTATCGATTTTTCCTCTAAATTTCACATCTAGTCCATCAATTTCTATGGAAAAATCCTTATATTTCCCAAATTCCACTTCGAAGGCATAGGGTACTAACTTTTCCTTAGGATTGGAAATTCTCTCTATATCCTTTTCAATAAATTTAACTAATCTATTATGGATATTATCCATTATTAATTGATTCAGTTTATTATGCAAATCAAAGCCTATTTGGATGGCATATTTATTTATTAAATCCCTAAGATAAGCTGAAGTTTCTTCCACCTTAAATACTTTATTGTCCAAAATATGGTCTTCCAAGTATTTTTGATAATTAATATAGTATTCTTTTAATACTTCATGGTAGATATTTCCAAGGTCAACAGGCTTATATTCTTGAAAATACCTTTCCATTTCATCTACATTTAGTATTCTACTTAATAAAAAATAATAAGGACATTTGCTATAGGCCTCTAAGTAGGTATTTGAATATACTTTATTGAGATGAATTTCTTCTAAATCCCTTTTAATATTATCATCTGAAATAAGTCCATTATATTCACTATAATCAGGAGATAACCTCCTATATTCACAATAATTTTTCTCATTGATCTTTCTAAGCTTGTCCTTAAGTTTAGCATTGTGAAATATATAATAGGGTTTTAAATCTTCACTTAAGTTGCTTAGATTCAATATTAAAAAATTTGATAATTCATCTACAGTAGTTATGTTTTCTATGCTGTTTTTGATCTGATAGTCAAAGTCTAAATTTATGGTTAGTATTTTTTCTTCAAGCCTTTCCCCATTGAACATATTTAAAAGTTCATCTAGAAAAAATGAAAAGATACTATCTTCTTCCTTGCCTTCACTTAAGGATAGGTAAAGAATATCTTCACATGATCCAACTAGGGAAGCAAATTTAATTACTTCATTATTTAACCTATTATGATAAGATTTATAGTCTAGGCCTATTTCCTTCAAATATCTATGGTTCATATCATTTATAAAGAAATTGTTTTCTTTCAATATTGGATAATAATTTGAAGATAGGCCAGCAATGAATAGAATTTCATGTGTAAACCCTCTACTGCTTATGGGATTCAGTACCTTAACTCCCCTTATATTACCATCCTCTTCAAGTAAAGTCTCATTTCTTATGGTCTTTAAAATGGCATCAAAATAATCTACAATACCAACCTTTTCTTCTATTAAGGCAAGTCCATTCAAATCTTCAGTTATCTTTAGCAGCTTGTCTAAGGCTTGAAGATCCCTATGGAGGAGTTGGTAATTATTGTCCTTAGTATATCTTTTATAAATTAGACTTTTAAGATTATAGTCCTTAATCATCTTGGTAAAAATCTTACCATAGTTTTCAACTGTATCCCTTTCTGAAATTAAGCCTAACTCAGCTTTTAATCTCTCCACCAATCCTATGATATACTCAATATAATCCATGGAGATATTTAAGGAAGTCTTTTCTGAAAATATTTTATACAGTTCATCAATATTGGTAAAATTCAACTTCCTTAAGATGTATTCAAGTATATCCATATATTCATAATCTACTATATTAAAATAATATGCTTTCAGTCTAGAGATTACAGCCTGCTTGTCCCCACCATTTATCCTAGTTTCTATTAAGTTTAAAAACTCTTTTACTAAGGGCACTTGAATTAAGGGAATTTCCCTTCTAGCATTAATAGGTACCTGCTCCTCACTTGCCACTTTAAATAGGTTTTCCTTGTATTCTTCATTTAGGAGGACTATGGCCATGTTTTCCAGTTTATAACCATTTTTGTAGTGCCTTTTTATTTCCTCAAATATCTTTTTAAGTTCTAAATAGATACTAGGGGATTTAATTAGCCTAATATTATCTGTGTAATTCAGCTTTTCTACTTCTTCATGGAAAAAATTGTACCCGATGGTTTCAAAAACATTCTTTTCCTTGCCTTCAACATATTCTAATTGGAATCCTAATTCCTTTAACCTATATAAAGTTTCATCTATATTAGGTATTTTTGATTTCATCTCAAAGGGAATATTTATATAGATATCTATATTGGTCTTTGCAAGCTCTTTAATTATTTCCATTTCCACTGGCCTAAAGTCATAAAATTCATCAATGATTATAAAATCTAGATCGTCAAAAATATGCAGGTTATTCTTCAAATGATCTATAGCTTTAAAATAGGCTCCTTCCCTATCTATTAAGCCTAAAGAGGTCAAATTCCTTTCATATTCACTATAAATAAGGCCTATCTCTTCAAAGTATGGTATCTTAGGGCAAGAGTACAAAGAATCAGCTGGATATATTAAAGACCTTTTTATTTCTCCTATTATATAGCTAAGCCCTTCTAAAAAACCTTCAGTTGAAATAATATTTTTGTAGTAACTTAGTTTTCCTTCTTCATTTAGCTTGCTAATGGATTTCTTTATAACCAAATCCTTCATAGCATCATTGATGACAAAATAGATCTCATCCTTTAATATATTGTTGACTATGTCATCAAAGGTAAACAAATTTACTTCAAAGACCTTTTCAGTTTTATTTATGAATTTTTTTCTATAGTCCTTTAGTAGGCCTCCATGGGATAGGACATAGTAAAATTTGTTTCCCAAGCCCTTCTTTAAATAATCCAACGCCATATTAAATAGTTTAGTTTTTTGATCGTTATTAAAAGGTCCAAAATAAATAATTTTATTAGCCATCTTTTTCCCCCTATTTTTTTATTTTATCAATCAAGTCTATGGTCCTATTATTTAATTCACTTAAATCTATCTTGTCTATTGGATTATCGTTTATATTATACTTGTCTTTTAGTTTTAAAATCCTGTAAACTTTATTATTGACTTCTTCTTCAGTTAATTCTCCTCTTTCTACTGCCTTAGTAATCTCTTCTATAACTTTAATTACATTATTCTTGCCATGGCAGATTAAGGCTAGATCTCCGCCTGCCTTAAGGAAAGATAGAACACCTTCTTCTATAGTATAATTCTCCATTATGGCTCCCATGGTCATATCGTCTGATATTATTACACCAGTAAATCCTAACTCATCCCTCAATAATTCATTGATTATCCTTGAAGACATGGTAGCAGGGTAATTATCTATTTCTGGATATAAAATATGGGCAAGCATTATGGCATCTACATTATTTTCTATGGCCTTAATAAAAGGAACAAGTTCAAAGGATTTTAATTCATTCTTTGTTTTATTGACTATAGGCAAGTTTATATGGGAATCCAAATTTGTATCTCCATGGCCTGGAAAGTGTTTTACAACAGAAATTACATCCCTATCCATTATACCTAGCATTACTTGTATTCCATTAATTGCAACAGATTCTTTTTCTGAACCAAATGCCCTATTGCCTATTACTGGGTTATTGGGATTTGAGTTAATATCTAAAACTGGACTAAAATTCATATTAAACCCTAAGGATTTTACCCGATCCCCTAGAACCTTTCCAAGTTCATAGGAAAGCTCCTTATCATTCTTTTTCCCAAATTCTCTAGCCTCAGGTAACCTAGGATAGGACTTAGGCAGCCTGCTAACCTTTCCTCCCTCTTCATCTATGGATAATAGTAAAGGAATTGGATTTTTAAAGTTTATTTCCTTTATATCATTAAGTAGTTCTAATGTTTGTACTTCATCAAGTATGTTTCTTGAAAATAATATAAAGCCACCTATCTTATATTCTTCTATT
>LFRM01231369.1_pt1 | contig 13120 bp, 12 predicted proteins | sample 618341 | NCBI WGS metagenome assembly LFRM01 (sample SAMN03654438, study PRJNA283298) | anaerobic digester metagenome | isolation source: pool of bioreactors CSTR01a, CSTR02a, and CSTR03a thermophilic anaerobic... | place: Denmark: Kgs. Lyngby | collected 2014-05-21
TTGTATCTTAGATATGCTGAACGCCATCGCTGGAAATCAGAGATTATCGAAATCAATGATACGGGTATAGGTGGAATTAAGGAAGCCGTTGTTATTATTAAGGGCAAAGGAGCTTACTCAAGACTGAAGTTTGAATCGGGCGTTCATAGAGTACAGAGAGTCCCAGAAACTGAATCTTCAGGAAGAATTCACACATCGGCAGCGACTGTTGCTGTACTACCGGAAGTTGATGATGTTGAGATTGAGATTAACCCTAATGATGTTAAGATAGATGTGTATAGAGCCTCAGGCAACGGAGGTCAGTGTGTTAATACTACAGACTCAGCCGTAAGGATGACACATCTTCCGACGGGAATTGTTGTTACGTGTCAAGATGAGAAGTCACAGATACAGAACAGAGAAAAGGCATTTAGGGTTCTAAAGGCGCGTCTGTATGATCAAAAAGTTCAAGAGCAAAATGATAAAATATCTGCCGATAGGCGTAGTCAGGTTGGTACAGGAGACCGTTCGGAGAGAATAAGAACATATAACTTCCCTCAAGGAAGAATAACTGATCATAGAATTAACCTTACAGTATATAAACTAGAACATTTTTTAGACGGAGAAATTGACGATGTCGTCGATGCTTTGATAACTGCAGATCAAGCAGCTAAAATGAGAGAATTTGGATAGGTTGACTTGTATAATTGCAGTAGCCTTAGGTAAGCAAATATGTTGACAAAGAGATTGAGTACAAGCGAAGAGGATATTGAGGTTGCCGGTAAAATTTTGAGAGAAGGTGGCTTGGTGGCGTTTCCGACGGAAACGGTGTACGGGCTTGGAGCAAATGCTCTCGACTCAAAGGCGGTAGCCTCTATATATGAGGCAAAAGGAAGACCGTCAGATAATCCGATGATTGTTCATATTGCAGACTCTGCTGAACTTAAACAATTGGTTAAAGGCGGCAGGGACGGCATCGGCAAGAATGCTATAAAGGTGATGGAAGCATTTTGGCCGGGACCACTGACAATAATATTTCCGAAGTCGTCAGCGGTGCCTGATGTGACTACAGGAGGACTGGACACCGTCGCCATCAGGATGCCGTCCAACGACATAGCATACAGACTGATTGTAGAGGCAGGAGTTCCAATAGCGGCACCAAGTGCAAACCTTTCGGGCAAGCCAAGTCCCACTACAGCGGAAGATGTTTTGGAAGATATGAATGGAAGGATAGAAGCCGTCATAATGGGTGGCTGCTGTGATGTTGGCATAGAATCGACCGTGCTGGATTTGACGGGTGATAAACCAATCATACTTAGACCGGGACTAATAACTTCGGAATGGATATCCGGTGTTCTGGATCAGGAAGTAGCCTATGATAAAATGCTGCTTGCAAACAATGAAATGGTAGCTAATCCAAGAGAGGGCGTGACAGAAACATCGTTTAAGCCAAAGTCACCGGGGATGAAATATACACATTATTCACCTAAAGCAAAGGTAAGACTTATAGAGGGAAGTGACATCGAATTCAAACGAAAGGTTGTTGAGCTGGGTATAAAGGCGAAAAAGCAAGGATACTCATCTGCGGTACTAAACTACGAAGACGATGTTAGGCGAGCGGCAAAAAAGTTTTTTGCAGATTTAAGGGAGCTTGACCGACAAGAATATGATATCATTTTTATTAAGACATTAGAAGAGACGGGTCTTGGCTTCAGCGTTATGAACCGCATGCTGAAGAGCGCAGGATACGACGTTATCAAATAGAAAACAAGAAAGAGAAATCTATATGATTATCGCAATCGGATGTGATCACGCAGGATTTGAATTGAAAGAAGCTGTTAAAGCACAGCTGGAGGTGGCAGGATATCAGATGATAGATGTAGGAACATATTCATCTGAATCCGTTGACTATCCCATCTATGGACATGCAGTAGGCAGAGCTGTCACCGAAGGCAGAGCAGATCGAGGAATTGCAATTTGTGGTTCCGGAATAGGTATCAGCATTGCTTGTAACAAAGTCCCGGGAATTAGAGCGGCACTTTGCACTTCGGTGGAGATGGCCGAAATGAGCAGAAGGCATAATAATGCCAACGTTATATGCATGGGAGGAAGGATGGTAGGCCAAGACCTTGCATTCGAGATGGTCGATAAATGGCTGTCAACAGAATTCGAGGGGGGCAAACACGAAAGAAGAATCAATGAGCTGGAATGTATTTCTCTATAAAATTTTGACCGAATAAAGAGTAACTACACCAGATCATATCAAAGTATTAGAAGAAGTAAATCTAAGCATTGATATAAATAATCCTATGAACAATAATACGAAACGGAGGTATTTAGAAGATGGGAAAGGTAATGGTTTTTGATCACCCACTGATTCAGCACAAGGTAGCAATGATGAGAGACAAAGAAACAACCAGCAAGGACTTTAGAGTTCTTGCGAAAGAAGTTGCTCTCCTGATGGCCTTTGAGGTTACCAGAGACTTGCCAACAGAGGAAGTCGAGATCGAAACACCAATGTGCAAAACTAAAGTCAAACAGCTTACCGGTGAAGATATTGCCATCGTACCGATTCTGAGAGCAGGGCTTGGGTTCGTCGAAGGAATGCTCGAACTCGTACCGAATGCCAAAGTAGGACATGTTGGTCTTTACAGAGACCCTGACACACATGAGCCGGTTGAGTATTATTGTAAGCTTCCTGAGGATATTGATAAGAGAAGGATTATAGTAGTTGATCCTATGCTTGCTACAGGAGGCAGTGCAGTTGCAGCCATAGATTTTATTAAGCAAAGGGGGGGCAAGGATATAAACTTCATGTGCTTGATCGCGGCACCAGAAGGAATAGATGCTTTGACAGAAGCGCATCCTGATGTTCATATCTATATTGCTGCCAAAGACGAAAAGCTTGATGAGAACGCATACATTCTACCGGGGCTTGGCGATGCGGGTGACAGACTTTTCGGCACAAAGTAATAAACAAGAAACATAAAAAGAACAATCAATATTAAGAAAATAATTACAATAGAGGAGGAGAGATTGATGTTCACAAATCCAATTCCTGATAATATCAGCAAACACGATAATGTGTTCGATGTACTCACCGAAAGAGGCTTTATCGAACAATGCACAGATCCGGAAGCAGTAAGAGAATTGCTTGGTAATGAGAAGATAAAATTTTATATAGGCTTTGACCCGACAGCAGACTGCCTACATGTAGGACATTTAATTCAAGTAATCCTATTTCTTTATATGCTTAAATTCGGACATACTCCTGTAGCTCTTATAGGGGGCGGAACTTGTATGGTTGGGGATCCTTCCGGTAGATGTGACATGAGAAAGGTCATGGGCACAGACGAAATAGATAGGAACGGTGAAGCATTTAAGAAGCTGTTTGACAGATTCCTTCCTTTCGATGATGAATGGAAGTATGAAGGAAATAATGGTGTTTATGTACCGGGAAAAGAGAATAAAGAACCTGAGCCGGGGAAATGCATATCTACTAATAACGCATCATGGCTTAGGCCTCTCAACTATGTAGAATTTGTCCGCGAAGTCGGATCGAAGTTTAATGTCAAAGAGATGTTGAGATCGGAGTGCTTTAAGAAAAGAATGGAAGAAGGAGGACTTTCTTTCTTCGAATTTAACTATATGCTTATGCAGGGATATGATTTCTATGTAATGGCAAGAGATATTGGCCTTAAAATGCAGATGGGTGGAAATGACCAGTGGTCAAATATAATTGCAGGTGTGGATATGTCACGTAAACTTGCAGGCATCGAAGTCTTCGGCCTGACAACAAGCCTTTTGGTCAAGTCAGATGGAGAGAAGATGGGCAAAACTATGGGTGGAGCACTTTGGCTCGACGAAGACAGAATTTCCGTTTTCGATTTCTTCCAATACTGGAGAAATGTAGAGGATGCTGATGTGAACACTTGTCTCAGAATGTTGACTTTCCTTCCTATGGAAGAGGTTAACAGACTTTCGGCATTGGAAGGGGCCGAGATTAATAAGGCAAAAGAAATCCTGGCATTTGAGATTACCAAATTCGTTCATGGTGAAGAAAAAGCTCTCAAAGCTATGGAAGCAAGCCGAGAGGTATTTGCAGGGGAAGGAATATCCGATCATATGCCTTCATTCAGTATGGAGAAGGCTTTATTTGCCGGAGAGGGAATGGGCCTTGCATCCTTGATGAAGGAAGTAGGGCTCGAGCCGTCAACTTCAGAGGCATTCAGATCCATACAGTCAGGCGGGGCCAGGATAAACGGAGAACAAATCAAAGACAGAAATTACCATGTTACAGAAGATAATTTTGAAAAAGGTATCTTGATTTTACAAAAAGGGAAAAAGAAGTTTATGAAAGTAGAACTTATCTGAAATCAGAGTAATTAAAAATTATAGCCCGGAATTTCCGGGCTATTTTATTTCTGCAAATAGATAGCTAATAATCTTTCAAACACTTTTTTTCTAAGACCTTTTCGGATAGAATATATATACATTATGGATTAGGAAAGAAGGTATATAAATGGTTAAAGAAGTAAGTATCAAAGCAATGCTTAAGGACGTACAAGAAAACTTCACAACAGGTTTTATGTGTTCTGAGTCGGTAATCGATGTATTGGATAGGCACTACGAACTTGGTATTGGAGAAGAAGGTATAGCCCTGTCTACAGGATTTCCTTATGGCTTTGGAGATGGAGGAAATGTTTGCGGTGGGGTAGCCGGAGCAACAATGGCACTAGGTAAGGTGTTTGGCAGAACCGTCAAAGGAGACCCTTCATTTCAGAAATGTTTAGATCTAACCAGGGAACTGAATGAGGACATATTTAAGAAATATAAGACAGCTATATGTCCTGAACTGATTCATAACTACGAATTCGATGACCCGGAGCGCAAGACGTTCTGTACAGGTATACTTTATGATTGCATCCTTTCATTTGCGAAGATTATGGAAAGGGAGTGTGGAGTCATAGCAGGAGAATAGAATGGCATCAGAGAAAATAAGACTTAACGTTATAAGATCAGGCAGCACCAACCCATACAATAATTTGGCGGCTGAGGAGAATCTAACCTTTAATGCAAAGAATGGAGAGGTGGTTCTTTTCTTGTGGCAAAATGTCCGTACTGTTGTAATCGGAAGAAACCAAAATCCTTGGAGAGAGTGCAATGTTGAGAGAATGAAGGCTGACAATGTATACCTTGCAAGGAGAATGTCAGGAGGCGGAGCCGTTTATCACGACCTTGGAAATCTCAATTTCACTTTCATTGCAAAAGAAGGCTTTTACGATATTGGTAAACAAATCGAAGTTATTTTGCTGGCATGCAGATTGATGGGGATAAAAGCAGAACTGAACGGTAGAAATGATTTGACGGTAGAAGGCAGAAAGTTTTCCGGGCATGCTTACTATTCCTCGGAAGGATACAACTATCATCATGGAACGATAATGATGGATGTTGCGCCTGAAGACATGTCAAAATACCTACAGGTATCCGAATCAAAACTAAAATCCAAAGGTGTAGAATCCGTAAAGTCCAGGGTAGTAAATTTGAGGGAATATTTGCCTAATATGTCTAGAGAGAAGATGATTTCGTCTATGCAAGATGCTTTGATTAGAGCATTTGAGAAAGAATATGGTGGAAAGGCTCATGAGATGGAGATTTGTGATACACCGAGCAAGATAGTAGAAAAATATTCATCTGAAGAATGGCGTCTTGGAACAAGAATTCCTTTTGAAAAAGAGATATGCCATAGGTTTGACTGGGGAGAGGTTCAGGTTCAGCTTGCGATGAAAGGGGAAAATATAAGTAGTTGCAAAATATTTTCAGACTCACTTGAAACAGAAGCCTTTGCAATATTAGAAGATCTTTTGACAGGGTGCAAGTACGACGCAGCTACAATCAGACACATCAAGACATCAGGGAGTGTTTCGGCTATTTCATACGAGGTTCTACACTTAATAGCATCGTCTATAGAGTAAAGCGATCTTTCTAGAATATATAGAAAATATAAATACTTATACAAAAAGGAAAATGATATGAATAAATTTCAGTACGACCTTATCATTATCGGAGCAGGTCCCGGAGGATATGAAGCGGCATTTTATGCGGCAGAATATGGTATGAAAGTAGCTATTATCGAAAGGGAATTGATTGGTGGAACATGCCTGAATAGAGGGTGCATTCCCACTAAAACACTTATGCATTCATCCGATGTATATCGAGAAGCAGCAAATGGTGCAGAATTTGGTATAGAAGTTGAAGGATTAAGAGCAGACCGTGAAAGAATCTGTAAGAGGAAAGATGAAGTCCAAGATAAACTCAGAGAAGGAATAACGGGACTTTTAAATAAGAAAAAAATAGATATTCTGAAAGGCAACGCTACAGTACTAAATGGTCATGAGGTTAGAATAGGCGAAGGTGTTCTTTCTTCTTCTAATATTATAATTTCAACAGGCTCGGAGCCTTTTATACCACCCATTCGAGGTGCAGATTTGCCGGGAGTTATTGACAGTACAGAGATGCTTGAAATGGGTGGAGCGAAGATATCTGACCTGGTTATAATCGGTGGCGGAGTTATTGGAGTTGAATTCGCAACAATTTATGCCGATCTTCAAGATAAGGTTACTGTTATAGAGGGAATGGATAGACTGTTACCTCTTATAGATAAAGAGATTGGCCGAAGCATTAAAATGACCTTAGAGAAGAAGGGTGCTTCAATTTATGTAAACTCGCCTGTTAAAGAGATAATTCAAGACGGTTCAAAACTTAAAGTGTGCTTTACTGAGAAAGGAAAAGACAAAGAAGTAATAGCAGATAAAGTATTGCTTTCTGTTGGCAGAAAGCCTGTTACAGCAGGCTTATTCAGTGATGACTTTATAGAAGAAAATACAGCCTTGATGGACGCAAAGGGATTCATTCAAGTAGACGACAATTTGACAACGATTTGCCCTACTATATTTGCTATTGGAGATTGTATAGGGGGTATACAGCTTGCACATGTTGCATCGGCCGAAGGTAGAAATGCAGTAGCAATAATCAATGGAGATAAGCCTGCAATCAATATGAAGACAGTTCCAAGCTGTATATATACCGATCCCGAAATTGCAGTAGTCGGGATGACAGCAGAGGAGGCAAAAGAGGCAGGCATTGAAGTTGTGACCAAGAAGTATCCAATGTCAGCCAATGGCAAAACCGTTATTGAAGGATTGTCTAGAGGTTTCGTAAAGCTTGTTGCAAGAAAAGAGGATGATGTTTTAATAGGAGCACATCTTATGTGTGGGAGAGCAACTGACATAATAGGGGAGCTATCCATTATAATAGGGAATGAACTGACACTAGCTGATGTTGCACACATAATACATCCGCACCCATCATTTGCAGAAGCGATAATGGAAGCGGCAAGAATTAGATAAGTTACTGCAGTTTAAAGATTAAAAAATCCCTCTGCGTCTTCAAATGCAGAGGAATTTTTTTCATTAAATATTTAATCTATTATTTTGAAAATATCAAGCTGTAGTAGCTATTCTCCAAAATTGTACTTTAGTTTAGGTTCTCTTGCGGCCTTTACTTCATCAAGCCTTAGAACCGGAGTAGTCTGAGGGGATGCTGCAACAATCTCAGGGGACTCGATAATCATCTTGTAGATGTCGCGAAAAACCTCAATTGCATCATCTAAGGTTTCCCTGCTCTCGGTTTCCGTCGGCTCTATCATTAACGCCTCATCAACAATCAGAGGGAAATACATTGTTGGTGGATGCATTCCGTGATCGAGCAAAGCTTTTGCAACGTCGAGAGCTGATATATTTTTCTCATTGTGAATAGCTTGAAGACTTATAACGAATTCATGCATACATGTAGTATCAAAGGCCACAGGGTATATATCTTTGAGTTTTTCCTGCATATAGTTTGCGTTAAGTACAGCGTTTTTTGCAACGGAAGGAACGCCTTTTGATCCAAGAGTCAATATGTATGTAAACGCTTTGATGTTTACCAGGAAGTTACCATAGAAGCCTGTTAGGTTGCCAATAGATTTCTCTGCTCTTGTGTATGTCTTGCCATCTTTGCATGTAAGACCCGGCAAATAAGGAGAAAGGAAAGACTTGCATCCACATGGACCACTTCCCGGTCCACCTCCACCGTGTGGAGTAGAGAATGTTTTGTGTAGGTTCATATGAATAACATCAAATCCAATATCTGCAGGGCGAACAATTCCCATAACAGCATTCAGATTTGCTCCGTCATAGTAACATAGTCCACCGGCTTCATGAACAAGCCTGGTAATGTCCATGATATGGGTATCAAATAATCCGACAGTATTAGGATTGGTTAACATTAAGCCGGCAGTTTTTGGTCCGAGATGAGATTTGAGGTCATCGAGATCAACCATGCCGAAGGCATCAGATTTAATAGTAATCGATTTGAATCCTGCCATCGTGGCAGAAGCCGGATTTGTTCCATGAGCAGAATCAGGTACAAGAATTTCGTTTCTCTCAAACTCGCCTTTATCTTGTAGGTAGGCCTTGATTAAAAGAAGTCCGGTGAATTCTCCTTGAGCACCGGCAGCGGGCTGGAAGGTTATTGCATCCATACCTGTTATTTCACAAAGGAAATTCTCGAGTTCGGTGATTATTTCATTAGCACCGACAACAGTATGAGGAGGCTGGAGAGGATGTATATTAACAAACCCGGGAAGACTTGCCATTGCTTCGTTAATCTTCGGATTGTGTTTCATTGTGCATGAACCGAGAGGGTAGAAGCCGTCATTGACTCCGTGAGCACGCTTTGCGAGGGATGTGTAATGTCTGCCCATCTCATTTTCAGAAATTTCAGGTAGACGAGGTTTGGTATTGCGATGCGGAGCTTTTGGCAAGCAAATAGGAACATCGCATATAGGGAAAATATCCTGACCTCTACCCGGAATGCTCTTTTCAAATATAAGCTTCATATTAGAACACCTCCTTTGCGATAGCGATTACTGTGTCTATATCTTCCTTGGTATTTAGTTCTGTGCAACACCAAAGAATATTACCATCTTCGAGCTTGAGACCGCCAAGTATGCCTTTTGTCTCAAGAGAAGACAGCAACTTGTCGGTATTAGGGCAAGATGTAACGAATTCATTCCAGAATGGAACTTCATATACGAGAGGCATTCCAATTTTAGAAAGCTCTTCTGCCATGTAGTGGGCTTTGGAAGAGCAAAGCGTTGAAACCTGCTCAAGTCCCTTGGGACCTATAGTAGCCATATACAGACCGGCTTTTAGAGCGCAAAGAGCCTGATTAGAGCAGATGTTAGAACTCGCCTTATCACGACGAATATGTTGTTCTCTTGCTTGCAGTGTCAGAACAAAACCTCTATCACCTGCTGAGTCAACTGTTTCCCCAATCAGTCTACCCGGAATTTTTCGCAGGTTTTTATTTGTAGTAGCGAGAATTCCAAGGTAAGGGCCACCAAAGTTCAGTCCCAGACCAAGAGGCTGGCCTTCTCCCACACATATGTCAGCTCCGATTTCTCCCGGGGTCTTAAGTACACCAAGAGAGAGTGGCTGCACACTCATTATAAATTGAGCACCGGCATCATGAGTGATTTTGCATAATGTATCTGCATCCTCGATAAGACCATAATAGTTAGGATATTGCATAAGGAAACAAGCAGCAGAAGAGTCGTCATCAAGAGCTTTACGAAGCGCGTCCTTGTCGGTAATTCCGTTAGTTTCGGGAATTACTTTAACTGTGGTGTCGCGACCAAAAGAATAAGTTTTTATTACTTCAAGAATTCTTTTATCAACAGCCTCGGATACATATATTGTGCTGCGTTTACGATCCTTGCACATAGCACAGGCTTCTGCCGCAGCCGATGCACCATCATACATGGAAGCGTTTGCAATATCCATATCGGTAAGCTCGGTAATCATAGTCTGATATTCAAATATAGATTGCAGAATACCCTGGCTGATTTCAGCCTGATAGGGAGTATATGCCGTTAGGAATTCTTCTTTGTTAGAAATAGAATTTACTGCAGACGGAACATAGTGGTTGTATGCTCCTGCACCACGAAATATTGAGCGAAAGATAGTATTCTTATTGGCAATAGATTCAATAGTATGAGTAACCTCGATCTCAGATTTCCCCATCGGTATATTGAGGTTGCCTTTGAATTTTGCTTCGTCCGGTATAAGAGCGAAGAGATCGTCGAAATCTTTATATCCAATATCGTTAAGCATTCTAATTTGCTCATCTGTGGTATTTGGAATGAAAATGCCCAAATCAGCCTCCTTTTATAATTATAAAAGACCGCATTAAGCGGTCAGTTGCAATAATATTTAACCTTCGATTATTCGATCATATTCCTCGGCTGTAAGAAGGTCTTCCGTCTCGGTAATGTTTCCTACTTTTATGAACCATGCAGAAAAAGCATCCTGGTTGATAAGAGAGGCATCTTCAAGAATTTCCTCGTTCACTTCCAGTACGATGCCGGTTACAGGTGAAAGAACATCGGAAACAGCCTTAACGGATTCAACGTCACCGAAAGATTCTCCTGCGATAACTTCATCATCGACCTCAGGAAGATTTACAAAAACCAGATCACCAAGTTCTTGTTGAGCGAAATCCGAAATACCTACATAGGCATCCTCACCATCATAGTAAATCCATTCATGGTCTTTTGTGTACATCAGTTCTCTTGGATCGTTCATTTTTTAATCTCCTTTTTTAATCACTGTGGTGTTTATGCTTTATGCAAACTCGTAAGAGTTTATAACTGAGCAAGAAATCCGGCAGCTATCTTTTATAGAATGGAAGCTTAACTCTTTCACATTCAATCATACGCCCCCTGACATCTACTTCGCATGAAGAGCCAATTGGCAATGCGTCGGATTCAACGATAGCAATGGCGCAGGAATATCCAAGATAAGGCATGAATGTTCCCGATGTTGTGTGGCCAATAATATTGCCATCTTTGTATATGTCGCAATGTTCTCTAAGAATGCCGCGAGAGGAAACTTTGAGACCAACCTTTCTATTCTTAAGATTATCTTCGGATTCAAGAGCGGATTTGCCTATGAAATCAGGCTTATCAAACTTGATGGCAAAGCCAAGCCCCGCTGTTCTTGGACCAATTTCATCTGTAAGCTCATGTCCGTATAGAGGTAAACCGGCTTCCATTCGGAGAGTGTCTCTTGCACCGAGACCGCAGGGGATAAGACCGAAATCTTTGCCAGCTTCAATCAACAGTGTCCACATATCTACAGCTTTATCTGTGGGCATATATATTTCAAAACCGTCTTCGCCTGTATATCCGGTGCGAGAGATCATTACATCGATATCTTTAATCTTTGCATCAAATATACATGAATAAGAATCGGCAGGTAAATATTTATCATCGCAGATGCTTTTGAGAACATCCTCGGAGTTTGGACCTTGAAGGGCGATTAGCGCATAGTCATCGCTCACGTTGGAAATAGATACTCCGTCAATTTTATTATTACACAACCACTCGAAATCTTTATCTGTATTTGAGGCATTTACAACGAGAAGATATTCGTTCTCTTCCTTCATATATACGATAAGGTCATCAATAGTACCGCCGTTTTCATTGCACATAGGTGAATATCTAGCGTGTCCGGGCACAAGATCAGTAAAGTCGTTAGTCAAAACCAGATTGAGAAACTCACAAGATTTGTCTCCTTGTACGAGAATCTCCCCCATATGGGAAACATCAAAAATTCCACATTCATTTCTGACTGCAAGATGTTCTTTCTTTATCCCCGTATCATACTGCACAGGGAGCAGGAAACCACCAAAAGGAACTATGTGTCCACCGCATTTCACGTGTATATCGTATAGGGGCGTTTTCTTGTCCATTTAAAAACCTCCAAATAAAATAGAGTATAGCATTCAATATACATATCAGTCTCTGAGAAAATCTAAGAAAAAATATCTGTCTAAGAAATGAAATGTACAGTTAATATTAGCATGGGAGTTGTGAACCGTCAACGATACTCAAATGCTGAACATCCTGAAAATACAGGGAAATTATGATTTTTTTAGAAACATCAAAACAAAAAAATAACTTATAAAAGCAATAGATAGGTTATAATGTCGTTATGAACAATTACAGTCTAATTTTTGATGGAGTAATAATACTGGTAATCATAATATCGGCACTGGCAGGACGAAGAAAAGGCATAGTCGATACAGCCCTTAGGTTGATTGGATTAGTAGGAGCCTTGTTTCTTGCCGTGACATTTACAAGGAGCCTAGCAGCCTTGCTGGAAAAAACACCAGTGAGAGATTTTGTGTACGGTAGAGTGTTGGAAGCAATAAATGAGTATACTTACGAAGCGACGGATTATTTTTCGAACTTTCTCGGCGGTGGAACCGGCAATTTGATGCAGAAGGGGAAAGAGCTTCTTGCTTCCGGATATACTGATAGTATTGTGAACATGCTTTCTTTCATTTGTATTCTTATTGTGACTTGGATTATAGTGATGTTAATTCGCAACGCTTTTAAGCGAAGTAGAAAGAATTCCCGAATAATAGGGAGCCTCGATGGTTTGGCGGGTATGCTTTTGGGAATACTGAAAGGTATGCTTATCGCAAGTATCTTTGTTGCCTTGATTATTCCCGTAACAACACTTTTATCTCCGTTCAAACTACCTGAAATAATTAAAGGATTGAGATCTTCTTTTATAGCGTGGTGGATATACGATACCAATCCTATTCTTGTCTTAATTAAAAATCTTATTTTAGGTTAAACGCGAAATGTTTTTGAGTTGTCAAAACTTTTAAAGTAGTATATACTCTAACACGCTATATGCTGTTGTAGCTCAGTAGGTAGAGCACTTCCTTGGTAAGGAAGAGGTTCGGCAGTTCGAGTCTGCTCAACAGCTCCAGCGATAAGCGCATAGGGACAGGGACGCTTGTCCCTAATTTTCCAGAAATAACGTTATTAGGAGGACTAAGACATGGCAAAGCAACATTTTGAGAGAGTTAAGCCACATATCAACATCGGAACAATTGGCCACGTTGACCACGGTAAGACAACTCTTACAGCAGCAATTACAACAGTGCTTAACAAGAAGTACGGTACTGGTGGCGGAGTAGCCTTTGATCAGATTGATAAGGCACCGGAAGAAAAGGCAAGAGG
>LFRM01384538.1_pt1 | contig 13119 bp, 12 predicted proteins | sample 618341 | NCBI WGS metagenome assembly LFRM01 (sample SAMN03654438, study PRJNA283298) | anaerobic digester metagenome | isolation source: pool of bioreactors CSTR01a, CSTR02a, and CSTR03a thermophilic anaerobic... | place: Denmark: Kgs. Lyngby | collected 2014-05-21
TAAGGTTAGATACAGAAGGTGTATGTTGTTGCAGTATGTAAGGTTAGATACGAAAGGTGTATTTTGTTGTCGTACTTGTTAGATAGAGATACAAATGTTAGATGTGAAGTAAAGACTTACACTGGGAAAGAGGCGAATGAGCGTGGCTAATAAATCTTATGAGGAAAATCAACTGAGTTACGAAATCATTGATTTTCATATGCATCCTTTTGATGACGATGTTACTAATTTTTGTTCTCACAAAGAATACTGTAATATGTCAGCAGAATGCACAGTTAGCTACATGAAGGGACTGGGGTTTTCTAAAATTTGCGGATCCGTCATCTGCAGAAACATCGGTCAGGACGTTAGCTATACAAACGAGTGGGAGATGATTGCAGACAGTAATCGTCGCGCTCTGATTTTGAAGGAGCGATATGGTGATTTCTATATACCAGGCTTTCATGTTCATCCGGGTTATGTAAAGGAATCCTGTGAAGAGATAGAGAAAATGAGTAAGTTAGGTATTCGATTGATAGGGGAACTGGTGCCTTACATACACGGCTGGCATGACTACTCTTGTAAAGAATTCGATGAAATTCTAGAAGTGGCCACTGGATACAACATGATTGTGAGCTTTCACTCCTTGGACGACGATAGAATGGATGAAATGGTGAGAAAGCATCCGGACACTATTCTGGTGGCTGCTCATCCGGGAGAGTATTCTACATACATCAGGCATTTAAAACGAATGAAAATGAGCGAAAATTATTATCTAGATTTATCAGGTACTGGGCTGTTTAGGCATGGTATGCTTCGACATGGAATTGACGAGCTTGGTCCAGAACGTTTTCTGTTCGGTACCGATTATCCTGTCTGCAATCCTGCGATGTATATTGGTGGTGTGCTTTTGGATTCCTTGCTCACTGAGGAAGAGAAAGCAATGATTTTAGGCGGAAATGCAAAGAAGCTGCTGGGACTATAAAATAACCTTGTACTTTTTTGAAGATATGGAGGAACTAAGATGAATATCAGTATTTTTAATTACGCTTCACCTGATGCGATGAGAAAATTGTGTGTTGATTTGAATTTTATGCCGGAAATTACCGACAAACTGGTTACTCATATAAAGAACATGGATTTAGCACAGTTTGAACCCCAGTTTAGTGGATTGTTTTCCCTGGTAACTGGAGCTGAATCTACTAAAGAGATTTCAACACTTTGCAAAACTGATGAAGATCCTACTGGTGATCATGGTTTCAAAGCTCTAGCTATTTATCTGGCAGCTGCACAACATACACGTGAAATTTATTCCGATTTAGGTATTGATGACAGTATCCATTTAGCTACCATTGGAGCATTCAAACTGTTTGTAAACGAGTTTAAGAAAAGTTATGGTCATTACGGCTTTGACCGAGATTTCTGGATTTACCGGCAACTTTCTGCAAAGCTTTTTCGCCTTGGTGTATTGGAATTTGAGATACTAACTCTATCTAAGGATGTACATCCGGTTGGCACAGTATTGGGTGGTTCGCCTGTATTGTCTGTCCACATACCTTCCAATACTATCATGACTCGTGATACTTTGGATGCATCTTATCGTATGGCTCGAGAATTCTTTTCTAAGCATTTTCCGAATTATAATTATCAGTGTGTTTATTGTTCTACCTGGTTGCTTTCACCAGTCTTAAAACAGATACTGAAACCAGACTCTCGAATTCTAGAGTTCCAATCTGATTATGAGATTACCTATGTTAATTTAGAGACCAATGGTACACTGAAATGGATATACAAAAGGGATTATGATGACTATACACAACTGCCCGAGGAGACTTCTTTAATGCGAAATATAAAGCAGATTGTGCTAAATGGTGGAAAGCTCGGCTATGCGTCAGGGTATGTTCGAGATTTCGATAAGAAATAACTTTTAGTATACCAAGAATATTATTGGAGCATGCCCTATATCCTAGTAACGTGTGAGAAAAAATGTGAGGTTGGCGAGAGGTAGACTTAATATGGATGTAAAGATCGACTTAAGCAATATCATAATAGAAACCAACCGCTTAAGGCTGCGAATGTTTCAAGAAACGGATTTAATGGATTTCTACGTTTACGCCTCAGTTCCTGGCGTTGGTGAAATGGCAGGCTGGCCCCACCATAAAGATCTCGAAACTAGCCAGCGAGTCCTAAATATGTTTATAGAAGATAAAGATGTTTTTGCTATTGTTCACAAAGAGCACAATAAAGTCATTGGCTCAATTGGGCTACACAACTCTTGGGCGAATGATGACAAGCAGTTGTCAAGCCTGAAATCAAAGGAAATTGGCTATGTACTTGCCAAAGAATATTGGGGCCGAGGTTTAATGCCGGAAGCTGTGGAAGCGGTTATTGAATACTGTTTTCAAATTCTTGGTATCGGGGCATTGACCTGTGGTCACTTTACAGAAAACAGACAATCTCGAAGAGTAATTGAAAAGAGTGGTTTTGTTTTTGTTAAGAAAAGTAGATTCTATTCTAGACGACTGCAAAGCAGCTACGAGGAGATGAAATATCTTTTAATCCGTGATAAACCATAAATCTTATTAACTACTTTACATAATTATAAAGCAAATGAGATACTAACTCTTAAGAAGTTTAATCGTTAGTACCTCATTTATTATTCTTACTACATATCGGGTAATACTTATCCCATTGACTCTCTTACTTTATCACTCTCTTGCCTTCTTACTCTCTCGCTTTCTTACTCTCTTACCCTTTCGTTTCTTCTGTCCATCAAAAACTTTATTGAATATATTCCCGCTAATGCTACGAGTCCATAAACAATTCTACTAAGAAAGGCTTCTTGACCTCCAAATAAAGATGCTACTAGATCAAACTGAAAAAGTGCTATAAGGCCCCAATTCAAAGCACCTATTATAACAAGTATTAATGCTAAATAATCCATTGCTTTTTTGCCTCCTCGTCATTTTCATGTTTCTTCTTAATTATATTTTCCAGTTCTGCAGAAAATATTAGGATATTATGAAAACTGCATGAATATTTTTTAAAATCACATGGATCTTATGAAAGGTGATTGGATGAAAATCGTATGGATCTTTTGAAAAATGCATGGATATATTGAAAGGTGATTGGATAGTATTAAAATCGCATGAATATTTTGAAAAGTGATTGGATAAAAATCACATGGATCATAGAAAAGTGCTTGGATATTATGAGTTGTTAAATAAAGGGTATTATCTCTTAAACTATAAGAAATAATACCCTCTCTTTATTTTTCACTAAATTGATTAAACCACTGAAATATGATTATACAAGTAGTTTATTCGTAATGCTGCTCGCTTACTTACCTGCTTACTCACTTACTTACTTACTTATTTCCGTGATTACTTTTCCTTCACTACCGCCTGTGCTGCAGCCAATCTGGCAATCGGCACACGGAATGGCGAGCAGGATACATAGTCCAAGCCCAAGCTATGGCAGAATTCTACTGAGCTGGGGTCTCCTCCATGTTCACCGCAGATGCCTAACTTGATGCTGGGGTTGGTCTCTTGTCCTAGCTCAACAGCCATCTTCATAAGTCTGCCTACACCTATTAAGTCCAACCTAGCAGTGGGATCTGCTTCAAAGATTTGGGCTTCATAATAGTCATCTAGTATTCTTCCAGCATCGTCACGGCTTAGGCCATAAGTCATCTGAGTTAAATCGTTGGTTCCAAAGGAGAAGAATTCAGCTTCCTTGGCAATTTCGTCTGCAGTCAGACAAGCCCTTGGAATTTCAATCATGGTACCAACCATATATTTCAACTCTAAACCAGACTCCTTAATAACCTGGTCTGCTGTGGTAGTGATAGTATTCTTCACAAATTGTAGTTCCTTGATTTCGCATACCAAAGGAATCATGATTTCCGGTACGATATCGTAACCTTTTTCCTTTTTAACTTCCAAAGCGGCCTCAATGATTGCTCTTGTTTGCATCTCAGCTATTTCCGGATAGGATACAGCCAGACGGCAACCGCGATGTCCAAGCATAGGATTAAGCTCTTTCAAGCTTAGAACAATGGATCTTAACTGTTCAAAGCTAATGCCCAATTCACCGGCCAATACTTCAATATCCTTATCTTCATGAGGCAAGAATTCATGAAGTGGCGGATCTAAAAGTCGAATGGTAACCGGTCGCCCTTCCATCGCTTCATATATACCTTTGAAGTCTTCTCTTTGCATGGGTAATATCTTATCTAAAGCTTTTCGACGATCAGCTTCATTAGTTGCAACAATCATCTTACGGAAAGCTGGTATTCTATCAGTTTCAAAGAACATATGCTCAGTTCTGCATAGACCGATTCCTTCAGCGCCAAAATTGACAGCTTGAGAAGCATCCTTTGGAGAATCCGCATTAGTTCTGACCTTGAGGACACGAATTTCATCAGCCCAGTCCATAAAGATTTCAAAGTCACCAGTAAGTGCAGGTTGCTGAGTTTCGATACTTCCACTATACACATAGCCGGTGCTTCCATCTAAAGAAATGATATCTCCCTCTTTATAGGTTTTTCCACTAGCTACGAAGGTTTTTGCCTTTTCATCAACACTGATTTCAGAGCAACCAGCTACACAGCAAGTACCAATACCACGGGCAACAACAGCTGCGTGAGAAGTCATACCACCTCTAGCGGTTAGAATACCTTCTGAAGAATACATACCTTCAATATCCTCAGGAGAAGTCTCTTCTCTTACTAAAATAACCTTTTCACCCTTGTCTGCAGCTGCCTTGGCAGTTTCTGCAGTAAAGTACACGGCACCAGCAGCTGCACCAGGAGATGCAGGCAGGCCTTTAGCTATAGGTGTAGCAGCTTTTAGTGCTTTTGGAGCGAATGTGGGATGAAGCAGAGAATCAAGCTGTTTAGGTTCTACCTTCAAAATCGCTTCATCTTTAGTTAAGAGACCTTCGGAAACTAAATCAACAGCAATTTTTACTGCTGCCTGAGCTGTTCGTTTCCCATTACGAGTTTGAAGTATATAAAGCTTACCATTTTCAATTGTAAACTCCAAATCCTGCATATCTTGGTAGTGGTTTTCTAATTTGTTAGCTATGAATACGAATTGTTGATATACTTCTGGATTCGTATCTTCCAGGTGAGAAATTGGGTTGGGAGTTCTTATACCAGCTACTACGTCTTCCCCCTGAGCGTTCATTAAATATTCACCATAAAGCTTCTTTTCTCCAGTTGAGGGGTCACGTGTAAAGGCAACACCAGTACCGGATTCATCTCCCATGTTTCCGAACACCATAGCCTGTACATTAACAGCGGTGCCCCAGCTACTTGGGATGTCGTTCATTCTTCTGTATACTATTGCCCGAGGGTTGTCCCATGAACGGAAAACAGCTTTAACTGATTCTAATAGTTGTGTTTCAGGATTTTGAGGAAACTCTTCGCCTTTTTCCTGTTTGTATAGGTCTTGGAATCCCTTTACGATTTCCTTAAGGTTTTCTGCTGTAAGATCTGTGTCCAATACCACATTGTTTTCTTTCTTAATTCGGTTCATTATGGCATCGAATTTAGGTTTTTCAATTTCCATAACTACATCGGAAAACATTTGAATAAATCTGCGATAGCTGTCATAAGCAAACCTTTCATTACCAGTTAACTTCGCCAAGCCTTGTACAGCCTCATCATTAAGACCTAGATTCAAAATGGTGTCCATCATTCCTGGCATGGAAGCTCTAGAACCAGAACGAACAGATACTAAGAATGGATTCTCCATATCGCCGAATTTCTTACCTGCGATATTTTCCAATTCCACCATGGAACTTTTGATTTGTGAAATAACTTCATCAGCTATGACCTTGCCGTCCTCGTAATAACGAGTGCAAGCCTCTGTAGTAACGGTAAAGCCTTGTGGCACTGCAAGACCCAGATTGGTCATTTCCGCCAGATTAGCGCCCTTTCCGCCCATAAGATTTCTCATACCGGCATTGCCCTCACTAAAAAGATAAACATACTTGGACATGAATTCTCCTCCTTTGTTATTTCTGATATTTTATATGTAAACAAAAAGCACAACCTCAATATTTGATTTTGCACGGCTCCACAAGCTAAGTTAATGCTAGCTCAAGGGGTTAACTCAATCAATATAATATAGAGTTTNNTGTTGAATATATTTGGGCAATACCTTATTCAGCTCTTGCCTGGTCTTTTCAGACATGGATATTTTCTGCGTCTGGTTAAGATCTAACCCAAGAACTTCTCGTATAATCTCTGCCGTTTCCCTATGTATTGTGATACCTTCATCAAGTACTTCGTACTTTATTCCTCCTGCTAACCCGTCTGAAATTGGAGAAAGGGTAACATCGGGTTTATAACCAATTAGCTCCATCAGTTTCAATTCGTAAATGAGTGTGGTTTCCAATGGATTCTGTTCACCATAGGATAGATAGGACAAGCCATGCAATAACAAAGCAAAAAGCGGAGAATCGTCTTCTCCGGTAGTTGCCACTTTCTCTGTTAAGTTTGCAATATATGTTGCACAAGTTAGCCTGTCCATATCATTTCTTATGTCATAAAAACTATTCTTCACATCTGCTTGATTTAAGATATAAATTTCACGATATGGCTGTAAAATTAAGTCTCCATAGCAGAAAAGCTGTGAAAAAGCCAGAAATCTGCTTTTCGGCTTTCTACAGCCTCGAGATAGCACAATAATCCTGCCTAAATCTGGAGAAAACACAGTTAGAAGCCGGTCTGCCTCATTTCTATTTTTTACCCGTAAAACAACCCCCTGGGTGCGTACTAACTTCATAAACAACAGAGTTCCGAGACTCGCGACTTTAGTCGCGGGAGAAGAACTCCTCTACGCCACCTTCCATATAATCTTGTAAAAACTATTGAACTTTATTCCAAACTAAAATCATAGAATTCTATGAAGCAACTTTTTAATTTTCGTCCTCAAAGTAAGCCTGATTAACGCTCCCGTCTCCATCAAACATTTCGCTGTAGCCCTCATTCTGATTCGAATCCTCTGCAGCCTTATATAGCATATAGCTGTTTACCTCGCCTGTCTCTTTAAATATATTCCACAATAACTGCAACAATAAAAATGCCTCCTTAAAGTGGATTTTATGATTCTATTATTAGCCTGCCCGGCTAAAATGGACCTATCCTTTGTAAATTAATCCGAATTTGTATATGCTTTCTTCTTTAAAATTCACGTGGATTATACCCTAAATCCCTCATGGTATTTACATTATTGCGCCAATCATTCTTAACCTTTACAAAGATCTCCAAATAAACCTGAATGCCTAGAAACCGTTCCATATCAGCTCTTGCCTGACTCCCTATTTCCTTTAGCATCTTACCGCCTTTGCCAATGACAATGCCTTTGTGAGAGGCTTTCTCACAAATTATTGAAGCCATGATCTCTGTAAGCTCTTTGTCCTCACGATCTTCTATCTTCTCTATTTCCACTCCGATACCGTGAGGAACCTCTTCTTTTAAAAGATTCAAGGTTTTTTCTCTAATCAATTCGGCCAGGATAATTCGTTCTGGCTGATCGGTGATCATATCGTCTGGATAATATTTTGGCCCTTCTGGCAAATAATTAACTAGTTTATGCTCCAGCTCTTGCATATTGGTGCCCAGGGTAGCAGACACTTCTATAACATCATCGAATTCGCCAACTTTTTTAAACCCTTCAATTTGCTCCTGAGCTTTCTCCTTGTTGGCAATATCCATCTTGTTTGCAACTAGAATTACCGGCACTGAAGTTTCCTTCAGTCGCTCCGCAATCATTCGATCACCCTGACCAATGCCATCAGCAACATCCACTACAAACAAAACAAGCTCCATATCTGAAAGTGAGTTTTCTGCAGCTCTAACCATATATTCCCCTAGCTTGTTCTTCGGCTTATGGATTCCCGGGGTATCCACAAATACAATTTGATAATCCTCTCTGGTTAGTACACATTGTATTCGGTTTCGAGTTGTCTGCGGTTTATCAGATGTAATCGCTATCTTCTCACCAATTAGTGTATTCATCAATGTTGACTTTCCTACGTTGGACCGTCCAATAATGGCTACAAAGCCAGATTTAAATTCACTCATAATAACACTTCCCTTATTTTTTCTAAGATTCAAAATCAGTAAATGCATTGGGAAGCAAGGCGTCTGTTGAATATACCTTATAATCTCCCGATTGATTACCAACTACAACGAGCGGAACACTAAACTCCGCCAATACCTGCCTGCATATGCCACATGGATATATCAGCCTATCCATGTCCGAAACAACTGCCATGGCTACAAAGCTTCTTTTCCCCTCTGATACCGCCTTAAATATTGCGGTTCGCTCTGCGCAATTTGTAGCGCCATAGCTTACATTTTCTATATTTACTCCAGTAAAAATAGTACCATCAGCGCATAAAAGAGCTGCTCCCACTTGGAGTTTAGAGTAAGGTACATAAGCATGCTTTTTAGCTTGTATGGCCTTGGCTATTAAATTTGTATAATCCACCAATCTATATCCTCCTGAATTCTTTCTTATTTGTTAAGATTCCTCGTAAATTCGGAATGACACGAGTTAATTTCTGTCGCCCTTCATACTATTCACGCCTTGGAAATAATAAATTATATGTAACGAGCCTTTGCGGGAACGATTAACATTCTTAGTGAATATCAGCAGAAAATTCGTTAAGCAACTTCCACTGCTTGAACGCAGTGAGTTTGGAAGGTGTAGAATTTTCTGATGAGATGAGCTATAGAATGATTCGCGAGCGCAACAGCGAGTGGAATATAATTTATTATTTTACCTTGGTAAACTTAATTCCTCTAAAATTGCATCCTGAATAGCGTCCATAGCCTGCTCTTCACTTTCACCTTTTTCATGATCATAGCCCAGTAAATGAAGTACACCATGTATCATTAGAAATCCTAACTCTCTTTTCAGTCCATGACCATACTCCTTAGCTTGCTCCTCAGCTTTTTCCACTGAGATAACTATATCACCTAAAATTACCTGTTGGTCGTCAGCTGTAATGCCACTTTCAAGTTCTTCTAACCAAGTTTCCCTATCGGAAGGATCTAGATTCAACATTGGAAACGACAAAACATCTGTAGCATTATCTATACCCCTATAATCCCTATTCAAATGCTGAATCTCTTCATTTTCAACAAGCAAAAGACTTACTTCAACCTGTATTTGCAGATTCAAAAACTCTAGTGTTTTATTGAGAGTTTCTTCAAAAAAGCCTTGTAAATCTTCAGTTCTACTCTGCTGATTGTCTATTAGCAAGGTCATCGCTTACTTTCTCCCTTTCTGCTTTTAAATCTACTGTAGGATATTTTACTCTCTCATGGAAAATTCCACTTATAACATTGGTAAAGGTAATAGCTATGGTATTCATATCACCAATACTAATATCACAATCATCAAATTGTCCATCGTCTAGTTTCTCCCGAATTAGCTTTCTTATCAAAGCTTCAATCTTTGTTGGAGTATGGTCAGTCATCGCTCGTACAGCTGCCTCTGATATATCCGCCATCATGACAATAGCAGTTTCCTTGCTACGAGGACGAGGTCCTATATAACGATAATCCTTAAGCTCAATTTCCGGATTATCCTTCTTAGCTTTATGATAAAAATATACCACTGGCGAAGTACCATGATGCTCTAAAATAAAATTTTGGATGTTAGCCGGAACCTTGTGCTTCTTAGCTAATTCCAAGCCGTCTCTGGCATGAGAGGTAATAATTCGCATGCTTAACTCCGGATCTAATTTGTCATGGGGATTATCTGCTGATAACTGGTTTTCTTTGAAGAAATAAGGCCGTTCCAGCTTGCCAATGTCATGATAATAAGCTCCTACGCGCGCTAACAGCCCATTTGCACCTATTGCATCTGCAGCACTTTCTGCCAAGTTAGCTACAATGATGCTGTGATGGTAGGTTCCTGGGGTTTCCATTAAAAGACGCTTCAGAACAGGCTGATTTGGATTGCCCAGCTCTACTAATTTAATAGGCGTTACTACATGAAACAGGTTTTCCCATATAGGCAATGTACCGATTGTTAAGATAGCAACCAATATACCACCTAATGAACCCCATAATGAGCTATACAAGGAACTTAACCAGTCACCTTGAATAACCATCTCATAAGCAAATACCGTTAAAAAATTGCCTGCTGCAATCCCCATTCCGGTCCATACCAGAGTTGATCGCTGTTGGACAGATTTGAGCATACCGATTCCTACAATTCCGCCAACCAATGTCATAACAGCAGGAGATATTTGCATCCCAGACACCAATCCTGCTAACATGGCCATAACTATGTTCATTGCAAGCCCTACCCTTGCATTGATTAAAACTGCCAACAGGATGCCCGTCATTGCAGAAGGCATTAAATAGGGGTTGAAAACTGCGGATACATAGGATAAACCAGTCACCAAACATAATATCGCTCCAATTAACAAAATACGGAGTGGTCTACCTAACAATTTTTTTTCAAAATTAACAAGATATATTACGGCAAAGCCCATTGCAACCAATACGGATAGGGCAACACCTAATACTAAGGGAACGTCTACCTTGTGATCCTGTATTAAGCCCAGCTCACTTAGCATTTCTATTTGGTCTTCATTAACAGGTTGTCCAGCCTGCACAATGAACTGTCCTTTCTTAAAGACTACCTTCTCTACTGACACCGCTGCCTTTTGCTTTTCAACTAAGGTTTTGTCTGGGTCATATAGAAGGTTGGCTTTCAACCTGGGCACACCGATGTTAGCGCCCAAAAGCTTTAATTCATTTGGAATGGCTTTTTCTTGAATGCTGTCGCGTAGACTTGCTTTAAATTCAGCTATTTGCTCCTGTTTAATGCCTGCTCCCATCATTTTTTTCAGGGTTTCAACAAGATATTGATGTAATTGGTTTAAGTCTCTCTGTTCTGCTAGTATAATGGTTTGTATGTCATCCGTAGAAAGCTGTATGGGTAAGAGACCTTGCATTTCGCTGATGAAAGTGCTGTCATATAATTGACTGTAATCTGGTTCAGAGTTAATATCATTTTGAGACTCTTCTGGTGAGTTAGGCGGTTCCGCTGATTCAGCACCACTGCTGGATGCTTGTTCACCTGTCTCGCCTTCAGATAAGGAGCTGCCTTCTGGTTCCTGTTCTTGCTGTTCCTGATCTCTTTGAAGCTGTTCTTGAAGTTGTCTTTCCTCTTCTTCCCATTGGGCAAGTTTCTCTGCAGACTTACCTCGCACGGTTTCGATCCCTAAAAAAACTTCTTCTGTTTCTGCTACCACTGCCTCAGTTATAGTCTGATCAAGAGTGTAAATATCATTAACCTGATTCCTTGCTTGCTCAATTCGGGCCTCTGTAGCATGGATATCCTCTACATCCCTAGGGGCAGCTATAGGTTCACTTGGGATGTCACCAGATTTCAACTCGTATCGTTCGGGGGAGACAGCAGTCAGTACCAAAGTGAAGAGGATAGCAAAAACAGCCACTACAATTACACTATCAAGAAAATAGGGGTGAAATAAAAACCGCAAGGCCTGATAGGGTTTGTCTCTTTTTGTAGCTGGTTGCATCATGAAATTGGCTCCTCTCGCCTTCCATACATCCTTTGTAGCTTCACTTAATCATCTTCACACTCTTTCTCTTTTCGTCGACTCTTATTCTCATTTTTCTTTTCAAAATGTTCGTAAGCTTCTATAATACGCATAACCAGTTGGTGGCGTACAACATCCCTATGGGTCAGATAAACAAAATCCAAACCCTTTACCCCTTTTAGAACCTGACTGGCTTCCACCAGACCGGATTTCTTACCTCTGGGTAGATCAATCTGAGTGATATCTCCCGTGATAATAGCTTGGGAACCCTGACCCATTCGAGTTAAGAACATTTTCATTTGCTCAGATGTAGTGTTTTGAGCTTCATCCAGTATAATAAAGGAGTCGTCTAGGGTACGGCCCCTCATATAAGCAAGGGGTGCTACTTCAATGACACCACGCTCAATGAGTTTCAGATAGGTTTCAGACCCCATAAGGTCGTATAAAGCATCATACAAAGGGCGCAGGTAGGGATCTACCTTATTTTGAAGATCGCCTGGCAAAAATCCAAGCTTTTCACCAGCCTCTACTGCGGGTCTGGTTAACACGATCCGGCTTACCCTTTTATTTCTATATGCAGTTACTGCCATAGCCATAGCTAAATAGGTTTTGCCTGTGCCAGCTGGCCCAATTCCAAATACAATATCATTTTTGTTAATAGCAGTAACGTAACGCTTTTGACCCAAGGTTTTACATCTAACAGGTTTCCCCTTATGATTAACACATACCACATCGGACATGAGCTCGTTTATGACATCCTCCTGGCCAGAGCGAGCCAACTGAATAGTATAAGCTATGCGTGAAATATCGAGTGTTTCTCTATTACGAATCATATCGAGAAGCTTATTTACGACATTAGCGGCCAGATTAACACTAGCCTCTTCACCAGTAATTTGCAGGGTAGTTTCCCTGGAAATTATTTGAACCTGGATCTCCTCTTCTAAAAATTTAATGTTCTGATCGAAGTTACCAAACAATGCCATTAAAATCTCAATGCTTTCGATGTTTATTACACGTTCTGTCAAAATTTTGCCCAAACGCAAGTGCCTCCTATTGTCTTTCAATGATTTGTTGCATAGCGATATCTTCTAAGCATTCTAAGTATATCACAGCAATTGCCTTATCTCCTTCTATAATATCGTATTTCATTCTTTTGTCAATAATTTTCGCCCCCACAGGAACTATCTTCCTCACACTCTGGTCTGCAATCTCTTCTAGCCTCTTTTTAGCAGCCTGCAAATTTTTGCTCCACTGAATTTCTTCTATTTCATAATAAGTTTCTTGAATGAAGGCACCGTCTTTGTGTACAACCAAATCATAATCTGCAAAGGGGATCTCATCTTTACGATATGGAACCTTAAACTGGTTCCACCCAATATACTTAATCTCCGCCGACCGCCCTGTCCTTTGTCGGTATGGTTCTTTGAATGACAGTTCTATCTCTTCCTCATACCACGTTCGAGCCATAATCTGACCCATGGAATGAACATATCGCTCTCCAATGGTGTCAGGATGATCGATAATGCCACTAACCAGTAACTG
>LFRM01061510.1_pt1 | contig 13117 bp, 11 predicted proteins | sample 618341 | NCBI WGS metagenome assembly LFRM01 (sample SAMN03654438, study PRJNA283298) | anaerobic digester metagenome | isolation source: pool of bioreactors CSTR01a, CSTR02a, and CSTR03a thermophilic anaerobic... | place: Denmark: Kgs. Lyngby | collected 2014-05-21
ACTTGTTGGAGTTGGATGAGCATATCATCAAGCGTGAAGATTCCCTTCATCATGCGTTCAGCAGATTTCTCACTTGCCTCAAGGTCCATTTTCTCTTGTGCTTTTTCTACAAGTGAAACAATGTCCCCCATGCCAAGGATACGTGAAGCCATACGGTCTGGATAGAATGAATCCAGATCATCAATACCTTCTCCGACTCCTACGTATTTAACAGGTACTTGAGTCATGTAGCGAACTGAAAGAATCGCTCCACCTCGTGCATCACCGTCAAATTTAGTAGCAACAAGACCCGTAAGGTCGAGTTTGTTTTTGAAACCATTCGCAACATGAATGACATCTTGTCCACTCATTGCATCGACTGATAGTAGGATTTCTTCTGGCTTAGCAGCCTTTTCAATATCAACGAGTTCATTCATTAGTGCCTCGTCAACTTGGAGTCGTCCTGCAGTATCAATAAGAATACGGTCATAATCGCTTGAATTTTTGAGTGCTTCTTTAACAACATCAACCGCATTGGTATCTGCTTTGCTGAAGACATCAACGCCGATTTGTTCCCCTAAAATCTTTAATTGTTCAACTGCGGCAGGTCGTGCCAAGTCAGCTGCAACCATTAAGACTTTAAAGTTTTCTTTTTCTTTAAGTTGTTTTGCGATTTTAGCGATCGTAGTAGTTTTACCACTCCCTTGCAATCCAACCATCATCATAATTCCTGGTCGTTTCGCAAAGTTCATCGGTACATGATCTTCACCTAATATTTCAACAAGTTTGTCATTCACAACCTTGATGAACATTTGTGAAGGGTCAACTTCACGCGTTACTTTTAATCCCAATGATTCTTCTTGAACATGGTTTAAGAGTTCATTGATTACTTCTAGACTGACGTCTGCTTCGAGTAATGAAATTCGAATGTCTTGCAGTGCATCACTGATATTTTTATCTGTTAGTTTACCTTTACCGCTCAAATTTCTAAACGTGTCGCTTAGGCGGTTACTTAATGTATCAAATGCCATGATTGCCTCCTATAAGAATGATTCTGTTTCTTCTGTGTTTCGTTTTACAATAATGAGTTCTGCTTGCGCAATTGCTTCTTGTACTAAATCATCGATTTCTAAGTTCTCTTCAAACTTCAGAATCTTTTTACCACTTGGTTTAGTCGTTGGTTTTTGTGGTGTGAATATTGTACAGCAATCTTCAAATGGTAAGATTGATGTTTCGTATGTATCGATTTCACGCGCAAGATCAATAATTTCAATCTTATCGTATGTAAGAACCGGACGAAGGATTGGAAGTGTTCCAATGCTTGTGATTTCTTTCATTGATTCCAGTGTTTGTGATGCTACTTGTCCAAGTGATTCACCGTTCGCAATTGCGAGACAGTTTCTTTGTTCCGCAATCTGATCTCCGATTCGTAACATGAATCGTCTCATCAATGTGATTGCATAGCTTTCAGGAACTTTTTTGTTGATTGCGAGTTGGATATCAGTGAACGGTACAACGTGTACGTTAATCACTGATTGATAGTTCGTTAATGTTTGAGCTAAGTCCAATACTTTCTTGAGTGCTTCATCTGAAGTATATGGAGGTGATGCAAAGTGAACTGCTTCGATGCGTACACCGCGCTTCATCATTAAGTAAGCTGCTACGGGTGAATCAATACCACCTGAGAGCATCATCATGACTTTTCCTTGAATACCTACTGGATAACCACCAGCTCCCTTGACGCGCCCCATCATGATGTAAGCTGCATCGGAACGTACTTCAATAATGATTCCAATATCTGGTTTACGAACATCAACTTTGAGTTCTGTTTCTTGAAGTATTTTCGTTGCGACATGACGATTGATTGTGTCTGAGATATGCTCATAAGTCTTATCGTGACGTTTTGCGATAACTTTGAAGGTTTTACCTTCTTCTAGTTTAATTCGCTCAAGTGCGACTTCTGCCATCACATCAATATCGCGCTCTACTTTAAGAGCAAGTGAAAATGACGAGAATCCGAAGACCATTCTAAGTTGTTCACTGACAGCGACGCCGTCTTCACCATTTAATGTGATATAAAGACGATCATAGGTGTTCTTATACGTTAGTTCTGGGAATGCTTTTAATTGCATTTTTGTATTCTTCAAAAGTTGTGCTGTAAAGTTTCTTCTGTTTTTTCCTTTAGTTGATAGTTCGCCGAATCGACAAACGATGAACTCATATTCCGTGTTGTACATAGTTTTTAATCTCCATCATTGTTTCTAATACAATGTCTATTTCTTCTTGTTTAGTATGGTGTGAGAGGCTGATGCGCACAGAATTCTTTGCCATCGCTTCACTTTTTCCCATTGCGAGTAATACGTGGGATGCTTCGAGTGATTTTGAATTACAGGTTGATTGTCCTGAAAGGTAAATCCCTTTCGCATTCAATCCGTTGATCATAATTTCACTACCGACATTCGCAAAAGACATATTAATAATATAAGGTGAGCCCTCTTGTGTTGAATTAAATTCAACGCCTTCTACGCCCTCAAAATAGTCATAGATGCTTTTGTTCATGGCTATTATATCATTAATTGATTCATTATGTGCTTGACTCGCTAATCGTAAAGTCTTAGCGAACACAATCACTGCCGGTGTATTCAATGTACCCCCACGGTGTCCGTGTTGTTGCTGTCCCCCGTTAATGAGTGGTAAGAAGTCAACACTGGCGCGCATCACTAAAAGGCCACTGCCTTTTACGCCACTGATTTTATGTGCTGAGTACGATACCGCATCAATTTGTTTCATCTCAAATGGGTGTCTTGCTAGTCCTTGAACCGCATCCACATGAAAGAATGCTTTTGAATGTTTCTTTATAATGTGGGCTGCTTCTTCAATATCATTAACTGCACCTGTTTCATTATTAATATGAATCATACTCACAAGAACTGTATCGCTTTGGAGTGCATTTCTAAGATCATTCAGTGATATGCTACCATTTTCTTTAAGAGGTAGATATGTCACTGTATAACCAAAGTAGTCGACGAGTTGTTTTACCGCATTATCAACGGAGGCATGTTCGCCTAAGGTTGTGATAATGTGTTTCCCTCGGTCTTGGTTTGCGAGCGCAATGCCTTTTACTGCTGTTGAGTTTGACTCACTAGCACCTGATGTATAAATGATTTCATGGGGTAGTACATGAAGCATGGTTGCGAGTGCTTGTGTTGATTTTGACACTAAGTCAGAAACACGCTGACCCCCAAAATGCAATGAGTCAGCGTTTTCGAAATATTCAGTTTGTATTCGGGTAATATCTTTTAAGACTTCTGGATGAAGTGGACTGGTACTTGCGTAGTCTAAATAGATTGGATTATCGTGCACTTTTCGCATTGTCTAAAATCATCTCCTCGTAAGCAACGTTCGGTCTGTATTTATCAATTGAATTGATAATACTTGTGAGCGCCTGTGTGTATTCTCCATTATTAAATGATAGTTCTGCTCGTGTAAGTTCTGCATCAATATCAGGAACATACGCTCTGAATTTATTTGCATAAACAAGCGCATTCTCACACATATCAACAACACCCACTAAGTTATTAACGTTATTATGGAGTTTGTAGATATAGTCGATGGCTTCTGTAACCGTAGCATTTAACGTCGTTACATCAATCATGTCTTCATTTAATAAGTCTTTAATTTGTTTTGTATAACCGTAAGCACGTTCTAAATCAGAGTTGTATGATTCAGAGATACTTCCGATTGAACGCTTCTTAATGCGTACTTGAACATCATTGATGATTAAGTGCAACTTCAAGAGTTGGTGATTTGCGCGCACTTCATCTGCATTCGCTTGATCAACGCGTGTTGAAGTAGCGAGTGTTTTCTCTTTTAAGATAGTGATGTCTTGGTTTAATTCATTCACTGAAATTAGAACGGTTGATGCAGGAATCTGTTCCTCTTCAACCATGCGCTCTAGTTTAATTCTTAGTGCTTGGAATTCTTCTGCTTGTTGAGCGAAAGTTGCGACTGTTTCAACGTGATTTTCGAAGTTGAAGCGTGATTGAGTCTTTTCAGCAGATTGATTTAATTGACCTAAGTCTTTGCGTAGAACATCGAGCATTTCATATGTTTCACTTGCTCTTTGGTCAAGGTCACGGTGTGACTTGTGTTCTTTTTCGATTTGGTGAATAACATTTTCCAATCGTTTTTGACTTTCAATCAAACTTAATTGTGTTTCTTCAGTATTAGCTTGTGATATCTTCAGGAGATCATCCTTGAGAACTTCACTGATGCTCGCAAGTGTTTTAGGGAGTTCAAGATGGTCAATGTAGACATGATCTTGATTCGCTTCTGAATACTTTTTCGATACAACTTCTAAGAGTTGTGGGATCAAGCCTTTTGCGAGTTGGTAGAGTTTTGGAATCGTTACTAAGTTATGTTCTAAAGTAATGACATTCTCTCTTGTGATTTCACTGATCTCTCGTGCTTTTTCAAAGTCTGATGCGTACATCCATTCTTCGAACACAGAGAAATTATGTTCAATCTCTTTAATTTGAGTTTCTAATGTTGGATAGGAATCCGATAGAACAGAAGCAGATTCTTGAACCTTGTATTTAACGGATCTAAAGCGTTCCTTCAACTCTGTAATTTCAAGGCGTTGTTGTGTCTCTTGTTCCAACAATGTTTCTAAAGATGTGCTTAATCGATATGTTTCTTGAAGTGTTTCTTCAATCATGCCGTTTAAATCAGTCAGAAGAAGTTTTGCGTTTTTAAGCTTACTAAAAGCAATCGCATCTTCGGCATCTGCCATAACGACTGCAATTTCTTCTTGTCGTTTATTGATATCATCAAAAAGCGCTTTACATGACACCACTTCTTTTTGTACTTTAGGATTAATTTTCGCAAGACCATTCGCTTTATTTATTTTAAAGAGAACGGGTATACTCATTAATTCATTGTATTTGATTTCTAATCCATCGAACTCACGTTTGTATCGACGTTTACTCGCTTGTCGAATGTATAGTAGAATTAATAGGATAAATAAAACCGCAATGCCCAACACAACGTACTTGTTTCGGGTAACTAAACCAATGATTTTCTCGATTGTCATACATTCACCTCATTTGCCATTATTGTATCATATAAGTACGGTGAATAAAATTGTAATAGTGTCCTTTTTTGATTATGAATATCACGTTATAAGAACACCTTATTTTTCACCGAATCTTCGTTTAATTCATATTCAAACCTTAAATCACGATTAGGGCCCTTTTTGATTGACTTTGGCTCCTTATTTGTGTATATTATATTAGCGTCTTATTGAGCAGCACACAAAGGTGTTAACCATAGTTTAACCCGCGGCAGGGATCAAAGTACCAAAGCTGTATCGGGAAACGATTGTAGTTAAACTCAATTGATACTGATTTGTGAACACTCACTAAAGGCTAAATTTAGGAGGTCATACTATTATGGCAAGAATTAAAGGACCCGTATGGAAGAAATCCCGTCGTTTAAGTTTCTCAATCCTCGAAACAGGTGAAGAACTACGTCGTCGCGATTACGCTCCAGGGCAACATGGAAAGACAGCTCGTCGTCCAAAGTTATCAAACTATGCATTACAACTTCGTGAGAAGCAACGTATTCGTTATATGTATGGAGTTACAGAAAAACAATTCTTCAACACATACAACAAAGCAGTTAAATTACCAGGTGTAACAGGACATAACTTCTTGTTCATGCTTGAGTCACGTCTCGATAACGTTGTCTATCGAATGAACCTATCACGCACTCGTCGTGGGGCTCGTCAATTAGTTAACCACGGTCATATCTTAGTTGATGGAAAGAAAGTTGATATTCCATCATACCAAGTACAACCTGGACAAACAATTGAAATCAAAGAACGTTCACGTAATATGGAATCAATCAAAGAGGCATTAGGCGCAAGCGTAAGCACAGTTGATTATGTAACTTTTGATAAGGACGCATTAAAAGGTTCTTACACTCGTTTACCAGAACGTAGCGAACTAAACCAAGAACTAAACGAAGCACTCGTTGTTGAATTCTACAACCGATAGTCTTTAATCAAACACTCGAAAGAGTGTTTTTTTTATTATGATATAGAAAAAAATCCTAACTCTTATAAGAATTAGGATTTTTACATTAAGCTTTACTGAGCCAATCAGTATAACGATAGTACAGAAGTGATAGTAATGCGGATGCAAACCACGTTACTGAATAGGACCAATAGATCCAGTCGATTGAGTAATGGAGTTTCATCATGATGAATAAGAAAATCTGTCTTAAGACTGTGAACGAGAACACCATGATGATCATCGGTACTAAGGTTGAACCTGAACCACGTAATGCACCTGATAATATAAAGGTGATTGCGAGAATTGGGTAGAATGGTAACATGATACGCAACATACGAACACCATAATTAATAACATTCACTTCTTTGGAGAAGATTGAGATGAGTTGTGGTGCAGCAAGATACGTTGGAATACCAAGGAAGATTAGAATCACGATGGTCATAACCATTGTAGCTTTAATTCCCTCCTTAACACGGTCTTTACGGCCCGCACCGAGGTTTTGTCCGGTAAAGGTTGTGATGGTGAGCGAAAATGTATTGGTTGGTAAGCCCATGATTGCGTTGAACTTATCAGCTGCGGTGAATCCTGCGACTGCTGAAGCTCCAAAGCCGTTGATATACGATTGAACAATCACATTTGAGAATGACACAACGGTTGATTGAATGGCCGTTGGAATTCCCAAACGAACAATCTCGCTCAGTTTCTCTAGATTTATTCTAAGATGTTTTAATTGGACTTTATATAAATCATCAATCTTCAGTAAGTGTCTAATCACAAGAATGGCCGATGTCGCTTGCGCGATCAAGGTCGCATACGCAACTCCCTCAATCCCCATCTTGAAGACAATCACAAACACTAGATCAAGTACTACATTAATAATGGAAGCAATGATTAAATAGATGAGCGGATTCTTTGAATCCCCCACTGCGCTCAAGATTCCAGATCCCGCATTATAAATAACGAGTCCTAAGACTCCCATGAAATATATTTTAAGATAAACAGATGCTTCGTTGAATATTTCAGTTGGGGTTCCAAGCCATCTTAATAAGATCGGTGACATGAATAATCCTACAAACGTTAATACGACTCCAGTAATGAGTGAGAACATGATAAATGTATGAATCGTTTCGTTTAGGTCCTTCTCTTTTTTACCCCCGAAGTAACGAGAGACTAAAATCCCCGCTCCTGCGGAAATCCCCATGAAGAATCCAATAATAAGACCACTCAGTGGATTGGATGCCCCTACTGCCGCAAGAGCATTCTCCCCTACGTAATTCCCTACAACTAAAGAATCGACTGTGTTGTAGAGTTGTTGGAAGAGATTTCCTATTAAGAGTGGAATTGAAAATAATATAATTTCTTTCCAGATATTTCCCTGTGTCATTGATCGCTGCTTTGTTTTCATATGTGTCCCCTATATAAAAAAAACGGCACTCAGGCCGTTTTACTCTGCTTTGCTTGGCTTAATTTCGAAATATTCTTTAAATGATGCATTTCTTGAAAAGTTCTTCCAAGATACCAAAATATGAAGCGTTAAATCTTCTTCATCGGATTTTCCAACTAATCTGAATCCTGATTGATATTCTTGATCAGTTCGGGATTGATTTGGAATTAAGTGGTAAACACCTTCGTTTAAAATACCTGAATTAGGCATCATTTTATCTTCATGATAAGCATCATCATTTTCTAAGACTAAGATTTCTACGTCATACATCGCAACGCGAGCGTTGTCGAGAATGACAGTATATTCAAATCCACCTGTTTCAAGGGGTGCGATTGCTGCCTTAATCGAAAAGTTAGATGAACTTTTCTGATACTTGTTTTGATCTAAAATCGAACTCCAGTACGATTTATAGAGTTTGACCTTTTCCTCGTACAAGGCTGCACTGTTTGATGTACATCCTTGAAGTACTAGAAGAACAAGGACCAATAATCCAATTTTTTTCATAGATTCACCTTCTTTTAAACGTGGTTTATTACGAAATATGTTTTCTTTCCGCGACGAATCAGAGTAATATGCTGATCCATAGCATCTTCTTTACGTAATTCAAACTCTAGATCATTAACGACTTTGCCGTTGACCGAAACAGAATTCGAAGTAATTAACTGACGTGCTTCTCGTTTAGACGGGAATACTTTAAGATCTACGAGCACATCTACTATATTACCATCATTCGCAAGGTCAAGTTGTGAAGAATCCTTGAAAACACTTCTAACTTCCTCAGCACTGAGTGATGCAACATCACCTGAAAATAGTGCTTTGGTCATGCGTTGTGCTTGATCAAGACCTTGTTGGCCATACACAAGTAGTGTAAGCTCTGCAGCCAGTGTGATTTGTGCGTGACGAAGGTGTTTCTCTTGATTGAATTGTGCTTCAATCGCTTCGATTTCACTTACACTCTTCATGGATAAACGTTTTGTGAAATCCATAATGTCCGCGTCACTCGTATTCACCCAAAATTGGTAGAATGTGAATGCATCTGTTTTATCTGCATCAAGCCAAATGTTTGCGCCTTCCGATTTACCAAATTTCGTTCCATCTGATTTCATAATAAGGTGAGATGTGACACCAAATACTTCAACTTCATGTCCTTTAACTTTACGAATTAAATCTGTACCACTGACAAGGTTTCCCCATTGATCAGATCCACCAATTTGAAGTTCAACAGATTCATTTTCATATAATGTTAGGTAATCGATTGCCTGTAGAATTGTATACGTGAACTCTGTGAATGAGATTCCTGTATCAAGACGCGATGCAATCGTATCTTTCGCAAGCATTGTATTCACTGAGAAGAATTTTCCATAGTCTCTTAAGAAATCCAATACGTTGATATTTCCAAGCCAGTCAAAGTTATTCACAATCTTAACTGGGTTATTATCACTGTTTAATACACGGTTGATTTGTTCGCCAATACCGATGATATTCTTTTGAAGATCTTCATCACTGAGTAATGATCGTTCCGTTGTCGGTCTTGGGTCTCCAATCATTCCTGTTGCGCCACCAATTAAAGCAATCGGATGGTGTCCTTGTGCTTGGTATCGTTTTAAAAGAATGAGCTGTTGGAGGTGCCCCACATGGAGTGAATCCGCTGTTGGGTCAAAACCACAGTATAAGGTAATTGGTGTTTCAAGTCGTTTTGTAAGTGCGTCTAAATTGGTGACATCTTTAAGTAAGCCACGCCATTGTAATTCGTCTAAAAAGTTCATTGTTCCTCCACATCAAATAACATTTTGATTTTTAAGTAATTTCTTTGCATTAGGTCGAGCATTGCAACCACGATCATAAGATTCGTTGTGTCGTGCGGATAAATATACGACGACGCGCAGAATTTATTCATTTCAAGCCATTTGTCTTCTTTTGCCATCAGGTTCTTCGCAAGGAATTGTACCTTCAGAAGGTTTTGTTCTCCATTATGAAGCAAAATTGATTGGTCTTTCGTTCTACTGAGTAGATAGAGTAGACTTGACTCAATTGAGCCTGATTTTTGAAGATAAGGCACAGTATTTGAGAACAGTTCCTTAAATCCTGTTAGAGCGATTGCGAAACGTCCTGGCTCATCTTTAAAGACCCCCAGTGCTTCAGATTCAACCGCAAGTTTTTTAACTTGTTTACTGATATCAGCATATCCTTTTGAGTTAATGAATGCGAACAGCGTGATGCTGGTTACATAAACCGCAAAGTGATAGGACTGTTGATTTAAAACAGCACGGTTAATGCTTTCTTCAATCTGTTGTTGAAGGGCAACAACATCGTTAATTCGTTTTGAATTGTGACTTGTGATCTTCTTAACCGCATTCTTATACGTTCTCACAAGATGAATGAATCGTTCAAAATTCATTTGATCATTAGAGCCCTTATAATTTGGTCCATACATCCCAAAGCCAAGTGGCTTCGCGAATGCAGCCACGAATCCATAAACAAGAATATTAGAAAGGATCGTTTCGCGGTCTCCTCGAACTATTTCTGATTCAATTTGTTTTTTAAAATTATCTTTATATTTTTTCTCTGTGTTAACTTCATCCAAAATTGTACTTAATGGACGTTTTGAATAAGCATCAACACGGGTGGGTAAATCCATTTTTGCGCGCGTCCATTGTGTGTCTTTATCGAACACGTCTGAATCAATCGCAAATCCAAGCGGATGGTAATCTTCATAATGAATTAATATGTCTTTTACTTCGCGTGCATCGTTATCAAGTCGGATATAAAACATAAATCCTTCTGCATCAAAAGTATAAGACCATGAATCCATATTAAATCGTTCCCAAAGCTCATAAAAAATTGTGAATACCGCATAGGATGCGTGATGTATTCTACGATCTTCTCCGGCATAGGCACTACTTAAAACAAGAAGTGTTCCTTCTTGTGAATCAATCATGCTTTGCATGATAATATCGCGCTTGTGGCGCAAGTCTTTCATAGTTTCTGAAGTCAATTGTACTATATCCATTCCTCAACCTCTTTCTTCTTTATCATTCTAACATTATTTGAGTAAATTAGGTATGATTTTTCACAAAGTATTGAGAATTTATAAGAAATCCAGCCCTGAACAATATTTTACGAGATAAATACGAGAAAAGAAGCCCGAAGGCTTCTCTCAATTTACTATTAGCTTTTGATCAGTATTCTTTAAGGAGAAGAAAATAGGATCATGTGTAAACTTCTGTTTGTTTACATGTATATATTAACGAATATGTATGATTGTTGAATGATAAGAGCGTGTTAAATTATGTGACTCTTTCGCGCATACCCATAATTGGAATAATCATTAATACAGCACATATCACTAAAACCATTTGAATATCCATATGTTCAATTAAGATTCCTGAAGTAATAGGCATCAATACTGCCGCAAGGCCTGCTGTTAAGGATACGGCTACCATTTGTCCTGTTGATCTTAAGTGTGCTGGCAGTTGTTCATAAACAAGCTGTTTTTGTGACATAAGAATAAAGGGATAAGTTAGCGCTTGAAGTGTTGATATCAAAATAATACTGAGATTATTAGGAGCAACACCTAAAAGAGCCATTCGAATGAGCATCATAACACTCGCGAACACCATAACCTTGTGTCCTTTGTATTTCAACAGGATACGAGCGCCCAGTAACATCATTGGTAGCTCACACAGCGCTTGAACGAACCACTTGATACCAATGGTAGTTGGAGTTGCTCCAAGGTTTACCATGAGGTCAGTTACCGTCACAGCGTCAGCGTTATATACGAAATAAGCAATGAAGTAAACAATCAAGAATCGAACATAAGTTTTGTTTTTAAATAGCGTCTTAATGTCACTCATCTTAATATCCATACTTGTTTGTTTTTCCGCATCTTCCATATCAATTGAAAGAAACACAAAGATAATGGATAAGAGTGCACAAGCATAGGCAAGCCCCTCATAAGAGAAAGCTGAAATGAGGTAACCCGACGCTAATGATGCGAGGGCCCAACCAATTGATCCAAACCCGCGGATGAATCCGAAATCGTCTCGCATGGAATCGACTTCCATAATCCATGTTTCATAGAGATTAACTAAGATTTTCGTTAATCCCATCGCCATTCCTAAGATTAGGAAGTGGTACATGAAATTCTTTGTCTCAACTAAGAATGATAATCCAACAAGAAGTGCCATTAGGATCGTCAGATAAATAAAGAACTTCTTAATGGTACCGAATCGATCGCTTAAAAAGCCCATTAGAATCTGACCTACAATGGATATAATCCCAACAAAAGAGAGCACAAGCCCTCTTTGTGATGGTGAATATCCTAAGTCAGTTAGAAAAGGCACTGCCTGGGTAATCACCAATGAGTATGATGAAAAAATAACAAAGATTGAAATACTAAAACGTTTAATATTTTTCGACATGGTATACAGCCCTCTCAGTTACAATAGCATCCAATGCTACATCATTATCATCTTGAAATTGAATATCAACTTTTTGAAAGTCATAGGCAATCCCTACTTTGACACACGGGTGATGTGCGAAATAACGGTCATAGTACCCTTTACCATAGCCGATTCGATGACACTCGGTATTGAACGCCGATAAAGGCACGATCATGATGTCTACGGCCTTTGTCTCAGTTCCAATCGGTTCCAAAACACCAAAGTGACCGGGTTGTAGATCATTCATATCATTAATCTTGTAGAAATTCATCGTTCCGTTTTCAATTCTTGGGAGAACAATGGTCTTGGATTTATCCCAAAGCAAGGTTTCAATAATGCCATAGGTATCAACCTCACCGTTAAAGGCAGCATAGATCCCAATCGTCTGATGACTGGAACAATAATCCAGAACTGTATCATGGATTTTCTTATCCCAATAGGCTCGCTCCATTACGGTGTATGAGTTTCTTTTGTCGCGTATAGATTGTGCGATAGCTTGCTTATCCAACGGAACCCTCCATGTCCATTTTCATGAGTTGGTTGAGTTCAATCGCATATTCCATAGGGAGTTCGCGAGTAAACGGTTCTAAGAATCCAAGAATAATCATCTCGGCTGCTTCAGTTTCATTCAAGCCTCGACTCATCAAATAGAACAATTCTTCTTCTGATATTTTTGATACGCGTGCTTCGTGTTCAATGACACTCTCTTTCGTGTCCACAACGTTAATAGGACGCGTGTCAGAGCGTGAGAGTTCATCGAGGATCAATGTATCACATTCAATCTTACTCTTTGCGCCATGGGCGTCTTTACCATGATGGACAATACCGTTATAGTTTACAACCCCTCCTTTACGGGACACTGATTTAGAAACGATCGTTGATTGTGTGTGAGGGCCTTTATGAATCATTTTGGCTCCCGTATCTTGCCACTGCCCTTTTCCTGCGACAGCGATTGAGATCGTATAAGCTTTTGCGTACGCTCCCTCAAGAATGCATGATGGGTATTTCATAGTCGTGGATGCACCGATGTTTCCATCAATCCATTCCATGATGCCATGAGCTCCAACTGTTGCGCGTTTAGTTACGAGGTTATAGACGTTTAATGACCAGTTTTGAATGGTTGTATAGCGACATGATGCATTATCATGAACAAAGATCTCCACAACAGCTGCGTGCAT
>LFRM01204110.1_pt1 | contig 13108 bp, 9 predicted proteins | sample 618341 | NCBI WGS metagenome assembly LFRM01 (sample SAMN03654438, study PRJNA283298) | anaerobic digester metagenome | isolation source: pool of bioreactors CSTR01a, CSTR02a, and CSTR03a thermophilic anaerobic... | place: Denmark: Kgs. Lyngby | collected 2014-05-21
ATTATGTATTTCCGAAAAATACCGGAGACTTAATCGGTGCGCAGATCACAGCTGCAGATGAATTGGGCATCCGCTCACATTTTACCCGCGGCAGTATGGACCTTTCAAAAAAGGATGGTGGTCTTCCCCCTGATTCAGTGGTTCAAAGTGTTGATGAAATTCTTAAAGACAGCAGAGATCTGGTAGAAAAATATCATGATTATTCTTTCCAGGCGATGCATCGCCTGGCCCTGGCCCCCTGCTCACCCTTCTCGGTTTCCGGCACTTTGCTGCGGGAAAGCGCTAAACTGGCTCGCGAACTGGGTGTTCGCCTGCACACGCACCTGGCCGAAACCAAAGACGAAGAAGATTATACCCTGGAAAAATTCGGCATAAGGCCTCTGGAATACATGGAGAGTCTGGGCTGGGTAGGAAATGATGTCTGGTATGCTCACGGCATTCATTTCAATACAGAAGAGCTGCAGTTGCTGGCCGACACAGGAACCGGAGTTTGCCATTGTCCAACCTCAAATATGAGCCTTGCCTCAGGTATTGCCCGTATTCCGGAAATGATAGAGCTAGATATTCCGGTTGGTTTAGGTGTAGACGGTTGTGCCGCCAACTACGGCATGAGCTTATTAGAGGAAATTCGCACTGCTTACCTGATGCATCGTCTGAATTCGCCGGACAGCGGTATTACAGGCTATGAAATATTAAAGCTCGCAACCATGGGTGGCGCCCGGGTATTGGGACGAGAACAGGAGATCGGTTCTGTTGAAGTGGGCAAATGCGCAGATGTTGTTTTGCTTAACACTAATCGTCTGGATCTGGTGGGAGCTTTTTATGATCCTATGTCCATGCTGGGCACAGTCGGTGTTAATGGTCATATGGACTACACGGTCATAAACGGTAAAATTACTGTGCGTGACGGCAGAGTTGTGAATATAGATCAAGACGAACTTATAGACGATGCCAATCAAGAAGTAAGGAAGTTTCTGCAATTATAAATCAAACAATGTAATTCTCGGTTTTGGAGGAAAAATTATGAAGATTCATTTCAATAATGCTACCATTATTGACGGTTCCGGGGACACAGCTTTTTTAGGCAGTGTTCTGGTAGAAGGGAATCGCATAATGAAGGTGCTAAAGGCAGATGAATCTGCGTCTGATAACCTTACATTTGCCGAAGACTATCTGAACATTGACCTGAAGGGACAGGTTTTAGCTCCGGGTTTTATTGACAGTCACTCTCACAATGATTGGTTTTGTTTAAAAGACGATGTGCGGCCGTATTTTGATTCTTTTGTCAAACAGGGAATCACTTCGCTCGTAGCTGGAAACTGTGGCTTTTCTGCCACAGGATTTTCTGAAGATTCACCCTATTTAGATGATTTAGGTGGCGAGCTTTTTAATCTTAACGCTCAAGAAAGACGAGCCGAATTTGCTGATTGGATGCAGGCGATTGACGGCCGTGTTCCTATAAATGTAGCTTCACTGATAGGGCACGGTACAGCACGTTTAGCCGTTGCCGGCATCCCCCAGACAGAACTGACTGCGGAGCAGGAAGAACAAATGCTGGTGCTGTTGGAGCAAGGTCTGAAGCAGGGAGCTGCCGGAATTTCTCTGGGTTTAATGTATGCGCCGGGGCTTTTCGCACCAACCAGTGAACTGGAAAAAGTGGCAGACCTTTGTGCTAAATACGATCGCATCCTAACAGTTCATCCAAGAGCAGAGTCTGCCATTTCACTAAATTTTGGCGGATATTTACGAAGCCATCTTTTACAGGCTTTGGATGAACTTGACCATCTCACGAGAAAAAGTGGCTGCCGTTTTGAGTACAGCCATCTTATTTTTGTAGGACGCCGCAGCTGGAAAGATATTGACGAAGCTTTGGCGATTTTGGAAAAACTCGAATCTGACGGTTTTGAAGTTGGTTTTGACATGTATCCCTTTGATTATGGAGCTTCAGTAATAACTGTCGTTTTGCCGGAATGGTACCAGCGCTTGCCGAAAACAGAGCGCAAGAAACGTTCTGTTTATTTGAAATTGAAATTAATGCTGGGCTTGACAGTGCGTTTGCTTGGTTTTGGCTTTGACGATATAGTACTCGCTTACGCAGGCGAAAAACATCCTGACTATAATGGATATACTATTTCTGAAATTGCGAAACAACAAAAGCGAGCGCCTCTAGATGTATATCTTGAAGTTTGCGAAGACAGTGACTTTAAAGCCCGGGTGCTGATGGGCGGATACCAGAATGATGAGATGGTTGAACGATTAATGTGTCATCCCATGTCCGTGTATATGACTGATGCCTGGTATGAAGAAAAAGGTATTCAAAACGGTGGTATTTACGGCGCTTTCCCCCGTTTCCTAAAAATTGCCAGAGAGAAAAATATGCCGCTGGAGATGATCGTTCACAAAATGACCGGTAAGTCAGCTCAGCGCTTTTCTATAGACAAACGTGGCCTGATTCGAGAAGGCTATTACGCAGATTTGGTAATCTTCGATCCGGACAGAGTTTCAGATAATGTTAAGCTTGATGCTAAATCCGGTTGTCCCGGCATCAGCCGAGTGTATGTTAACGGTAATTTACAATTTTCAGCTGACCAGGGATTGACAAAAATGCGTAACAATTCAGGAGAAAGTATCTTTGTTCGCTAGTTGGTTCGGCAGAGATTTTTACTTATTATATATAAAGAAATACATAATAATTATTCAAGAAGATTTAAGCAAAGAGATTCGAAAGTGAGGCTTTATGTTAAATTCAAAAGTCAATGAGAGTATCGAAAAGATTCGTACATTTACCGGTGAAAAACCTGAAATAGCACTTGTTTTAGGAAGCGGTCTGGCGCCTATTGCAGAGCGATTAGAAAATAAGGTAGTTATTCCCTACAAAGAAATTCCTTATTTCCAGGAATCCAGCGCTCCGGGACATGACAGCCGGCTGATCTTCGGAGACTTAAATGATGTTCCTGTTCTCTGCATGCAGGGCAGATTGCATTTTTATGAAGGCTTCAGCATGCAGGAAGTGACCTATCCGATCAGGGTGATGGCCAAACTGGGCATTAAAAATCTTATTCTAACCAATGCATGTGGAGGTTTAGATTCTGCAATGTTACCAGGAGACCTTATGCTGATCACAGATCATATAAACTATATGGGAGACAATCCTTTGATTGGCCAAAATGAGGAAGATTTCGGAGAGCGTTTCCCCGACATGACTAGGGTTTACAATAAAGATCTTGGAAAAATCGCATTGGATAGCGCCACTGACTTAGATATTCCGCTCAGGCAGGGAATATATATCAGCTATTCGGGACCAAGTTTTGAAACACCTGCTGAAATCCGCATGATGCAGAATTGGGGTGGAAGTGCGGTAGGAATGTCTACCGTTCCGGAAGCGATTGTAGCGGTACACTCGGGGCTCAAAGTTTTGGGTATTTCCTGCATTACAAATCTGGCGGCAGGTATTTTGGGTCAACCGCTGTCTTCCGAAGAAGTGATTATTGCTGCCGGCGAAGCAAGTGAAAAATTTGTAGATTTGCTTACCGAAGTTATCACTCGAATCTAGATCTGTTTTTAGAAGCTTGCCATACTCTGATCATCAACAAAGATAAATAGGAGAAATAACGAGAGAGCAAAAAATGGAAAAAAGGCAATCGGGTTTGTAGCAGGGATACACAACTACCATGTGAGATTTTTGTTTAGGAGGAAGAAATGAAAAAGAACAAGAACAAGACAATCTTAGTACTGTTGTTAGCGATTGTAATGACCCTTTCTGTCGTTGCTTGTAACGATGCAGCGCAGCCAGACAACGATTCTGTTGAATGGCAGGCAGAAGAAGCCAGTGAGTACCTCAGCTCCATTTACGATGTAAGTTTCGAAGACGGATTTTCATACGTCTCTTTTAATGAAGCTTTGCTTCAGATATTTGGAACAGAAACTGTTCACGTTGAAGCAGAGAATGGCGTAACTCTAGCTAAAGCCTTAGTGCAAGCTGCCGAATATGATGAGCTCGCTTTATCCTATTCAGATGAAAAAATAAGCGAGCGTCTCAAAGAGTACAATGTCAGCACAGGTAGTGAGGATGCCAGATACGTAGCGGCAGCACTGGACGCTGACTTGATAAACTCAGAACAGGCAAATGTCCTGACAGACAATGGTCTGCTTAGCGATGATGATGCAGCCATTCTCTTGATGAACGCAGCTCACGCTGCTGGCTTGGGCCGCAATCAACTAGGCTTATCCAGTGATCCGGATATTAGTGGCAAGCTGATGAATGCCTGGAATTCTTTTATCCTTTTTACTGACGAGATACTTTATGATGCGGGCAGGCAAGCTGTCGAAGAAAAAGTTGTTACTGGATTTAACATAAAGATGTCAGGCTACAACAGTCACTTCATTTCAGACCGCAGTCTGATTTATGGTCACTCTGATATCACCCATGCCAGACAACTTATCAAATTGCTAAATAGTGAAGCAGTTGAGGCAAGGGTCCAACTTGAACCCAAAATTTCAATCTATGAATATTTGATCGAATGGGGGCCAGTCCCTGAACCAACACCAACCTATTCTGTAGTGCAATTCAGTGAAGATTTGTATCTAGCTAACGCTGTTGAGTATGACCTGATATTGGAGTTTTCCAGCAGGGAAGAAATGCTGAGATTCGACGGTATTATTGAAGAATACGCAAAAAAATATGAAGGGAATGAAGAAGGTAGAGGCTTGATATTCGGGTCTTGGTGGCAGCCCCTCTACAGCACAGCTAACGTAAATATGCCTGAAGAATATCATCAGATTTTTGATAATGTTATTTTTACTGATATGTTCGAGTTGCACAGTTTCTGTCTGCCCGAAGACAGAGATATAGTAAAGGGAGCATTTGAGAGTTTCGGTCTGGAAGTTGAGAGTGTTGAACGTTTTGCCAATACAGCATTTTACAATTACTTGGGAGGAACCGATTTTCAGTAAAAAAGTCAATACTGTAATTAAAAACTTAATTTATCTCAATAAAAATCAAAGATAGGAGAAACAGATATCTATGAGTAAACGCAAAATTGAACATCTGGATAACGTAAAACTCAATGATAGCGGTGATGCCGTTGTTATTATCGACCAAACACTTCTGCCTAACGAGACTGTTTACCTGACGTTAACTTCAGCAGAAGAGTTTTTTGAGGCTATACATCAGCTGCGTGTGCGTGGAGCACCGGCCATAGGCATTTTTGCTGCCTACGCTCTTTACTGTTTGGCCCAGCAAATTGAAGATGAAGATTTCTCGGGTTTTATAACAGAATTGAAAAAAAAGGCAGATTATCTGAATTCTTCCCGTCCGACAGCAGTAAATTTATCATGGGCATTGAATCGGATGCTTAACAAGGCATACGATGCTGCTGATAAAAACAAGGCTTCTGCTTTAGCTGATCTTAAAGAAGAATCCCTGGCTATCCATAAAGAGGATATAGCCATGTGCAAAGCTATATCAGAAAACGGACTGACTCTGATTGAAGATGGTGACGGTATTTTGACTCATTGCAATGCCGGCCCTTTGGCTACTTCCCGCTACGGAACTGCTCTGGGACCGATTCTGTTAGGCTACGAGCAGGGAGTAGATTTCCATGTTTATGTTGACGAGACACGACCTTTGTTGCAAGGTGCTCGCTTGACCTCATATGAGCTGGAAAAAGCCGGAGTGGATGTTACTTTGATTTGTGATAATATGGCTTCCATAGTTATGAAAAACGGCTGGATTCAGGCTTGTATGGTAGGCTGTGACCGTGTTGCTGCTAACGGAGATGTGGCTAATAAAATTGGAACCAGCGGCGTGGCAATATTGGCCAAATATTATGGAATTCCTTTTTATGTTCTAGGGCCAACTTCAACCATTGATTTAGCTAGTCGTACGGGTGATGATATTGAGATCGAATTAAGAGATCCGGATGAAATCAAAGAAAAATGGTATGAAAAACCCATGGCATTGCCCGAAACGCATTGCTACAATCCGGCTTTTGACGTGACTCCCAATGAACTCGTCGATGCTATAATAACCGAGAAGGGAATATGTCGTGCACCTTACACAAAAAGCTTGAAAGCTCTTTTTGATTAAAACCATCATTTTGTGGAAATTAGATTTAAACACAAAATAGGCAGTATAATAGGGATAATATGCTTTGTAAGCGCATGAAAACTCAAACAATATTTATTAGGAGGAAGAAATGAAAAAACTTAAAACAATTTTAGCATTAATGTTGGCACTATTAATGGCAGTTTCGGTCATTGCCTGCGATAATGGCGAAGAACCGACAACTACAGAACCAGACAACGGCACAGGGGTTACTGAGCCCGAAGAGCCGACAGAAAAGCCCGAAGAGGAGCCGAGTGGCGCTCTTCATGTAGGTATTTTAACCACTTCCGGTGTGGATGACGGTTCGTTTGGTCAAGCTTGCTACGAAGGCATTTTAGAGTATGTTGATGCTAACGAAGGGGCCTCTGTTAACGACGTTAAGGAAGATGATATCGGCAGAGTTGTGCAAGCAGTAGCGGACATTATCGCAGATTACGATGCTATGGTTATGCCTGGTTTCCAGTTTGCTCCGGTTGGACCCGTTGTAGCAGATAACCCTGATACTTATTTTATTTTGGTTGATTCATATCCAACTATTGATGATGAGGAAGTTGAACTAGACAATATCTACGCGATGATGTTTAAAGAAGAAGAGTCGGGTTTCTTTGCCGGTATATCTGCAGCTCTGGAAACTAAGACCGATAAAGTCGCGGTAGTCAACGGAATTGCTTTCCCTTCCAACGTTAATTATCAGTTTGGTTTTATGTCCGGTGTTCACTATGCTAACGAACACTTTGGCACTTCGGCTGAAATAGTCGAACTACCAGCCTATGCAGGCGTTGATGTAACCGGAGAAGATGTAGGCGGCAACTATGCCGGAGATTTCGCAGATCAGGCCAGAGGCAAACTCATTGGTGAAGCCCTGCTCGCCGAAGGTGTAGATATAATTTTTGTGGCAGCGGGCGATACCGGAAACGGTGTTTTCGCAGCTGTTAAAGAAGCTTCTGTGGGTAACTACGTTATTGGTTGCGATGTTGATCAATATGATGACGGAGCAACCGGGGACAGAAATATCGTTTTGACCTCAGCTCTGAAAAATATGACTCCTATTGTCGCCGAGCAACTGCAAAAAGCTCATGACGGAACTTTTGAAGGACAAAATGCCTTGTTGGGTGCTGCTGAAGGTGGTACAGGCTATGTAAGTGATGAAGGCAGGCAACAGTTATCTGAGGATACATTGCAAAAGTTAGAGGAAGTTTTTGCTCTGATTGAAGACGGTACAATTGTGCCGGCCTCAAACTTTAACGGTCATTCACCTGATGATTTCCCCGGACTGTAATTTTTAGCAAGAAGTCAATGAGGGTAGCTGAGGCTGCCCTCATTTTTTTTATAAAGAGGAGATTTTATGAGAACGTCAACACCAACACCTTCTAATGAAGCATTAAAGGGCGATTATGCCCGCGTAGTTCTGATGCCGGGTGATCCCTTGCGGGCTGAATATATCGCTGAAACTTATCTGGATAAACCTCGTCTTATCAATAAAGTCAGGAATATGCTCGCATTTACCGGCAAATATCAAGGACGGGATATTTCGGTTATGGGCAGCGGCATGGGTGTTCCTTCTTTTAGTTTGTATGCTGCAGAACTTTTTCAGTTTTATGGTGTAGAAGCTATTATCCGGGTTGGTTCCGCCGGTGGTACTATGGACCATGTAAAATTACGGGATATTGTTATCGCTGTATCCGCTTCAACGGATTCGTCGTATGCCCGGCCAATGAACTTTCCGGGTATTTTGGCACCATCTGCCGACTATGATTTATTATCTCAAGCAGTGGATTCAGCTGAAAAGCTGGGCATAAAGCCACATGTGGGCAGGGTTTTCACCTCCGATTATTTTTATTCTCTCTATAACATTCATGAAATTTTACGTGACACCGGGCACCTTTGTACAGAAATGGAAACAGCAGGTCTTTATTTAACTGCCCAGCGTTACGGTAAAAAAGCACTTAGTCTTCTTACAATATCCGATCACCTTTTTACTCATGAAGAACTTACATTAGAAGAAAGACAAAGTACTTTTGATGACATGATGAAGATTGCCTTAGAAACAGCCTGGCACAACGCCTGATGCCCAAAAAATAATTTTTATCGAGGAGGCGACATGACAGAGACAATTGTCGAACTGAGGAATATAACTAAAAAATTTCCCGGCATTGTGGCAAATGATGATATCTCTTTAGAAATCAGAAAAGGTGAAATTTTTGCTTTACTGGGTGAGAATGGAGCCGGAAAATCGACTTTGATGAGTATTCTTTTTGGTATGTATGAACCTGATGAGGGGGAGATATATATTCGAGGGGACAAGGTGAATCTTACCTCATCCAAAGATGCCACAGAACTTAATGTAGGTATGGTACACCAACATTTCAAGCTGGTTTCAAATTACACTATTACAGAAAATATTGTTCTCGGAGACGAGCCAATGAAACGCGCCGGACCTTTTGCCTGGGTTGATCTTAAAGGAGCTTCAAAAAAGATTCGAGAGCTTTCTTTGGAATATGGTCTGGAAGTAAATCCCGATGACAAAATTGAAGATATTCAGGTATCAACACAGCAACGTGTTGAAATTTTAAAAATGCTGTACCGGGATGCAGAAATACTCATATTTGATGAACCAACTTCAGTGTTGACACCTCAGGAAATTGAATATTTATTGGAGATAATGGAAGAATTACGGAAAAGCGGTAAAACCATTATTTTAATTACCCATAAATTAGAAGAAATTAAAAGGGTTGCCGACCGCTGTGCCATTTTGTTAAGAGGAAAACTGGTTGGAGTTTACGACGTAGCAGCTACCAGCACCCAGCAAATGGCCAATCTCATGGTGGGTAAGGAAATTGATTTTGAAATAGAAAAAGAAATGCATAAATTTGGGGATGTGGTGTTGGAGCTGGAAGAGCTTACGGTACACGATGAACGCGACGTCAAGTTGGTCAACAATGTTTCTCTGCAAATAAGAGAAGGAGAAATACTTGCTATCGCCGGTGTTTCCGGTAACGGACAAACGGAATTGGCGGATTCGATTGCTGGCTTGATGCATATTACCCAAGGCTCTATCCGTTTGCGGGGGCAGGAAATATCTACCCTTTCAATCAAGGAGCGCATTGAAAAAGGTATTTCTTATATTCCCGAAGACCGTCAAAGAGAGGGCTTAATCATGGATCTGAGCTTGTCCAGCAATTTGGCGATCAAGACCTTCGACAAAGAACCTTTCGCTAAAAACGGCATTTTACAGGAGAAAGCTTTCGCTAAAAATGCTGAATATTTAATTAAAGAATACGATATCCGCAGTGGCCAGGGAGCCAGGACACTGACGAGGTCTATGAGTGGTGGTAATCAGCAAAAAGCTATCGTGGCCCGGGAAATTGAACTGGGATCAGATTTACTGATCTTTGTTCAGCCAACCAGAGGTCTTGATGTTGGTGCTATTAACAATATCCATAAACAGATACTGGAAGAGCGTGATAAAGGAAAAGCAATCCTTCTCGTATCACTGGAACTGGATGAAGTTATGGCTTTAGCAGATACAATCTCTGTTATTTTCCGAGGTGAAATCTTGAAAACTGACCAGGCGTCGAAACTTTCCAAAGAAAAAGTCGGAGAGTACATGATGGGGGTGACACAATGAGTACAATAAAATCCAGATTCAGATCATTACTCTCCAGCATGCTGGTACCACTCTTATCTATTGTCCTAACTCTTTTAGTAGCGTCAGTATTAGTACTTTTGCTGGGAAAAAATCCTCTTGAAGTTTTTATGGGATTTCTGAGAGGTTCAGGTCTCGCCATTAAACCTCGCTATGGCGGGGGTCAAGGTTTGCTGACCGACCTTTTTTCCTATCTTGCAGTGCTCACGCCTATGATCTTTGGTTCACTTGGCGTTATGACGGGCTTGCGGGCAGGTTTATTTAATATTGGTGTTGCCGGTCAAATGCTTTTTCCCGCTTTTATGGCGACAGTGCTGGTCGGATATTCTGATTTACCCAGCGCAATAGCCTGGCCTCTGGTGATTTTAATTGGTATAGTGCTCGGCTCAGCCATGGGCGCCTTTATTGGTTTTTTGAAGCATCGCTTTAATATCCATGAGGTTGTAACTTCTATCATGCTGAATTATATAATTAGTTATATCACCGGATTTTTTATCAATACATACTATGCAGACCCCATGACAAGAAATTCCCGTCCCATTAATGAAGCCAGTCGTCTGATTATTTCTACCTCGACAGGTGAAGGTGCGGATCTTGTAAGATTTCATATTCCCGTGGGATTAATTCTGGCCGTTGTCGTTGTTTTCCTGATGCGCTTTATTCTGGACCGCACTACAATAGGTTTCCGCGTTAATGCAGTAGGGCTGAATAAATATAGTGCGCGTTATGCCGGAATCAATGTTGGAAGAACTGTAGTGCTTGCAATGGCACTTTCCGGTGCGTTAGCCGGACTTGCAGGTGTTACTTATTATCTGGGCTTTACCAATAATATAGTTCCGAAACAGTTAGCGGGCCTGGGTTATGACTCTATTGCCGTCGCAGTGCTGGGAAACATAACTCCTGTAGGAAGCTTTTTTGCATCAATACTGGTTACTATTTTCCAAAAAGGAAGTATCTACATGGGTTCTAACGTCGGTGTGCCTCAGGAAATAGCTTCTGTAATCACCGGTATTTTACTTATGTTTGCTGCCAGCGGCGATTACATCAACATGAAAATTCAAAATACCAGGAGAAGATGGCAGGCGCGTAAAGGCCAGAATCCTGATTTAGAAGTTATGGAGGAATAGCCATGAATATTGCAAAAATAATGACTGATGGATTATCGTTTGCGTTACCCTTATTTATAATGGCTATCGGCGGCATTTATTCAGAACGATCAGGCGTTATCATGTTGTCGATCGAGGGCTTTCAGGGCTTTGGTGCCTTCACGGGAGCAATCACAGTTGTGATTTTGCGAAATGCTCTGGGCTTTTCTCCCAGCTGGTTTATTTATATAGCTACTTTGGCGGCAATTCTGGGAGGAATGCTCATCGGCTTGCTTAATGCCTTTATGGTAATGAAATTAAGGGCAAAAATGACTATTGCAGGTGTGGTAATAAATATTCTGGCCGTAGCATTAACCTCGTTTTTGTCCAGTGTTATAACAGGTGCTGTCACCGGTCAGGCAACTAACAAAATCCAGTTGGGAGTCGCACCGCGTTATACTATTCCCTACTTATCAAAAATCCCCTTTATTGGCGGACTTTTCCAAAATATGTATCCCTTCGCTTTTATCATTTTCGCAGTAGCAATATTAGCCTGGTACGTCTTGTATAAAACCAGCTATGGTCTGCGCTTGCGGGCAGCCGGTGATAATCCGCACAGCTTAGATGCTGCGGGAGTTGATGTTGAAAAAATTCGTTATTCTGCAGTTATTTTAGCCGGAGGATTTGCCGGCCTGGGCGGTATGGCATTTACCTACACTGTTGCTAACTTCTCACCCTCAAGCTATGTCGGCTACGGCTATCTGGCTATAGCGGCCCTGATTTTCGGCAACTGGAATATTGTTACAACTTTCTGGACATCTATGTTCTTTGGTTTCAGCCGGTCGTTCAGCGACCAGCTGGTAAATGAGTTGGGACTCTCGAGCAACTACTCTGATTTGTTCTCCATCATGCCTTACGTGCTGACATTGATTGTTCTGATCTTTTTCTCGAAATACAATAAACCGCCCAGAGCTCTGGGAGAACACTTTGACAAAGGTAAACGCTAAATATTAATGGAATGCTAACGAGTATGTGAACTACGGAGAAAGAAAGTGATTTTATGTCGGAAATTAAAGATATCAATTTAAAAGATGAAGGCTGGAAACGTATTAACTGGGCAGAACGCCACATGCCAATACTATCAAGTATCGGACAGCGCTTTGAAAAAGAGAAACCTTTCGCAGGTATGAATATTGCTTTCGCACTACATCTGGAGGCTAAGTCTGCTGCCTTGGTTCGAACAATAAAGCGCGGCGGAGCTTCAGTTTATGTCAGCGGTTCCAATCCTCAGTCAACCCAGGATGCTGTTTGCTCAGCTTTAGTAGACGATGGCTGTGAGGTTTTTGCAATTCATGGAAACAGCAGAGAAGAAAATCAGGAATTTTGGAAAAAGGTATTGAGCTCGCAACCGGATATTGTAATTGATGATGGAGCAGACTTGATTAATCTTCTTCTCGGCGAACGCTCTGAAGATGCGAAAAATTTGATTGGAGCCTGCGAAGAAACTACTTCCGGTGTGCAGCGTTTGCGTATCTGGAAACAGGAAGGTCGCTTGAGCTTTCCCGTTTTTGCCATTAACGATGCATATAGCAAACACTGGTTTGACAATTATTACGGTACCGGTCAAAGCACAATGGACGCTATCATGCGCACCAGCAATATGCTAGTTTGCGGTCTGAATGTTGTCATCGCAGGCTATGGCTGGTGTGGCCGCGGCGTGGCAAAAATGGCTGCCGGCCTGGGAGCCAAGGTAACTGTTACCGAAATTGATCCCATGCATGCATTGCTGGCAGTGATGGACGGACATACAGTCACCGATATGGATACTGCCGTTGAAAACGGTGATCTTTTCATTACCGCGACCTCATCCATTAACGTCTTGTCGGAACAGCATTTCAAGGCAATGAAGGACGGAGCAATTATCTGCAACGTCGGTCATTTTAATGAGGAAATTGATATTCCCGCCCTGGAAAAAATGGCAGTTTCCAAGGATATACCCAGAGAAAATATGGAAAGTTATACATTAACCGGCGGCAATTCTGTGCACCTGATAGCAAAAGGTGCTTTAGTTAATATAGCAGCAGCTGACGGGCACCCGATTGAAATTATGGATATGTCGTTTGCCTTGCAGGCTTTAAGCGCTGAATATCTTGTTTTAAACCGGGATTTATCCGCTGATGTTTATCAGGTGCCGGAATCAATTGACAATGAGGTGGCCCGGCTGAAGCTTGACGCCATGGGCGTTAAACTGGAAGTGGAAACCAAAGAACA
>LFRM01367104.1_pt1 | contig 13107 bp, 9 predicted proteins | sample 618341 | NCBI WGS metagenome assembly LFRM01 (sample SAMN03654438, study PRJNA283298) | anaerobic digester metagenome | isolation source: pool of bioreactors CSTR01a, CSTR02a, and CSTR03a thermophilic anaerobic... | place: Denmark: Kgs. Lyngby | collected 2014-05-21
TGGTTACATTTACGCCTCCCGAGAATGTGTTTGAGAAGATATTCGACACATCGGAGGCTGAATTGGTGGCGCAATTATATCCTGCCAATCGGGAGGATGTGCCGAGTGCCGAAAAGATACGATACATACAAGAAGAGATGAACCGGGCCACTGTGGAACAGGCCGATGGAATACCGTTTGAACAACAATTTGTGGTGACCATCGACAAAGAGAAGCTTTTGCTGTATGGTGTGGAACACAGGAATGTGCACCAGACATTGCGCACTGCTTTTAGGGACAATCAGATTGCAGTGTTGCGTTCTTTTCAGCAATACTTGCCCATTTCATTGTCGGGAAAGCAACAGACAGTAGATAAGGTGTTGCAAGAAACATTGGTGCAATCCTACTCTGATAAAACCAGAGAAACAGCAATGATTCCATTGCGCGCATTGGTCAACATTGACCGAAGTGAAGATATTAAAACCATTGTGGCGGGTAAAAATGGGGAGTTCATTCCCATGAACTATCATAATGCGCAGCATCCGCAAGAGATAATGGACAAAACAGATGAGGTCATTAAAGAGAACAAGAGTTGGGATGTGGTCTTTTCGGGNNTCTTCTCCAATAAGAAGATGTTGGGCGAATTGGTGGTTATCTTGTTGGTATCGGTGTTGCTAATGTATTTTATATTGGCATCGCAGTTCGAGAGTTTTCTGCAACCACTGATTGTATTGGCAGAAATACCCATTGATATTGGCTTTGCATTGGTAATACTGCTCATCACAGGCAACTCCCTCAATTTGATGAGTGCCATTGGGCTAATCGTCACCACAGGAATCATCATCAACGACTCCATCTTGAAACTAGATATGATAAATGAACTGCGCAAGCAGGGCGTTGAATTGATGGAAGCAATTCACATAGCTGGAGCAAAACGTTTGCGGGCGATTGTTATGACTTCGCTCACTACCATTTTTGCAATGGTGCCTATCCTGTTCTCTTTCGACCTGGGTTCGGAATTACAAAAACCATTGGCCATTGCTATGATTAGCACCATGATTATTGGAATGGCGGTGAGTTTGTTTTTGGTGCCGTTGGTGTATTGGGGCATTTATAAAGAAAAAGGTACTAGGAAATAGGATTTAGGGACTAGGGAGAATAATTATGAATTATGAATTACGAATTACGAGATTGGGTAGGTGGTATGTTTGAATCATCTGTAGAGGCACAATGCTTTGTGACTCAAATTAACAATGTAACGCAAATATTGTGTGTGCGAATTCGTAGTCCCTATGTTTGTATTTGCTTATTAAATTAAGGTTTTAAAAAGCATAAGCCAAAAAAGAATTATTATTTTTGAATAATCAACCTCAAAACCAATAAAACTTTATGACTTATGCAAACACAAAGAAGAGAATTAAATTTTAAAGGACAAAATGTTTACACTGGAATCGATGTACATTTAAAGAGTTGGACAGTATCAATATATACTGATAAACTTTTTCATAAGAAGTTTACGCAACCACCTCAGGTGGAAGTTTTACATAGTTATCTTAATCGAAACTTCCCCAATGCGACTTACCATTCTGTTTACGAAGCAGGATTTAGTGGATTTTGGGCACATTATAAACTTATAGAAATGGGAATAAATAATATTGTAGTTAATGCGGCAGATGTTCCTACCTCTCAAAAAGAGAAGTTGCACAAAACTGACAAAGTTGACAGTCGAAAGCTTGCCAGATCGCTTCGCAATTCTGAGCTTAAGGCAATATTTGTTCCTGAGCGAGCAACTTTACACGAAAGGTCACTTGTACGCTGTCGAGACGTTGCATGCAACGTCTGAAAAATATAACATAGGTATTAAAAACAAATACCACTTTGTAAATAACGCATTAAAGCCCGGAGGGCTGACATTATTATAGTAACGTCGGTAAACAAATACCAAAACCCCGCAACGGGTGACATTGAATAAGATTGACATACGCCACAATTAATGATATGTGAAATATGAATGTAAACAACAGAACCATATATACAATGAAACAACCCTATATACTAATAACCCTGCTGCTCCTATTTGGCATTGTGGCGAACAACCAGCTGCAAGCACAAACCAGGGATACGCTTACGCTAGACTTGCAAAGTACTGTAGCATTGGCCAGCGATAGTTCGCTATCGGCATTCCGAGCCAAAAACATGTACATGGCCAGTTATTGGGAGTATCGCTCGTTTAAGGCTGCAAGATTGCCATCGCTAACGCTTCACATGACACCATTGCGCTATAATCGGGATTTTACACGCAGGTACGATTCGGAGCAAGATATTGATGTGTATCGCCAGCAAAAATCGCTTTATACTTCTGGTAACTTGGCAGCCCAACAGAACTTTGACTTAACGGGTGGAACTTTTTTTGTGGATACAGAGTTGGGCTATTTTCGCAACTTTGGGGATCAAGAACGCAGTCAGTACAACAGTGTTCCCATTAGAGTGGGTTACCGACAAGATTTGTTGGGATACAACCGTTTCAAGTGGGAGAAGAAAATTGAACCACTTAAGTTTGAGCGAGCGAAAAAGGAACTCATTTCGGATATAGAGCAAACTGCTGAAAATGCATCGGTTTACTTTTTCGATTTAGCCATGGCACAAGCGGACTATGAGTTGGCAAAAGAGAACGTGAGTAACTCCGAAAAGCTATACGGCATTGGTGAAGAGAAACATAAAATTGCTTCAATTGGTCGGGCAGATTTGTTGACATTGAAACTGGACAGGGTGAATGCGCGCAACTCATTACAAAATGCAGAAATTCGCTTAAAAAGGGCCATGTTTGCCTTGGCTGCTTATCTCAATTTGGATAAAAACACCAAGATAAAATTGGAACTACCTAACTATCCCGAAGATATAACTGTGATTGTGGACGATGCATTGATGTATGCCAAAGAGAACAATCCACAGTACATGGAGTCGGAACAGAAGATATTGGAGTCGAAGCAGGTATTGGATAAAAACAAAAAGGAGTCGCTGTTTAATGCAAGCCTATCGGCAAGTGTGGGATTCAACCAAGTGGCAGAGACTTTTCGGGGTGTGTATCGCAACCCCTCGCAACAGGATATTGTAGGGCTTACTATTTCCATTCCGCTTATAGATTGGGGTGTGCGCAAAGGCAGGTACAACATGGCCAAGAATAACCTCAACATTGTGGAGCTAACTGCGCAACAAGAGGAGTTGCGCTTGGAAGAGGATGTGATAATGACAGTGGGCGACTTTATGGTGCAGCAACAGATGATAAGCAGTGCTAAAGAGGCTATGGATTTGTCAACCATGGCTTATGAGCAAACGCAAGAGCGATTCATTATTGGCAAGGCTGATATTAATAGCCTCACGCTCTCTACCAATCGCCGACAAGATGCACAGCGCAACTATGTGGCTTCGCTGAGGAACTATTGGCAGAGCTATTTCAAAATACGGAAGTTGACGCTCTTTGATTTTGAAAATAGGGAGCCAATTGAAATTGATTTCGACTAGTCTTTACAAGAAAGAAAACCTAATTAACAACAAATTGATTATTACATTTCGATAGACGTAAGTTCGTCAATTAACTAGAACAGAAAAAAGAAAGAATGTCCCAAAAGAACTCCATATCCGCTTTCACTGTCATTGTAACTTTTATCAGCATTGCGCTGGTAGGTATTGCTTTGATTCCGCTTTTGCCGGTGAAGTTGGCGCCATCGCGTACACTGCCTGCGCTGACGGTTTCATTCTCTATGCCCAATAATGCCGCTCGTATTATAGAAATGGAAGCTACTTCGAAGCTGGAAGCAATGTTGGCACGTATAAAAGGGGTGAAAAACATCAATTCTACATCGGGAAACGGTTGGGGAAGCATTACTTTGGAGTTAGACAAACACACCTCTATTGATGTGGCACGTTTTGAGGCCTCAACCATTGTGCGGCAAACATGGCCCGAATTGCCACGAGAGGTATCTTACCCTTCCATTTCGGTGCGCCGACCTGATGCAAATGCAGCTCGTCCGTTTATGACGTTTACCCTCAATTCTGCTGCCACACCTTTTGTGATTCAACAATATGCCGAGAATAACATCAAGCCACAATTGAGCAACATTGCGGGATTGTACAAAATAGATGTGCGGGGTGCTACGCCCATGGAATGGCAATTGGAGTATGACAATGACCAAATGGAAGCATTGGGCATAACTATGAATGATTTAAGAGAGGCTGTGTCGCGCTATTACTCTACCGATTTCTTGGGAATGGCACAAACGGAACTTAACGGGGCCGACCGCACTTGGATGCGCATTATGCTGGTTTCGGACAGTGAAGACAAAGCATTTGATGCAACAGCTATTTCAGTGAAAAATCGTGATGGTGCACTTATCCGTTTGGACCAATTGGTAAAAGTGACTCGCACAGAGCAAAAGCCAACTTCTTATTATCGCATCAATGGGTTGAACTCCATTTATATTTCGCTTTCGGCTGAAGAGACTGCCAATCAATTGCAATTGAGCAAAAATGTGGACAAAGCCATTGCGGAAATCCAAAACTCGCTCCCACAAGGATACGAAATTCACAACAGTTACAATGCTACTGAGTACATTCATACGGAGTTGAATAAAATATACCTTAGAAGTGGATTGACCATACTTATTTTGTTGCTCTTTGTGGCACTAATTACTCGAAATGTGCGTTACTTATTTCTTATTACAGTCACACTGGCAGTTAATCTATTTATTGCGGTTATCTTTTACTATCTGCTGAGATTAGAGATACAGCTCTATTCGTTGGCGGGCATCACCATTTCGCTCAGTTTGATTATTGACAATGTCATTATTATGACCGACCACTTGATGCACAAAAAAGACCGCAAGGCTTTTATTCCCATTCTGGCAGCAACCATGACAACTGTGGGGGCACTTTCTATTATTTTCTTTTTGGATGAAAAGATTCGCATCAACTTGCAAGACTTTGCAGCAGTGGTAATGATAAATCTAACGGTTTCACTTTTAGTAGCACTCTTCTTTGTACCCGCAATGGTAGAGAAGATAAAATTGAAGAAACGAAAGCCTAGAAAATCTCGCTACCAATTCTTTTCTACACGCAGGATGACCATCCACTTTACGCACTTTTATGGCAAAACAATAACGCTATTGAGCAAACATAAATGGATACCATTTACAGCTATTGTGTTGTTATTCGGGTTGCCTGTCTTTTTGATTCCTGATAAAATAGAGAAAGAGACACCCTTTGCGGTACAATACAATAAGGTGTTTGATAACAGCACCTACAAGGAAAAGGTGAAACCTGTATTGAACAAAGCATTGGGTGGAACCTTGCGACTGTTTGTAGAGAAAGTAGTGCAAGGAAGTTACTTCTCTCGCAGCGAGGAAACAGTATTGAGCATTACGGCAACCATGCCCAACGGCACAACCCTTCCGCAGATGAATACGCTGATAGAGAAAATGGAACGCTACCTGAGTAGTTTCTCCGAGATACGGCAGTTTCAAACTGATATTCCGAATGCCCGCAGGGCATCCATTCGTGTGTTTTTCAATAAAGAAGCAGAGCGAAGTGGTTTTCCTTATCAACTAAAAAGCAGCGTAATTGGCAAAGCATTGGTTATGGGCGGTGGCAGTTGGGGTGTGTATGGATTGCAGGACCAAGGATTCAGTAATGACGTAAGAGATCATGCCGGGCAATACAGGGTGAAGTTATATGGTTATAACTATGATGAACTAACGGCTTGGGCGGATACGCTCAAAAGTCAACTGTTGTCTTACAGGCGCATCAAGGAAGTACTTATCAACTCTAATTACAGTTGGTACAAAGATGACTATCGGGAATTTTCGTTCGACTTGGACAAGCAACGATTGGCTGCCGAGGGCATATTGCCGGGTGAACTGTTCTCGTCGCTCTCTCCCATTTATGCCAACGATATATGGGCGGGTGCAATTATGATTGGAGGAATTCGGGAGGAGATAAAGCTCAATAGTAAACAAGCAAAGACCCACGACATTTGGTCTTTGCAACAGGTGAGTCACAACATTGGAGACAAAACCTACAAACTGGGTGAAGTTGCGGAGATTACTAAAACGCAAGCACCACAGGAAGTAGGGAAAGAGAACCAACAATACCGCTTGGTGGTACAGTTCGATTATATTGGTGCAAGCACCCAAGGTGGTAAAATATTAGAAAAAGAAGTAGACTCACTCAACGATCGATTGCCAATGGGCTATACTGCCCATCAAGAAAGCTCTGGATGGGGCTGGGGCTCGAAAGACAACAAACAGTATTGGTTGATTGGGTTACTCATTATCATTATCTTCTTTACAACATCTGTATTGTTTAACTCGATTAAGCAACCGCTGGCGGTTATCTTTATCATTCCCGTATCGTTCATCGGCGTGTTTCTCACCTTCTATTGGTTCAAGCTCAATTTCGATCAGGGTGGCTTTGCATCGTTCATTCTCCTATCGGGTATTACCGTAAACGCAAGTATCTACATCCTGAACGAATACAATATGATACGCAAGCATAAACCATTGCTCTCTCCCCTGAATGCATACCTGAAAGCATGGAACTCAAAGATTGTTCCTATTTTCCTTACGGTGGTTTCCACCATTCTCGGGTTCATTCCATTTATGGTTGGCTTCGACAAAGAATCCTTTTGGTTTCCATTGGCTGCTGGCACTATTGGGGGATTGATTATGTCGGTGGTGGGGATATGGGTGTTTTTGCCGTTGTTAGTGGTGAAGAAGAAAAAGAAGGAGTGAAAAGTTTAGAGTGAAAAAACAGCTAAAAATTAAACGTCATGAGGTCTCTGATAGAACTGTTTTATGAGACATAAAGGAGTTAACAAAATAAAGATCCTCATTAAAAAAAAGGAAAAAACACNNCAACATCTTCTAAATTATGTGTTGGCAGATAAATCGTAATTCAATAAAGAGATTTAGTAAATCAGTAACAAAGGAATCTAAGGTAAAAGTTTTTGATATTAAAAAAATTATAAACTTCGAAACTTTAATTTTATTTTCATTTCATATAAATCTTATTTTTCATATTTTTATTATAGAAAAATCAGTATCTTTGACACCGATATAACTGCTAATTTATTGAGTTTACTACATGCAGGTAAAGATTTTTATCATCAATATCTTATTCTATCATATGCTTTATTATTTGTTGAAAACAAGATATTTATTTGAGTTTAGCAAAACATTTAAAAGAGAAAATAAATATGACCACTCATCTTGCACATTTTGGTAAACAGACTCTATTAATTTCATTAAAAAGCAACGATAAGTACACTTCTAATATATTTTGAACCCTATACACCAAAATAAAAAAATCATGAAACGATTTATATTTATTTTTATTCCACTGCTTTTTATCTTTATGAGTGTTGATGCTCAAAACACCATAACAAGTTACGATGGGCAAATCTTTTCAGTTGGTGACAAAATACAATTGGGCTATTCAGCATTGAACGCCGGGGAGTATCGGGAAATCAAACAACAATCTGAAAACAATAGTGCTTCTTATTCGAACTTAAAGACAGAGTCTTATCCGCTGAGTTATATAACTATAGAAGAAATCAAAGAACAACATGATGGAAAAATATTTTTGGATTCGGAAACTGTCCTGCTTGTAAAAAGTGAGTTAACCCCTGATAAAAATATTTTCATCCATTTGAATAGTGCTATCCATCGAGGTGAAATCATCTCTGAAAAATCTGATAACGCATTATATGATACCGTTATACCACTCACTACAGACAAAATGATAGCTTGTTGTCTTCGAGTAAATCAATTGCCAGTTTCCAATGATGTTATTTTAGTTTATATAAAATCGATAGACTCAGAACTAGGGAAGGAGTGCGAACAGAATAAATTTACATTCAATAAAATAAAAGAAGAGTATAAAACACTGCTCGAAAAAGAGATGAAGGATTTTGATTTTTCTAAAACCTACCTTATAGAAGTTAATGGAAATAGAGAACAGTATGATTTTTGATAAGAAAGGATATCCTCTTCAATATAACATCCGCAACCTATATCATCCAAAAGACTTTATTGAACACAATGGATTTAATTTCTTTATTCCCAACGATGAAAAATACCACTTCTTATCCATAGCTTTGGAAGCAGCAGAGAAATATGAGCTTCGTAAAAAAGGGGCAAAAGAAAACGGTTACGGGGATGGCTTGTTTTACTTTACCTTCTTTCTAAAGTTGAAAGACAAGCGAATGGAGCTTCCTAAAGAAAAAATTGATATTTTAGACAAAGAAAAAATGTATCGGCACACACTCATTGGAGCAGATGTGGTGGCAATAGATGTTTTTGATAATAATTCATTTAAGTATAACTATATTGGCACAATAAAATAAAACAAAGATAAAAGGAAAGCGAATCAATGCGATTCTTCCTTTTTATGCAAATGATGTAACAACGGATCATTCTTTATCCTTTCCATTTCCCGCTCAACTAATTCCTTGATATCCTGTTTTATCTGTCTGTAATTGTTATCAATTTCTTGCTGCATGGTGTCGTTATCGCTGTCATCAACAAAATCCATTATATCGGGGATTTCTTGGTATATTTTTGTTTCTGCTGTAACGCGAGAATTATCCACTACAATTTCACAATGAAAAATCTTTTGCTCAATGCGTTCCTCAAAATTATCACTGACCGCACCCACAAACATTCCTTGTGTAAGATTGCTAATCTTGGAAGCCGGAATAAGACTATCCAACTGCGTGGAAATAGAAGTCGATTTATCGTTTCGGTTAATGGTCATTGATTGGCGCTGTTGCAATACCTTTCCAAAACGCTCCGACAATGTCTTGGCTGTTTCACCTACCACTTGTCCGGAAAAGATATTACCAACCGTATTTTGAATAACCTTACTTTCTTTATCCCCATAGTCCCGTGTAAGCTGACTGTAATCCTGAAAGCAGAAACAAACCGCCACTTTGTTACTTCGGGCAGTAGCAATTAGGTTATCCAATCCACGAAAATAAATGGTTGGTAATTCATCGATGATGACACTGCTTTTCAATTGACCTTTTTTATTAATCAGTTTTACAATTCTTGAATTATATAATCCCAATGCAGCTGAATAGATGTTTTGACGGTCCGGATTGTTTCCTACACAAAGTATCTTTGGTTCATTTGGATTGTTGATGTCCAGTGTAAAATCATCACCTGTCATTACCCAATATAATTGTGGAGAAATCATTCTGGAAAGTGGTATTTTTGCACTCGCTATTTGTCCTTGCAGTTGGTCTTGAGCTCCACCTTCCCAGGCATCCATAAAAGGTGAAAGGTAGTTCTCCAATTCGGGATAACTGGTTAGAATTGTGAAGGTGTCGGCATATCTTTTATTCAGGAACTCAATGGCGTGCGGAAAAGTACAGTACTTGCCGTTTTCGTAAATTTTCAAATACCAAATAATGGCTGCCAAGAGAATTATCGGACTCTCCACAAAGAAATCACCCTGCTTTTGTATCCATGTACGGTTTAAGTTCAACATAATGGTGTAAGCACTTTCGTACGCATCAGAAATATCGGTCATAAACGACGGATTAATGGGGTTGCATCGGTGACTTTTTCGTGGATTATCAAAATTAATCACATAAAACTTCGGCCGTACTTTGTATGCATCTAAATGAGTCAACAGGTGATTATAAGCGATGATAGAGAGATCATCAAACTTAAAATCATAAATGTACATGGCAAATCCTTTTTCGATTTGCTGCTTGATATAGTTATTGATTACGGCGTAGGATTTACCACTACCAGGAGTGCCAAGCACTATCGTTGCACGAAAAGGATTGACAACGTTGATCCAACCTTTTTGCCATCTCTTCTGATAGTAAAACCGGGTAGGCAAATTTATAGAATAGGCATTTTCCATAAGTCGGGTTTCTTGTGCAAAACTTTCGTTTTCTATATTAAAGACATCCTCCATCAGGTTGTTTTTTAATATTCGACTAATCCATAATCCAGACTTTAATAAGAAGATATAGCCAACTGACAGGGTAAAGATATAGCAAACAGCTATTGTTGCAGTAGGTAATTGTAATGTTAGAATCCAATAGTTGAAGAAAAAAAAGAGTATGCCTGTACCTAAAGCTCCGAAAATCTTGTTCCACGAAATTTTCTCATTTTTAACCCCCCTTGTACCCAAACAAGATAACGCCAAAAACAGGACACTGAACAATTTTGTCCATAATGGAAGAGAAAACAATCCGGTTGTGCGTTGAAAGTTTGTCAAAATCTTGTCTAAAGTACTAATCGTTATATTCCACTGATTAAAGCCTTCGTAACAAAACCAATAACAGTGAATTACCACAAATAAAATACTAATGGCGCGCATAAACTCCATGGTCTTTGCCAAGCCTCTTAAATCATCTTCGTTTTGCATAGTTGTTTCTTTGTTTACGGTTTTCTTTATCGTTTTCTTTTTCTCTTCTTTCCAGAATGGAGTCGGCGCATCATTCTCTGAAAAGCCAATTCTTTATAATCAACTCCATGCGCAGTCAATTCAATAAGGTTCTCCAAATCATCGGGCAACAGCTCTTCGAGCATTGTTTCTGCTTCTTCCTCCGAAGGTTTTGATGGTGTCATTTCCTGTTTAAAGGATTGTTGTTGTAAATTCTCTTTTGACTGTTTCTCTTGATTGTCAAATGGATTTATTCCTGAACCATTAAAATATTCATGAAACACATTAGCTGAAAAGTTCTTACCGAAGCGAGAACCATTTTGCACTGATTTTTCTGCGTGGTTGATAAAGGTTACCCCATATATGCGTCCTACTTCGTTTTCTCGAATTACAACATCCACTCCTTTTGATTTTAATTTTCCAATAAAAGTTGTTCTATTCGGATTTTCTTGCATTACTTCTCGAATATGGTGTGCCGTTTTTGATTTCGGTTTCGCAGCTTTTAAGGCTACTTTATCTTTTTCAAACTTTTTGGATAGTTCAGCAAAACCTACATCTCTGCCGATGCGTGAAGACTTAACGGGAACCGATACTTTCTCTCTATTTGCCACCGTAATAAAATAGAGCAGTCCGGTGTAAGGTTTTCCCCTATGTTCTCCTTTGACCTCTTCTGAGGTAACGTTGTAAAGGGCTAACAACGCATTCATTTCACCCAATGATTGAAATTGATAGTTCTTCACCAGTGGCCGAACAACACCCGCAATCTGCTTTTTTATATTGCCTTTGTTAATTTCAGCTTTACGTACTTCATCGAACGTTGTTCGCTGTCGATCATTGGCAACAATAAGATGATATTTCCTTTCTAATTCATTGGTAATTTCCTTGCTTCGTCGGTGTTCAAAAGCATCGTTTAGTTTCTTCCCTGCTGCATCTATACGAAAGGATACAATATGAATGTGTTCCCGTGCCAAATCTTCGTGTTTAAAAATGATATAGGGCTGATTACCATAGCCCAATTTCTCCAAGTATTCCCTGCTGATTGCCTCCATTTGTTCATCGGTTAATTTGTCGTCCGGATGTGGATTAAGCGAAATGTGGATAATGGGTTTTTTTGTACGAATATCTTGGGGCAGATGTATTTGAAAATCTGCCAATGCTTGCTGTAATGTCGTGGTTCCATCTTCAGTAATACTTAATCGAGAAACAGCCAACACTTTTGCCTCCTTATCTTTGATTTTCTCAAAGTTATATGCAAGAACTCCGTAGAGCTTATTGCTCACTCCTATCTTTGCAACCATTGCTTGAATGCTTCATTTTGCGTTTTAATTTCGTTGCCAACTTCCATCAATTCAGAGGTGATTTTGTTCAGTTTTTCAAGTAATGTCCAGACTACTTTATCCGAATAACGGGTGTGTATCATTTTTACCACTTGGTTGTAATTCACTCCCAGAGAACGGAAAAGTGCGACAGTTTCTGTAAGCTTGTTGTAATAATCAACGGCTGCTTTATCAATGGTGATTACTCTAAAGGGTTCTAAAAATATTCGTTTACGGATAAAATTACTTTTTCGTTTCATTCCTGATTGCTCGAAAAGATGCAAAAAGCGATCGTATTCTTCTCCTGTGAATCGAATAGTGTAACGATAAATCGCTGGGTCAAGTGCAGTTTTTTTCCCTCTTAAACGCGAAGTTCTAATTCCTTTCTTGTCTGTTTTATTAATGCTATTCATGTTTATCATCTTTTAAAATTGATACTTTTTTATTGGTGTTGCGACTTTGGAGCAATACCGTCTCCCCGACCTTAGGGGCAAGGAGTCTTTGTCTGCCAAAAGCATTTTGTCAGCCAAAGACACACCTTGCCGTTGTCCTTCGATAACATAGAAAGCGGAGCTTTTCAGCATAGCGTAGATTTTCGTTTTATTAGGTCGCATATCTTCTGCTTTAAAGTCGATGGTGCAAAGTTAAGTAGTTCTAACGTGTCTATTGACAGGGTTTTATGCGACATCCGATGACAACAAGCGACGATAGATGACATACAGTAGAAATGTGTATGAATTCTCTGTTTATTTGCAAGTAGCAATGCATAAGTGCATACACACATAAATATATAATTGCATAAATACACAATTGCACACATACATAATTGCACACACGCACAAATGGATATATACACAAATGCAGGTATGCACGAATGCAAGTATAGGCGCATTCATATATACATAGATACACTTATGCAACTATAATATAGAAGCTATAATAAATAACTAAACAAAAATGAGATGAAAAGAAAAACGAAATTTATCGGTGTTGGTGCACAAAAAGGTGGTGTTGGAAAAAGTTCCATCACAACAGTTTTAGCCTCTTACCTCTATTATGCAAAGGGGTATAATTTGGCAATAGTTGATTGTGATTATCCGCAGCACAGTGTGTTGGGATTGCGACAAAGAGATAGGCAGGAATTGGAAGCAAATCCTCAAAAAATGGAAGCTGCAACCAACCATTTTAAACAGTTAGGACGTAAGTCCTATCCAATCATTGCAGCTACCGCAGAAACAGCCATTCTCGAAGCTGAGAAGTTGATACAAATAAGTATCGATGCACCCGATATTATTTTCTTTGATTTGCCTGGCAGCATTGATGTTCCCGGAGTATTGGCATTGAGCTTGGAATTGGA
>LFRM01242714.1_pt1 | contig 13103 bp, 12 predicted proteins | sample 618341 | NCBI WGS metagenome assembly LFRM01 (sample SAMN03654438, study PRJNA283298) | anaerobic digester metagenome | isolation source: pool of bioreactors CSTR01a, CSTR02a, and CSTR03a thermophilic anaerobic... | place: Denmark: Kgs. Lyngby | collected 2014-05-21
GCAACATCCACTTGCATGTGTTGGAAATAGACAAATGCCATCTCCATTGTCAATTCAAAGAAAGAGGGCATAATGGGTTCAAATGCTTCACGATGATTCTGTACAAAATCAACTACAAACTGTTGGTCTATCATTTTGCCATTTACACGAATGCGCTCACGAAAATCGATGAGGTGGGGTGATGTATACAATCCCACTTTATATCCAGCCTCGCTAAGCACTGCTGCTAAAAGATGCGATGTAGATCCCTTACCATTGGTTCCTGCCACATGTATAGTTCTGTAGTGCCTATGAGGAAATCTGAAGTANNGCCGATTGGCCAACACGCTGATAAGCGGGAGTTTGTTTGTATAGGTATTCAACAGTTTCTTGGTAGTTCATCTTTTATTGATTGTATGGATGTTTGTTGATAATATATGAATAAACGAAAGTAAAAAAAAGTTGCCGATTAAGGCAACTTTTTATGAGATATCTATCTATTTATCTTTCTAATTATTATTTGGCAGCACCGAATACTGTTTTGAATAGCGTAAGTGTTGCTCTGCATATCCTTCGTCGTGCGATATGGTTACATCAGTTACTTCGCCATTGTTGTTGGTAACTAGTTTGTAAACGGGGTTTACAAAACCACTATAAGGAGATAGGTTAAGTGCTTCGTAACGGTTTAGCACTTCGTTGTGAATAGGTTGATTAATTTTCACACCATAAGTCTCTATATAGTTCTTACCAGCTTCAAAATCGCCAGTAGATTTAATGCGCTGTATTTCGGCTAGCAATTGACCAAACAGTTCGCGTATCTTTTCATAATCGTTGATTACTACATAAGTTTTACCATCACGTTCTTTTAGTTCTGCAGCATTTGATTCTTTTGCATGTTCTAGCACCCATGTTGCAATAGACTGACGGTTACGCATATGAGCCTGTTCAATGTCTTTCCCAGATTGTATACGTGTTAGTTGTGTCATTGCTCCATTCATTAGGTAACTATAGTATTGTGCTTTGTATGCTTCGTTATCAGGAAGCAAGCCAAGTTCAACCAGTTTAGGGTCTCCTAAATAGTACAAGCCAAACAGGTCTGCGCGTGTCTCTTCAACCGGACTTCCGTAGGCACGCAATGCATCGCTACTTACTCCTGGCAGTAATTTCCCTGAACCATGTCCAAGACATTCATGCAGGTCTGTGTGCAGATTGCTAGTGAGAGCACCATATTTTTTGGCTCTTTCTATTTCAACTTCACTCCACATAAACTCTTCTGCAAAACCATTTCCTAGCGAAGCTTTGTTGTAAGCGTCAGCAATATTTGCAATAGTTACCGATTTTGAACCGTGGTCGCGACGAATCCAGTCAGCATTTGGAAGGTTGATACCAAGAGGGGTTCCCGGATAGCAATCACCACCAATCATAGCAACATCTATTACTTTTGCCGATACTCCTTTTACTTCATCTTTTTTAAACTGTTTCTCCACCGGAGAGTTATCTTCAAACCACTGTGCATTGTCACTAATTAGTTCTGTACGCTTTGTAGCCTCCATGTCTTTGAAGTTTACAATAGCTTCCCAAGTACCTTTCATACCTAGTGGGTCTGTGTAGGTTTCTGTAAAACCATTCACAAAGTCTACCCTAGAATCTAAGTCTTTCACCCAAAGTACCGAATAGTCATCGTATTTTTTCAAGCTACCTGTCTTGTAGAAATCTATAAGAGAAATAATTACTTGCTTCTGTTTGTCATTTTCAGCTACTAAAGCTGCTTTCTCCAACCACTTCACAACTCTTTCGATAGCGGGAGAGTACATTCCACCTATTTTATATACCTGTTCGGCAACAACACCGTTCTCTTTTACCACTTTGCTGTTTAGTCCGTATGAGATAGGAGTGTTGTCGTTAGGGTCTTTCATTTTCTCGTAAAATGCTTCAACCTCTTTTTGCGAAACTCCTTCGTAGAAGTTTACTGCCGATGTTTGCACAAGATCAACACCTGCTGCTTGATTGATGCGTTTTGGCATAATTGCGGGGTCGAACATAATAGGGGTAAGTGTTTCGATTAGTTCGCTTGCCGATGCACCATCTTTAACGGGTAGTTTAGCAGGGTCAACCGAGTTGACTAACTGAGCAAAATACTCTTTCGAAAACTCAGGCAACATTTTGTCTTCCGAGTAGTGATGGTGTATTCCGTTTGCCATCCAAACACGTTTTAGGTATGTTTCAAAGTTTTTGAAATCTTCTGTGGTCTTGTCACCAAAGTAGTTTTCGTAAATACCTTCCAGCGTACGACGTATGGTCAAGTTATACTTGTTGTGCTGATCATACAATATGTCTCTTCCTTCTAGTGCAGCTTCAGAAAGATAGTAAATTAGCTCTTTTTGTTGAAGAGAAAGCTCTTCAAATCCTGGAACTTGATAACGGAGTATCTGTATGTCTGCAAATTTATCTGCAGTGTACTCAAATGCGGTGCCTTGCGCCGACTGTTCGTCTGTTCCTGCTTTATTGCCACTGGTGCATCCTGCAAGCAAGAAAAGGGTTGTTAGCATAAAAATAAGTTTTTTCATTGATTTAAATTTTAATGTTTGATGCAAAGTTAATAAAATTTTTAATGGTTGAAGATATAGTAGCCTTAGTTTGATTATAAATAGATTAAGTTGCCTAAAACGATAGAGAAGTGTATCTAGATATCAAGTGAAGTTAGCTGTAGAATTTAACCTGCAAGACATATATTAACATGGTCGTTAATATATGTCTTCCTGCTGCCTTTTAGACAGACACTTTGCGCCCATTGTTTTTACAGGGTACAGTTTATCATATTTTTGTATACAACTTTTACAATTCTTTTAATGTGAAATTGCTTTTTTACTTTTTATGTAACATGTTGAAATTGCCTATGAGTCTGTTTATGAGAAGGGTGGTTGTTTTGTTTTATTTTTTTAATTAGAGTAAGTGCATGTTGACCTTCCTATTTTCTATCTGTTTATTAGATAAAGGAGTTTGCCCTTTGTCCATTTCCATTTGGTTATTAGACGAAGAGGTTTGCTCTTTGTCCATTTATTTTTGTTTATTAGGCAAAGAGGTGAGCCCTTTGTCAATTTCCACGAGTTTTTATGCACTATTTTGACTCAACTACTGTTTAATCTCTTTGGCGTTTAACATGTGTGTGTAATGCTATACTTATTTTAGTGGTTTTATGGCTGATTCTCTTTCTATTTTAACTATCCACGAAATGTTTTTCATGTAAAGCGACAACTATTCGTTGTATTTTCGTGGAAATAGACATAGTAGTCATCATTCTCACATATCATCAAGATTAATAGGGAAAGAAGACGCCATTGTATTAGGTTAACTTAACACAGCTGAGACTGTTGGTGTATCTTACTGAAATTGTCCAAAATAAAAATAGCACCTCTCTTTACAGAAAAGTGCTATTAAAGTTGAGTGAGCAAGTAAAAGGATTATCTATTCCGTTTGGCAGGATTTCTTCTACCTTCTCTATTGGTGTCTCTTACATCTTGGCGCAGTTCGTTCCATTTATCTAACTTTTCTTTGCCAATAATTTTCTCAAGTTCAGCATTATGTCGCTCAACTTCTTTAAGTCTTAATACACGCATTTCTTCACGACGAGCATCACGATTTGAGCTTCCTGTTCCGCGTCCACTTCTATGCTCTTCAACTTGCACAAGGCGTTCTGCATCTTGTTTTTCACACAAAGCCTCTACTTGTGCAGTTTGTTCTACTGTCAAGTCGAGCTCTTTGGCCATTAAATCTGCTCTCTCTTTTGGACTCATATTCATAATACGATCCGTGCGTCTGTTGTTGTCATTTCGTCTGTTGTTGTTCTGAGCCGATACTGTTATGCTCAATGTTAGCAAAAGTGTTGCTACTAAGAATAAATACTTTTTCATATTCAAATTGTTTTAAAGTGTTTGTACTATTATATTGAGTTCAAATGTAGTGAATAGTTTAATGGTGTGCAACTATAAGAGTTTGATATATAGCTTAATAGTCAGTTAAGTAGAAGTTTTAGTAGATGCAATTAAGGTATTGGTAGTGTAGGGGGGTAGTTTCGTCTGTAAATGTGATGTGTCTGTCTATTCAATAAATTTCTTCAATAATTTCTCTACTTTTTTGCTTTTTTCTCCGTTGTTTTTTGAAATTCCTAGTTTTCACTGTGTGATACTGCAATGCAAATATTATAATTACTATGAAAATATATGACTAGGTCATTTATAATAGTTACTTTTGGAATGGAATAACAAAAAAACCACTCAATGAAAGCAAGTATAAAACTTACCGATATGCAGTTCTATGCGTATCATGGTGTAATGGCACAAGAAACAAAAGTAGGTAATAACTATGTAGTAAATGTATGCATGACGGCAGATTTGTTGCGTGCCTGCGAAACTGATAATGTTGATGATACTATAAGTTACGCCCTTATATTCGACTTAGTGAAAGCTGAAATGAAACAACCCTCAAAGCTATTAGAGCATGTGGCAATGCGCATTTATAAATCTATAAAGAGCGGTTTTCCTCAGATTACAGCACTCGAAGTTCGTTTAGCTAAAAACAATCCTCCTATAAGTGGTGATGTGAAATCGGCTGAAATAATAATTGCTGAATAACATTCATTGTCATTTCTATAGAACTTCTAAGCGTGAAATAACATGCTACTCTTATAGATTTTGTATCTTTGCATAAATATTGGAAACAGATGGATAACGAACAAATTAATAGCGCTATAAATAACGAGGATTCAATGGCAATGGATAATATTGTTATTGATAAGCCAAAAGTACAAGAGCATTTAGTACTTCGTACAGAAAACTTGGTGAAAAAGTATGGCAAACGTACCGTAGTGAGCCATGTTTCTATTGATGTGAAGCAGGGCGAGATTGTAGGTTTGCTTGGGCCAAATGGTGCAGGCAAAACAACCACTTTTTATATGACTGTGGGGTTGATTGTGCCCAATGAAGGTGAAATATTTTTGGGTGAGCAAAATATTACCAACTTCCCTGTGTATAAACGTGCACAATATGGAATTGGTTATCTAGCACAAGAGGCTTCTATTTTTCGTAAAATGTCGGTAGAAGACAATATTCTTTCTGTGTTGGAGATGACTAATAAAAGTCGCCCCGAGCAGCTCGAGAAAATGGAGAGCTTGATAGAGGAGTTTGGCTTACAGAAAGTGCGTAAAAACTTAGGCGACCAATTATCGGGTGGTGAAAGGCGACGCTCCGAAATAGCCCGTTGTTTGGCCATCGACCCCAAGTTTATTATGCTCGACGAGCCATTTGCGGGTGTAGACCCTATTGCGGTACAAGACATACAATCGATTGTGGCACAATTGAAATACAGAAATATAGGTATTTTGATTACCGACCACAATGTGAACGAAACACTGAGTATTACCGATAGAGCCTATTTGCTCTTCGAGGGAAAGGTGTTGTTTCAGGGCACAGCCCATGAGTTGGCAGCCAACGAAGTGGTGCGCGAGAAATACCTTGGTAAAGATTTTGAATTGAAACGTAAGACTTTTGACATTTAAGTAAATACAAACATGGCTCGATTACTTGCGATAGATTATGGTAGAAAACGTTCGGGTATTGCTGTGAGCGATACGTTGCAGATTATTGCAAACGGTCTCACTACAGTGCCCTCGCACACCATAATTAGTTTTCTTAAAGACTACATAGCAAAAGAGTCTGTTGAACTAATCATTGTTGGGCTACCTCGCCAAATGAATTACGAGGAGTCTGAAAGTATGCAATATATAAAACCATTTGTAAAGAAATTGCAGAAAGAGATTCCAGATATTCCAGTGGAATATTTCGACGAACGCTTCACCTCAAGAATGGCTCTGCAAACTATGATTGATGGAGGAGTGAAGAAGAAACAACGTCAAAACAAAGCATTGGTAGATGAGATAAGTGCTACTATTATACTGCAAGGATATATGGAAGGGCGACGCATGAGTTTGCTCTAACTTACAAATACTAAAAAGAGACAATAAAACTATTATTATTTTATGATTTTACCTATATACATATACGGTCATCCCGTATTACGAAAAGAGACGCAAGATATTGATGCTTCCTATCCCAACTTAAAAGAGTTGGTAGATAATATGTACGAAACAATGTACAATGCAGATGGGGTTGGTTTAGCAGCACCACAAGTTGGTTTAGTAGACCGCATTTTTGTAATCGATCTTTCTCCTTTGGCCGATGAGGAGAGTCCACAATACGAAGGTTTGAAAAAAACTTTTATTAATGCACGCATTACTAGCCGCACAGGCGATATGGTGTCCACAGAAGAGGGTTGTCTTAGTATCCCTGGAATCAACGAAAGTGTACCTCGCCATGATGAAATTGAAATTGAGTACCTCGACGAAAACTTAGAACCACACACCGAAACCTTTACAGGCTTCACAGCGCGTGTTATTCAACATGAATACGACCATATAGATGGCATCCTGTTTATAGATCATATATCAGCCATACGCAAACGATTAATAAAATCGAAGTTAACCAATATGACAAAGGGGAAGGTTAGTTGTCATTATAGGGTGAGGACGGCTTAATAGGATTAATGACATTCTATATAGTATAACCAAAATAGGAGAGACGCAATTAATTGCGTCTCTCCTATTTTGGTGTGTTATGCAATAAGAATACATCAAGGGTCGAAAAAATCAACCATCCCCCTAAAACCTATACTGATACCCCACACGCACAACCTGTGTCTCGTAATAATCATCAGAAACAAGATTAAAAGTTTCCCCTTTAATTTCATAGCGCATTACAAGTGTATTTAGAATATCGCTTGCATTTATAAAGAGTTCTCCCTTACCATTTTGAATCTTTTTGGTCAATCCTGCATCAATAGAGTAGCGGGCTAGAATTTTTCCTTGTGGAATAATATCGCGTGCAAGGTAGGTTCCTGTTATTTGAAATTCGGCATCCTTAAATATTTTAGCAATTATATTTACTTTAGCATTTCCGGAAACAATTGACTGCTTCTCTCCAGTGAATGCAATGTTGTTTGGATAGGCATTTATAATGGAGAAAGCTCCAATTTCATTTCTGTATATATTTCCATTTGCATTAAGCCTTACTTTGCTTCCCAATTGTTGGTTCAGCACCAATTCTATCCCTGTGTTTTGTCCCTTGTCAGCATTCTGATTCACTTCGGCCAGTAGGGTTGATGAGGATTGGTCTGGTACTTCTGTTATAATCTTAGTTAGAATATCGGTCGACATCCTATGGTAGGCTGCACTATAGAGGTAACCTCCATTCCACGATTGTCTAAAACCCAACTCAACCGATTGTGTAAACTGTGGTTGTAGATTGGGATTACCCATTGAAAGAATTTCTGGACTTGCATAAGTTGGAAATGTGCGCAACTCCTTTTCCGATGGTCTGTCAACACGCCTGTTATAGAATGCAGATATTCTGCTATTATCACTAATCAACCACGTAGCTCTTACACTTGGGAAGGGATCGATATAATCAAAGCCTGTACTTTCGTATACACTATGATTGGGGTCAACCAAGTAATCAACATTGGCATACTCTATTCTAAGACCAGCCTCAAGTTCAAACTTTTTGTGTTCGTAAATATAAGTTCCGTAAACTGCCGAAAGCCACTCTCTGTACTCTGCGCTGCCCGATAGACCTGTATCAAGTATTGAGTTGTTGCCGGGTTTAAAGTAGATGTCATTCGGAAAATTGCGTGCACGTTGCTTTGTTCCTACTTCTAGTCTACCTGTTTTTAAGGGTTTCGAATAATCAACTGTCAAATCAAATATGTGTTCATCGGCTACTAATCCTGTAGTGTCAGTTCCTATTTTGCTAGGTTTGTACAATTCGTTGGTGAAGTTGAACACCTCATCTTTACGTCGGAACGAATAGTTGAACGACGATGTAAGGCTATGTCCAGGTTGATTAAACGAGTGCTTGTGTGTAACAGTAGCAAACAAGGTCTGATTTACTTCGTTTTCATAATATTGCCATAGTCTTATTCTATCACCAGCCGCATTGTCATAAGGTATATCACCCAAATCTGTATACTCGCGATAGTTGAATAATGTAGAAAATGTAAATGTATTTCTCTTATTAGGGTTGTAGTCTACCCCCGCATTTATATTATAAATGGGTTGTTTTCTGTTTTCAAGAAATTGCTGATTCACCACATCGCCATTGGCGTAAGTGCGTTGTGTAAACTCATTTTTCATCATTTGCTGGTGATAGAGTAAGTCGGCTTGAACAAAAAAGTTTGTTTTTTCTTGTTTATAGTTGACTGAGAAAGAAGGATTCACTTTTGGAGTATAGCTATATTGTTTTCGAATACCCGTTAGATTGGGTTCTTTCTCTGCCAATGCTCCAACTCCGAGGGTGATGCCAGCTTTGCCATTCCAACCAAATTCTTGATCTTTTTTAAACACAATATTAATAATACCAGCCATTCCGCTGGCATCGTATTTTGCTGAAGGGTTGTTTATAATTTCAACTGTCCCAATTGCAGAAGCAGGAATGTTGTCGAGACCAGATTGAGACCCCATGCCAGTCATGGCAGTTTGCTTTCCGTCAATTAGAATAGTTACTTTATCGCTACCACGAAGAAATATCTTACCATCTCTGTCGATAGTAACTCCTGGCAAATTTTGCATAACTTGCAAAACCGAACCACCTTGTTGGCTTATATTATCTTCAATTGCAAAGGTCTTTTTATCCATTGCCGATGAAACCTCCATTCTAGTAGCAGTAACGGTTACTTCATCGAGTTGTGTTGCAGATTCAACCAAAGATATTGTTCCTAAATCTAGAAAATTATTCAATCTACCAACATGAAAGGGTACAGTTCGCTCGGTAAATCCCATAAAAGAGACTTTCAATGAATAGTCGCCTGTGCTAAGGCCCTCAACAGTAAATATGCCTTTTTCGTTGGTAATTGTTCCTGTTAGAAACGAATCGTCGCTATCGGTAACTACAATATTCACATAGGGTAGTAGCTCTTTTGTTTGTTCGTGGCGCACTACACCCGATATCACTGCGTTGTCTATCTGAGCAAATGTGGAGATAAAAGTAGTTATGAGAATTATTAGTATGAAAAGTCTTCTTAGTAACATGTTGTTTGTGTTGGTTGATTTGTTTAATCACTAAACAAGCTGTGAGTAGAATGGTTTATTTTTATTATACACTTGTTGTGTGTTTGTCAAATAGATGTAAAGCTTTGCCACTCCACTTTTGAGTGTGGCGTTAAAATAGAGGCATTTTAGGTTTGCAGAATGTTCTGTTTACTAGGAGATTGAAAGTTTGCGTGCTTTTTTGAAACAGATTAAAAGGAATTTAAATGCCATTGCAATATCATTGCAACGCTCTTGCAACGCTCTTGCAACGCTCTTGCAACGATAAAATAGATTGCATAATAAGTTGAACTTGGGGGGGGTGAGAGTTAAACATTCCTACTTTTTTTATTTGCAGCTTATCACGGGGTTGTAACAACACTGAAATATAATCGTGGACAAATGCTATTAGATAAACAGCAACAAAAAACCCCATACACAAATTAATAGTGTATGGGATTTATTATTTATAAGGTAAACCTTTTTATACTAGGTGTTGCTAATACTGTTTTTTATTTTTTCTGCGTCAACTCTCTCCCCGCATAACTATCTAAATACCAAGTTAAATTGCCCGAGTTAGGTTGTACTCTAGCTGCAGGGTATTTTTCTTGTGCATTCTCGTTGTCTTCAATTATAGCCTTCACTATTTTATCTTTTGGTGCGCCTGTAACTAAGAAAACTACGTTTTTTGCAGCATTAATTGTTTGGCCAGAAAGGCTAATGCGCATTTGTCTTGTTTTGGGGTGTGTGGCCACTACACACATGTTGTGGCTATCCCATAAATTCATTTCGTGTGGAAATATAGATGCTGTATGTCCGTCTTCTCCCATTCCAAGCATTAGCACGTCAAATTGAGGCACGCCATTTACAGTTTCTAATTCATTTTGCAGTAATTCCTGGTAACTTCTAGCTTCTTTGTAGGCGTCATTCTCACCTCTTATTCTGAAAATGTTTTTTTCTGACACAGCAACATGGTCAAACAAACTTTCTTTTGCCATTTTGTAGTTACTGTCGTCATCGGTTGGCCAAACGCAACGCTCGTCGCTCCAGAAAAATTTAATTTTACTCCAATCAATGTCATCTGCATGATTGGTAGCTAAATACCTAAATAGCGTTCTTGGAGTATTTCCTCCAGAAAGTGCTATCGATAGGTCTTCTTTTTCGGCTAAAAGTTCTTTCAGCCACAAGGTGAAGTCCTCGTTTAAATCGTTTAGATTATCAAATACTTTTGTTTTCATATCAATAAATATAGTTTATAATTCGCAATAAATACCATCGTCTGACAAGTTTTTGCACGGATATCGCCATCTTTGGTTCTCTCCCTCAATAAGATTGTCGCTTACTTCTGGTCCCCACGACCCTGCAGGATAACCATACAAAGGAGCATTGTTGTCGTTTTCCCAATAAGTAAGTATGGGTTGTACAAATTTCCATGTCTCTTCGGAGGCTGGGCCATCCATAAACAGCGTGCTATCTCCTAGCATACAATCTAGAATTAAACGCTCGTATGCTTCAGGAATATAATGGTCGTCGAGGTCGGTGTAATGAAAGTCCATATTAACAGACTTAACTTCATAACCATTGCCTGGCATTTTCATTCCTGTTTTAAGTAAAATTCCTTCGTCGGGCTGAATACGCAGAATTAGTTGATTGTCATTGTCATGGTTGTTACAAAAAAGTTGTTGAGGCGATGGTTTAAAATGTATTACAATTTCTGACACACGTGTAGGCAATCTCTTACCAGTGCGTAAATAAAATGGAACGCCAGCCCATCGCCAATTGTCAATAAATATTTTCATAGCAAAGAATGTTTCAGTACGCGACTCTTTGGCTACTCTATCTTCTTGTCGATATCCGTCAACCACCTCACCTCTTATTTTAGATGCTGAGTATTGTCCACGAATTACATTTCTTTTCAGGTCGCTCTCTGTAAGAGGATGTAGTGCTTGAAAGACTTTCATCTTTTCGTACTTAATATTCTCTGCATTAATTTTTGTTGGGGGCTCCATAGCAATAAGAGCAACCAATTGCATAAGATGGTTTTGCACCATATCTCGTAGAGCGCCTGCTTCGTCGTAATAGCCGCCACGCCCTTCCACGCCTATACTTTCGGCAGCAGTTACTTCTACATGTTGAATGTAGTTTCTGTTCCATAGTGGCTCGTATATTCCGTTTGCAAAGCGTGTTACCATTAGGTTCTGAACTGTTTCTTTGCCTAAATAGTGGTCTATGCGGTATATTTGTTCATCGTCGAAAAACTCAAGGAGCTTTTTGTTTAAATCTTGAGCAGACTTAAGGTCGTGCCCAAAAGGCTTTTCTATAATAATTCTGCGAAAGCCCTTTCTTTGTAAATTCAACCCTTGACCATACAAATACTTTGGAATTTTGGAGTATAGTTGTGGCGGAGTAGACAAATAGAATATATAGTTCTTTTCTGTTTTGTATTCTGTGTCAATCTCAGATAGTCTTTCTTTGAGTGTAATATACTCTTTGCTATCTCCAGTATCCATGCTTAAGTAGAACACTTTCGATAAAAAAAGCTCAATGTCAGTATCGCTAGCATTTTTGTAATGAGAAAACGCTTTAATGCCTTCTTTCATCTTCTCTCTAAAGTCGATATCACTTATAACGCTTCTGCTTACACCCAATACTGCAAAATGTGTTGGCAATAGTTTGTTTTGGTGTAGATCAAAAATAGCGGGTATGAGCTTCCTATGCGTTAAGTCGCCCGAAGCTCCAAAGATAACCATTACTTGGTTCTTAATATTTTTTAGATTGTTCATTTATAATAATATATGTCTAATTTGAAATTCATACAACAGTTTAAAACACTGTAGACGAAATAAAGTTGCAAGAATATCCTACAAGATACAAAATATATTATAAACAGATGATATTGTGTAGATATGATTGAAAATAAAATCAAATATTTTGTCATGATAAAGAAATATCAGTATCTTTGCACCTCAAAATTTATTATATAATTAATTACAAACAGATTTAGTATGAATAATTACGAAACCGTTTTCATTTTGACTCCCGTTTTGTCTGATGCTCAGATGAAGGAAGCGGTAGAAAAATTCAAAACCCTCCTAACGGACAAAGGGGCCGAAATTATAAACGAAGAAAATTGGGGAATACGCAAGCTAGCGTATCCTATCGACAAAAAGTCAACAGGTTTTTACAACATGTTAGAGTATAGTGTAGATCCATCGGTAATTGCTGGATTAGAAGTACAGTTCCGTCGCGATGAGCGCGTGCTGCGTTTCTTAACAACAAGACACGACAAGTTCTCGCTAGAGTACTCGGAGAAAAGAAGAAGAAACCGTTCTTCTAAAAAAGAAGCAGCACCAACTACTGAGACTGCAAAACCTGAAGTGAAATAATTTAATAAGGAGGAAATAAAACAATGGCCAAACAATCAGAAATAAGATACTTAACGCCTGTTTCAGTTGATGTTAAAAAGAAAAAGTATTGTCGTTTTCAAAAAAACGGTATTAAATACATCGATTATAAAGATCCAGAGTTTTTGAAGAAATTCTTGAACGAACAAGGTAAAATTCTACCTCGTCGTATCACAGGTACATCACTGAAATTTCAACGTCGTATTGCGCAAGCGGTAAAAAGAGCTCGTCATTTAGCTTTGCTTCCATACGTAACCGATTTAATGAAATAAATAAAAAGGAGGAAAAACAATGGAAGTAATTTTAAAAGAAGATATATTAAACCTAGGCTACAAAGACGATATTGTGGATGTTAAGAAAGGATACGCAAGAAACTTTCTAATCCCACAAGGTAAAGCTATTATGGCGTCGGAGTCTGCAAAGAAGGTTATCGCAGAAAATAACAGACAGCGTGCTCATAAATTAGAGCAGGTGAAGAATGAAGCAGAAGCTTTTGCAGCAAAAATGGAGGGTACTACACTTTCTATTGGTGCTAAAACTAGTTCTACAGGAACTATATTTGGTTCTGTAACTAACATTCAGATAGC
>LFRM01049977.1_pt1 | contig 13101 bp, 13 predicted proteins | sample 618341 | NCBI WGS metagenome assembly LFRM01 (sample SAMN03654438, study PRJNA283298) | anaerobic digester metagenome | isolation source: pool of bioreactors CSTR01a, CSTR02a, and CSTR03a thermophilic anaerobic... | place: Denmark: Kgs. Lyngby | collected 2014-05-21
AGGCGCGTCTTCTTTGGTTTCAACTGATATTTCAGCTTTTGGTTCTTTCGCTTCTTTCTTTGCTTCTTCTTTCACCTCTTCGGCACCGCCTTCAACATCAGTTGTATCAGCATCTGATTTTTCTTTTACTTCTTTTTCCTCTTTCTCTGAGTTGCTCTCAACATCAGTAGTTTCAGTATCTGATTTTTCTTTTACTTCGGTTGTTGTCTCAGTTTCTCCGGCTTCCGTTTTCGCTTCAACTTCTGTTTCCGTTTGTTTTACTTCCTTTTCGTTGTCCTTAACCTCAACCTCGGAAACTTCCTTTTCCGCTTTCTCGTCTTCTACTGCTATTGTTTCTTCGGCTTTTTCCTCTTTTGCTTTTGCTTTTTTCTTTGCTCCTTTTTTAGTTGCCGCTTTTTGGTTTTCAAGCTTTTCCTTTAAAGCAACCAGTTCTTCGATATCGCCAAATGTTGTTTTTTCGATTATAGGAGAAGATGTTGTTTCGGAATCGCCTTTTTTGCTCGAACGCTTTGGTTTGCGTTTCGACGAGTCGGTTTTTTCGGTTTGTTCATCTTCCGATACCCGTGTATGAGATACCACAATGCGTTTAGCATCTTTATTGAATTCGATTATTTTGAATTCCAATTTTTCATCCGGTTGTGCTTGCGATCCGTCTTCTTTTACTAAATGCTTAGATGAGGCAAATGCTTCGACACCATATGGAAGAGCGATGATAGCACCTTTATCTGTCAGTTCAGCTACGGTCCCTTCGTGTACGGAACCTTCGGTGAAAATAGTTTCGAATACATCCCATGGATTTTCTTTCAGTTGTTTGTGTCCAAGGCTCAAGCGACGATTTTCTTTATCGATTTCCAGTACTTGTACTTCGAGTGGTGCTCCAATTTCGGTTATTTCGCTTGGGTGTTTGATTTTCTTTGTCCATGAAAGGTCCGAGATATGAACCAATCCTTCCACGCCTTCTTCTATTTCCACAAATGCACCAAAGTTGGTGAAGTTGCGAACGGTAGCTGTGTGAGTACTTCCAATTGGATATCTCTCTTCAATAGTTTCCCATGGATCGGGTTTCAATTGCCTCATTCCGAGAGACATCTTGCGATCTTCTCGGTCAAGAGAAAGAATTACGGCTTCTATTTCGTCGCCGACATTTAGGAAGTCATGCGCTGTATGCAAACGCTGTGTCCAGCTCATTTCCGACACGTGAACAAGTCCTTCCACTCCCGGTGCAATTTCTACGAATGCTCCGTAATCGGTAATTACGACTACTTTCCCTTTCACAATATCGCCAACTTTCAGATTGGGATCCAATGCATCCCATGGATGTGGCGTTAATTGTTTTAATCCAAGGGCAATACGTTTCTTTTCTTCGTCGAAATCAAGAATAACGACATTGATCTTGTCGTTTAATTTGACTACCTCTTCCGGATGTTGAACACGTTCCCAAGAAAGATCGGTAATGTGGATAAGACCATCTACTCCACCGAGATCAATAAATGCTCCGTAAGAGGTAATGTTTTTGACGGTTCCCTCGAGTACCTGACCTTTTTCAAGGCTTGCAATAATTTTTTTCTTTTGTTGTTCGAGTTCTTCTTCAATCAATATTTTGTGAGATACAACCACATTTTTGAATTCGGGATTGATTTTTACAACCTTGAATTCCATTGTTTTATCCACAAACATGTCGTAGTCGTGAATGGGATTCACATCAATTTGCGAACCGGGCAAGAATGCTTCGATTCCGAACACGTCTACAATCATACCGCCTTTTGTGCGGCATTTGATATATCCTTTGATGACTTCATTATTTCGGAATGCTTCATTTACACGCTCCCATGAACGTGAGGCGCGTGCTTTTTTGTGGGAAAGTACCAGTTGTCCTCTTTTATCTTCCTGGCTTTCGATATAAACTTCTACTTCGTCGCCCACTTTCAGATCAGGATTATACCTGAATTCGCTCATTGGGACAACGCCTTCCGATTTGTAGCCAATATTTATTATGACTTCGCGTTTATCCATGGAAGTTACGACTCCGGTTACTACTTCTTTATCACTGATTTTACTCAGTGTGTTGGTGTAGCTCTCGATAAGTTTTTCTTTCTCTTCTTTGTTGTATCCTTCGCCTCCTTCGGCATAGGTTTCCCAATCAAAATTTTCAATGGGAGTGACATTATTATTTAAGTTGTCTGTCATTTGTTTTGTAAAAAAATCAATTAAATAAGTTAGACATTATATTGTTAAAAAACGGTGCAAAGATAGGTCGTTTTCCTGTATAAACCAATTCTCTGCACCTTAAATTTATGAATTTGTGGCGATAATGGTCAAAATCCGAAAAATTGAAATTTGTCTTTCAATCGGATATTTTGTTTCCCCACAACAATCCTTCTGCTACTTTTTTTCGTATTTCTTTTCCTGCAATAATTTCAACGAGTTGTAATGCGAAATCGAACATTAAACCGGGACCTTTTCCGGTTACGATTGTTCCGTCGACTGTTACATTTTCTCCGGTTATATTTGCTCCGACAAGTTGAGATTCGAAGCCGGGATAACACGTGGCTTTTTTTCCTTTAAGCAAGCCCAACTTGCCTAAAACCATAGGAGCTGCACAAATTGCAGCCACATATTTTCCTTCTGAAACAAATGTTTTTATTTGTTCTTTCACCCCGTGGTGTTCGTTTAGGTTTGTTGCGCCGGGCATACCGCCGGGTAAAATCAAAACATCGATAGCCGAAAAATCTACGTCTGTAAACAATTTATCTGCAAAAACGGTAACGTCGTGTGCTCCGGTCACTTTCAATTCATCGGAAATCGATACTGTTTGTACCGAAATCTCTGCTCTTCGCAATACATCTATTGTTCCAAGGGCTTCTATTTCTTCGAACCCATTTGCCAAAAATAGTGCTACTTTTTTCATAGTAAATTTTTTTATTGTTTTTTTAATTGAGATTAAACTTATATGTAATTGTTCCTTGTTGGTTGTTTCCCGAGTTGATTGCATTGAACTTGGTGCTACGGGCAGCCCGCAGGGCTTCTTCTCGAAGCTTGGGACTTGGGGTATTTGTTCCCCGTCCGATTTCGGCGTGAATTACATTGCCTGCCGGGTCCACTATTATATTAACAACCACAGTGCCGTAATCGTTCACGGTATATTGGGGTTGTACAAGCCCTCCTGCACCCAAGCTTCTTCCACTAAGATCATATGTTCCTATTCCTCCACTGCCTTTGGATGCTCCTTGCGTGGCATTTCCCGTGGAAACGCCTTGTGTGCCGGATCCTTCGGTGTTTCCCCTGCTTCCTGATGCATTTTCGCCGAATAATCCCGACATTTGTCGATTGATCTCACGACGGCGAGCCTCTTCTTCCCGTTGGCGACGGGCAGCTTCTTCTTGTAAACGGCGCTGCTTGTCCAATTCGGCCTTACGTTGCTCTTCTTCACGCTGAGCTTTTACATTAATTGAGGGTTCGTCGCTTTGCGTAATCAATGACGATTCGGAAGTTTCATCGGGGATAGATGATGTAGAAACATCCGGCGTTTCGGTCATAAAAGGTTCTGTTGATCCCCCTGCTTCATCTTCAGTTCCGAACATAACGGGGATTCCTTCCCATTCTTCGGGGGGAAGGGCTATGGTAAAATAAGAAAACAAGAGGATGATCAGGAGCAATACCGAAAAAACAATTGTTCCAATAATTCCACCTATTTTTTCTTTTTCAATTGTCATGAAATAGAAATTCTTGGGAAAAGTTCCCTTTAATTTGGTCGGGTCATCAATACCACTTTAAATTTATGCTTATTGGCAATATCCAATATCTTTACAATTTCCCGATAGGGCACGTTTTCGTCTGCATAAAGTGCCACATACACATCCGGGTTGACCGCGTATGCTGCTTGTAGAAAGGGTGTGATTGCCTCGAAGGGCACTTGCCGTTCTGTTTCGTTGCCGTTTGCTACGTAATAATTCAGATTTTTGTCGATAGTTATACGTGTCAGTGGTTTTGCTTGAGCTTGTTGTTGCGATTTCGGCAACAAAACTTTAATCGAATTCGGCACAACAATGGTCGATGTGATCATAAAAAAGATCAAAAGCAGAAAAATGACATCGGTCATCGATGCCATACTAAAGGTTGGTTCTGTCTTAAAACGTTGTTTTAATGCCATTTTAATACTCCCTTAAATTGCCGGTTCATTCAAAATATCCATGAATTCCATTATGCGCATTTCCATTCTGTTTACAATTCCTTTTATTTGTGTGGTAAGGTAGTTGTATGCAAACAGCGCAATGATGCCGACGATAAGACCGCCTACGGTTGTGATTAACGCTTCATAAATACCTGTTGACAATATGTTTACATCGACGTTAACACCTGCGTTTGCCATACTCATAAAAGCTTTAACCATGCCGGTAACCGTCCCGAGAAATCCAATCATAGGTGCGCCGGCAGCTGTAGTGGCTAAAATGGGCAATCCTTTTTCAAGCTTGGCAATCTCTATGTTGCCCACGTTCTCTATTGCTTCTGTAATATCGCTCATGGGGCGTCCCAGGCGGGTAATGCCTTTTTCTACCATTCTTGCGGCAGGTGTATCGGTTTTTCGACAAAGTGCCAATGCCGATTCAATTTTCCCTTCGTGAATATAATCCTTGATGCGGTTCATAAACGAGTCATCCTCTTTTCCCGCGCTACGGATTACCAAGATTCTTTCAATCAACACGTAAATGGAAAGAAGCAGCATGACGAAAAGTACAATCATAAGCCATCCCCCTTTAATGGCGAGATCAAAAGCATTGATTGTTGTTTCCGGGGTTCCAACGGTTGTGGTCACTTGTTGTGCCATTTGTTGGAGAGTGTCGTTTGCTACTGTTGGTATTTGGAACAGATTCATTCCGATAATCACTTTTACGATGTTAAGTTTGTTATTGCGATTTTGTCTATCAGTTATGTTATGTAAAGATAATAATTCAACGGGATTAATCCTGATTTTCAGGTGTCTTTAAACAATTTTTATACGCTTTTATTGTTTTTTCGAGCCCCATATACAAGGCATCGCAAATGAGGGCATGCCCAATGGAAACTTCACTGAGCCAGGGAATATGAACATAAAGATAGTTCAAATTATTTAAATTCAGGTCGTGTCCGGCATTTACACCGAGGCCGAGTTTTTTTGCCAGCGTTGCTGCTTCTATGTAAGGAGCTATCGCTTTTTCTTTGTCTTTTTCATACATTTCCGCATAAGGTCCCGTGTACAATTCAATTCGATCGGTTCCTATTTGAGAAGCCGCTTCTATCATTTCGAGGTCAGGATCCACAAAAATGGAAGTGCGAATGCCCAGCGCTTGAAATTCGTTTACCACATCGGTTAGGAAATCTGCGTGCGTGACAGTATCCCATCCTTCATGAGAAGTGATGGCGTCATGGGCGTCGGGTACCAAAGTAACTTGTGTTGGACGTATTTTCTTTATCAACGAAATGAATTCGGGAGTCGGGTTCCCTTCGATATTGAATTCCGTATAAATCTTTGGTTGCAAGTCGAACACATCTTTTTGTTTGATGTGCCTTTCGTCAGGACGAGGATGAATGGTGATGCCGTCGGCCCCAAAACGTTGACAGTCGATAGCTGCCTGTACCACATTTGGCAAATTGCCCCCTCGTGCATTTCGTAATGTGGCTATTTTGTTGATATTTACGCTTAATTTGGTCATAACATACATTTTTTTTAATTCCTTCACGATAAACACCTGAAAAATTATTCGGTCCATCTTAAATAAAGGAAATATAAAATACGCTTAGAAAATTTGTTGTTTCTAACAATTTTTCCATCTTTGTAATTAGACTACAAAAGTAATACGAATAAACCGTTTTTTTAAATATGTCGACCAAAGAATTTATTAAAAAGCAAGTAGAAAAGTTCTCGTCTCACATTACGCCTGAAGAATTTGCCGATTTGACTGAGGCCGAGAATTCTTTAATAATTTTAGAGATACCTTTGAAAGATTACACGCTGACCGAAATTGCGCGAATCATTGAAAGCAACAATGCTCATGTGATGAGTTTATCTGTTTTGCCTGTTTCGGATGGCTCAACAGTTCTCGTATCCATTAAACTGGATATTTCAGACCTCACTCATGTGTTGCGAAGTTTTGAACGTTTTAATTACAATGTTGTTTACTATTACATGAAAGAAGGCGAAATTAACGATATACAGCGAGAACGGCTGCAGGAATTGTTGTTTTATCTCAATATGTAATTCGCATCAAAAATAAAGATATGAGAATAGCGGTGTTTGGCAACATTTCTCCCGATAGGAATCCTCAATTTGAAAAATACATATTTTCCGTATGTGAGGCTATAAAAAAATACCCTATCGATCTTTATTTGCCTGATAAACTTTTTTATTCTTTTTCGCCCGATATACAGGATAAAATACGTCCCCTATGTATACTTTTTGATGTGATACCGCCGCTAGATATGGCAATGAGTGTGGGAGGCGATGGTACTTTTTTGCGTACGGCTTCGGCAATTGGTGACAGAGGAATACCTATTTTGGGAATCAATACGGGGAGATTGGGATTTCTCACCGGTGTCAACTACCATGAATTGGATGATATTTTACCGGAAATCGTGGAGAAAAAATACCGAATCGAAGAACGTACTTTACTGGAAATCGACACAAAAGAAGATCCTAATCCTTTCGATAATGTCTGTGCTTTGAATGAAGTGGCTATACTGAAACAGGATACCGCTTCCATGCTTTCTATTCATGCTTATATCAATGGTGAATATTTGACGTCGTACCAGGCTGATGGGTTGGTAATCGCCACTCCTACAGGTTCCACGGCTTATTCGCTCAGTATTGGCGGCCCTATTTTGGTACCTACTTCGCCCAGTTTTATTTTGGCTGCAATTGCACCTCACAGTCTTACTGCAAGACCATTGGTAGTTGGTGACGATAGTCGTATTTTATTGAAGGTGGAAAGTCGGAGCAAGCATTATTTGGTATCGCTCGATGGGCATTCGCAAATATTTGACGAGCACACGTCTATTGAAGTTTATAAAGCAGCATATACTCAAAAAATCGTAAAACGTATCGACCATACTTTTTTTAAAACACTTCGCGATAAGTTGATGTGGGGTACGGATCTTAGAAAATAAAAAACCAAAAAAGCGAAACTTGTTCATTTTATCGCTCTTTTTTGGTTTTAGGTTTTGTGGGTAATTTTTTTCCTATCCTTATGTTTGGGTTTTGTTTTGTGTGCTTTTTTTGACTGAATCTTCTTTTGCATTTGCTTCTTCCTTGTAAGGGAAAATTTTATCGATTGCAAGAATCAGCAGATAAAAGAGTGTCATGAAAACGAACACACCTATTATTCCTATACCTGCAATTTGCAATGTTTTTTCTAGTGTTTGTGCCATGCTGTTTTATTTTTATGCAAATAATGGAACCAATGTTAAGATAATACCGCCGGCTACGACGGAGCCGATTTGACCCCCTACATTTGCACTGATAGCCGGCATGAGCAGGTAATTGAACGGGTCTTCTTTCTGTCCCATCTGATGAATTACGCGAGCCGACATTGGGAATGCCGATATTCCGCATGCTCCGATCATCGGATTGATTTTATTTCCTTCTTTGCGAAACAGATTCATAAATTTTGCAAAAATCACGCCGCCAAAGGTGTCAAAAACAAAAGCAAATAATCCTAAGGCTATAATGATGAGCGTATCCACCCGAATAAAGCGATCGGCTGTCATGGTACTGGCAATGGTAATACCCAGCAGCAGGGTTACCAGACTTGCCAATTCGTTTTGAGCTGCCAACGATAACTTGTTCAGCACTCCGCATTCGCGTATCAGATTTCCGAACATCAAAAATCCGATCAGGGCAAGTGAAGAAGGGGCGATAATTCCGGCTACGATGGTTACAACAATAGGAAAGGCAATCAATGCTTTTTTCGATATCTTCTTGTTGTAATTGTCGGCTGTGGACATCCGGATCAATCGTTCTTTTTTTGTCGTCAATAAGCGTATTACCGGAGGTTGAATAATGGGTACCAGCGCCATATAGGAATAGGCTGCCACGGAAATGGGGCCAAGCAAATTAGGCGCAAAGCGCGAGGCAACTACAATGGAGGTTGGACCATCGGCTGCACCGATAATTCCAATGGAAGCGGCTTCTCTCAAATCAAAACCCAGCAGAGAAGCAAATACCATGGTCATAAAAATTCCAAACTGGGCTGCAGCCCCAAACAACAATAACGACGGGTTGCGGAACAATGGCGAAAAATCGATCATTGCGCCAATCGCAATAAATATCAGCAGCGGAAAAATCTCCGTAATTATTCCCGCATTGAAAAATGTATTCAATACCCCTTCGACAGCTTGTCCCGTAGCAGGATCGATTTGTGTAATTGCCGATGAGAAGGGGATATTTACCAAGATGGCTCCAAATCCAATTGGAAGCAATAAGGTAGGTTCATAATTTTTGGCAATTGCCAGATAAATAAGAATGAGCCCGATGGCGATCATAACCAGGTCTTGCCATGTCATCGTCGCAATCGCAGGCAATAATTGCTCTAATCCCATAACAATTTCTCCATGTAATAGGGAAATATTTTTGAGTTGGTCATTTCCTAAATTTGTTTTTTATTTCACAGTTACATTAACCCAAAAAACCAAGCATGATACCGGCAGCCACAGCCGATCCGATCACTCCGGCTACATTGGGCCCCATCGCATGCATAAGCAGGTAGTTGCCGGGATCGTATTCCAACCCCACTACCTGGGACATTCGGGCTGAATGTGGGACAGCCGAAACGCCGGCATTGCCGATAAGCGGATTGATTTTGTTGCCTTTTTTTAGGAACAAATTGAAAAACTTGACAAAAAGAATCCCGGCAACGGTTGCAATAATAAAAGATAGTGCTCCAATAATAAATACTTTAACGGATTGTGCCGTTAAAAATGTGGTAGCTTGAGTAGATGCGCCCACGGTCAATCCCAAAAGAATGGTGACGATGTCGATGAGCGGACCACGTGCGGTTTCGGCCAAACGACGAGTTACACCCGATTCTTTAAGCAGATTGCCAAAGAACAACATTCCCAACAATGGAAGTCCCGAAGGGACCAGGAAAGCGGTAAGCAATAGTCCTACTATGGGGAACATGATTTTTTCGGTTTGTGAGACCATGCGTGGAGCTTTCATGCGGATAACGCGTTCCTTTTTGGTCGTTAACAGGCGCATGAAGGGAGGCTGTATTATTGGTATCAATGCCATGTACGAATAAGCGGATACGGCTATAGCTCCCATTAAATTGGGTGCAAGTCTCGAAGAGAGGAAAATGGCTGTCGGGCCATCGGCTCCCCCGATAATTCCTATAGCTCCTGCCTGATTGGGCTCGAAACCCAATCTAAGTGCAATAATATAGGCTCCGAATATGCCGAATTGACAGGCTGCGCCTATCAAAATAAGTTTGGGGTTGGCAATCAGTGCCGAGAAGTCGGTCATTGCCCCTATACCCAAAAAAATGAGGGGCGGGTACCATCCTTCTATCACTCCCTGATAAAGGATGTTCAATACCGATCCCTCTTCGTATATGCCGACTTTCAAGTTGGCTATTTCGTTGAAGGGTATATTTCCGACGAGTATACCGAAACCGATTGGGATCAAGAGAAGTGGCTCAAATTCAAATTTGATAGCCAGGAAAATGAACAATAATCCTACCAGAATCATGATAATATGCCCCAATTCGGCATTTGCAAAACCGGTAAATTCCCACAACGTCTGTAAATTGTCTCCTAACGATAATAATGTATTCATTACGGTCGGTTTTTTATTCGATTACTACCAAGTCGGCACCTTCGAGAACGGTATCGCCCTTGTTCACCAATATCTGTTTTACTGTTCCATTGGTGCTTGCAAGGATATTGTTCTCCATTTTCATTGCTTCGAGAATCAACAAGGTCTGACCTTTTTTTACGACGTCTCCCTCTTTGCATTTAATATCGATGATGATTCCCNNGTAGAAGTGCTTGTTGGAGTGGGTGCCGGAGCTGCCTCACGACTTGGACGTCTTACGCCTGTCAATGGTTTTTTGGTTTTTTGTTCCAGCTCCACGGTGTAAGGTATTCCGTTTACTTCCAATTCTATCGTTGAATCATCCGAGTTAAGAACAACAACTCTGTATGGTGCACCGTTGATTTTATAATTGAATTCTTTCATTGGAATATTTTTTTTGATTGTGTTATTTGCTATTTACGAGGAAGTTGACGTAATGTGTATATTTTCGAACTCCAGGGAGAATAATGCCTTTTGACTTGCTGTATCGTTAAAACGGTATTTTCCATATCGTGTTGCTCTTCCTTTAATTCGAGGATTGCTGCCGATATGGCTGCCAATACTTCGCCCGACAATTGGGATTCGCTTCTGGCTGCAGACAACTTCCCACTTTTGGCTACTCTCTTTTGCGTTATATTTTTCGATAAATTGCCTGTGAAATTAAAAACCAGATAAAGCAGAATTAACCCGATAAATACCACCAGCATAGAGGTAATCGTAATCATGATTCCCCATGGATCGTTTTGTTTTAGATCAATTATTTTAGGATTTTCCGCAATGATCTTATTGTTGCTTCCGGGGGTAACTCTTTCCAGGATTGTTGCTGTCAAGTTTCCCTCTTCATCATATTTAATTCCATCCACGGGATACCCAAAAGTTTTGTCGGCCGGTATTCCTGCCGGAACAACAATTTCGTCAACGAGGGTTTTCCCGTCGGCTTCATACAATGCGATGTAATTTTCGCCAATTGTATCTAGTTTGAAGTTGGTATGAAAATTCCCGTGAAAAGGTTTGTCGTCGGCCCAGAATAAAGCGTGTTGATAAGGCTTTATTTGGGTTCTCACGTCTCCCAAGGGAATCGGATACATTTTAGGATTGTTCTTATCGGTTGTTAGATACATTCCTCCCAGATCCTGTGTTTTGGCTGTGTTGTTGTAAATTTCAATCCATCCGTTGCGTTCACCGTATTCGTCTATCATGTTGGTTTTATTGTTGACCAACACTTCATTGATAACCCATGGTGAATTATTTTTCTTTTTTGAACAGCTGCCCAAAAGCAGGGTTATGGCAAGGACAACGAATCCTATTTGTTTTACTTTTGTCATCATTTCCACTTATTTATAAAGGCAAATTGTCATGTTTTTTGGGAGGATTCACCAGTTTTTTTGTTTGAAGTTGTTGTAAAGCACGAATGATGCGGAAGCGCGTATTTCGCGGTTCGATAATATCGTCGATATAACCATAACGCGCGGCGTTATACGGATTGGTAAACAATCTGTTGTACTCGTTCTTTTTTTCTTCTATGATGGCTGCTCTCTTTTCGGGATCTTTTTCTGCGGCAATTTCTTTACTGTAAAGCACTTCTATTGCACCTTCGGCACCCATAACGGCTATTTCGGCACTTGGCCAAGCATAGTTGATATCGCCACGAAGTTGTTTACAACTCATAACGATATGTGCTCCCCCGTAAGCTTTTCGCAAAGTGACGGTAATTTTGGGAACGGTAGCTTCTCCGTAAGCATACAACAACTTGGCTCCATGTGTAATTACGCCGCCGTATTCTTGTCCTGTGCCCGGGAGGAATCCGGGAACATCGACCAGCGAAACGATGGGAATATTGAAAGCGTCGCAAAAACGAACAAAGCGTGCCCCTTTACGCGATGCATTGATATCGAGCACACCTGCCAGATATTTTGGCTGATTGGCCACGATACCGACCGTTTGTCCGTTAAAACGAGCAAATCCCACGATAATGTTTCTTGCGTAATCGGCATGCACCTCGAGAAATTCGCCTTTATCGATGATAGCGCCGATTACTTCATACATGTTGTAGGGTTTATTGGGGCTTTCGGGTATGATTTCGTTTAAGCTGTCTTCAAGTCTGTCTATGGGATCATCGTTGGGGAATATGGGAGGGTCTTCAAGATTGTTCTGGGGAAGAAAACTAAGGAGTTTGCGAATAAGATTCATGCCTTCTTCTTCTGTCGGTACGGCAAATTGTGCTACTCCCGATTTTGACGAGTGTACCGATGCTCCTCCCAATTGTTCCTGCGTGACATCTTCTCCGGTAACCGTCTTTACTACTTTGGGTCCGGTAAGAAACATGTACGATGTTCCTTCCGTCATAATGATGAAATCGGTTAAGGCAGGAGAATAAACGGCACCTCCGGCGCATGGGCCGAAAATGGCCGAGATCTGAGGTATTACACCGGATGCCAAAATGTTGCGTTGAAAAATTTCGGCATATCCCGCCAATGCATTGATTCCTTCTTGGATACGAGCGCCTCCCGAGTCGTTGATACCGATAAGCGGTGCGCCCATTTTCATGGCTTGATCCATGATTTTGCATATTTTCATTGCGTGCATTTCGGAAAGCGAACCTCCAAAAACCGTGAAGTCTTGCGCATAAACATATACAAGCCGGCCATCAATGGTTCCGTATCCGGTCACAACGCCATCGCCAAGGAATTTTTTATTTTCCATTCCAAAGTTGTGGCAACGATGTTCCACAAACATGTCGAATTCTTCGAAACTCCCTTCATCCAAAAGCATGGCAATGCGTTCGCGGGCCGTATATTTTCCTTTTAGGTGTTGAGATTCTATTCTTTTTTCTCCGCCACCTAAACGAGCTTTTTCTCGTAATTCTATCAGTTCTTTTATTTTTTCGAGTTGACTGCTCATATAAAATAGTTTTTGTGAGATAAATAAATGATATATACCTATAATTTTCCGGAGTCATGTTGCTAGATCCGAAAATATTTTTTATTTCTCTATGTATTGGGAGATTTTTTATTCCGGATGTTCGCAAAGTTCGGTAAGCACGCCACCCGTCGATTTTGGATGCAAAAAAGCAATATTCAACCCCTCTGCTCCCGGTCTGGGATGCTTGTCGATTAAGCGAATGCCTTTCGCTTCCATTTTTCTTAGCGATTCTTCCAAATTTTTTGTGGCAAATGCGATGTGATGGACACCTTCTCCCCTTTTATCAATGAATTTGGCGATGGTGCTGTCGTCGTCGGTAGGTTCCAGTAATTCGATTTTCGTCTGCCCGATCTTGC
>LFRM01252053.1_pt1 | contig 13100 bp, 8 predicted proteins | sample 618341 | NCBI WGS metagenome assembly LFRM01 (sample SAMN03654438, study PRJNA283298) | anaerobic digester metagenome | isolation source: pool of bioreactors CSTR01a, CSTR02a, and CSTR03a thermophilic anaerobic... | place: Denmark: Kgs. Lyngby | collected 2014-05-21
AAGCCGCGAAGCAATCAAACGGCGAAGCCGCGAAGCAATCAAACGGCGAAGCCGCGAAGCAATTAAACGGCGAAGCCGCGAAGCAAACAAACGGCGAAGCCGCGAAGCAATCAAACGGCGAAGCCGCGAAGCAATCAAACGGCGAAGCCGCGAAGCAATCAAACGGCGAAGCCGCAGTTGGAATGAATGAAAATAAGCTTAAAGAGCTGTGGAAAAAAGAAGAGGCATTTGCGTTTCAGGGTTGGGATTTTTCGCATATCAAGGATCGGTGGGCGTGCGAGGAACTGCGGTGGAGCTATGGCGATATCCTGCGCAAGTACCTGAAACAAACGGATTGCCTGCTTGATATGGGCACGGGCGGGGGCGAATTTCTGCTCACGCTAGGGCATCCCCATCCCCTCACCTCCGTGACCGAGGCGTATCCGCCGAATGTATCGCTCTGCCAAAGGACACTCAGTCCGCTTGGCATCACGGTTAAGCAGACGTATGATGATGATCAGATCCCATACGAGGATGCGAGATTTGATCTGGTGATTAATCGCCATGAATCCTTTGATGTGAGTGAGGTCAATCGCGTGCTTAGAAGCGGCGGGCATTTCATCACCCAGCAGGTGGGGCAACACAATAATGCGGAGCTCTCCAAAAGGCTCATCGATGGCTTTGTGCCGAAGTTTCCCAGCCATAGGCTCGGACGGTATCTGGATGAGCTAAGTGGTCTGGGCTATGATCTGATCAAGCAAGACGAGATGTTCCCAAGCATCAAGTTTTTTGATGTAGGCGCATTGGTTTTCTTCGCGAAGATCATCGAGTGGGAGTTCCCAAACTTCAGCGTAGATAGCTGTTTTGATCAGCTGCTGGATTGCCAGAGGGAGCTGGAGGAACATGGCTTCGTCCAGAGCAGTGAGCACCGATTCTTGATCGTGGCAAGAAAACCATAATAACAAAAAGCTGTTTGGCGATAAACCAATCAGCTCTGGCTGTCAAAGAACCTCAAGGAGGTATCGGATGGGGCGTACCCCTTCGATTACAATCCGAAAGCAGCGACATGTGCGGTGCTTTGGGGACCTTGCGTAGCAAGGGTTCCCTACACGTAGTCCAGGCCCTGAGCGTTAGCGAACAGGGACGCAGTGCATTAAAAGAGCGAAGCTCCGGCTAAAAAGATCGCGTTAGCGAGCTTTTTTGACGCTCTGAGCTGATTGGCGATAAACCAATCAGCTTGTTTCCTGTGTTTATCAGGCGAAAGCGTAGGAGCACAAAAAGAGGGAGCGTTTTTTTGATGGTTTCATCCAGAGCTGTGCAATCATGACGTGACACGCATGGATATTGGGTGTACACTATAGGGAATCAAGCAAAGAACATATCCATATATTGGGGAATGATTTGCTTTGAGAGCATCGGTAAAAATGACTAATGGTGGATGGAAAGGCGGATGGATTCTATGTTTGAGAATATCGGGGGTAAGATCAAAAAGCTTGCGATCATTGGTTTGGTGAGCAGCGTGATTGTCAGCGTGATTGCCGCCGTCATAATATTTAAGACGGCGGCTCAAAACTCGACTTTCACGGGTATCATGGTGATTGTGGCTGGCTTCTTGGTGGGGTATATCGAGGCACTCGTCATTTATGCATTTGGAACGCTTGTGGAAAACTCGCAGATCCTAGTGAATGCATCGCGTGAGCAGGCAGCAGCGCAATATGCCCAACCTCAGGAAAGAAGATTCCCCCGAGCGGAAGCTCCTCGAACGGAAACGTCCCGAACGGAATCCCCCAAAACGGAAGCTCCTCGAGGCGAAGTGCCCAGAAAAGATTGTCCGCATTGCGGTACATCAAACAATGGGAAAAACACAATCTGCTTTGGGTGCAAGAAATCAATTTAAATATAGATCACTACGATTTGTCATCATATGCGCCCCTTCTTTGCACAAAAAGAGGGGGCGTTTTTTTGATGGCAGGAGCTGTTCATTCTACCAAATCTATGCATGAATTTAGAGGAGAGATACGTTTCCATTAGTAGAGAGAATAGGGGAGGACACGCATGATGAAGGGGATTAGATTGCTGTTGGTACTGGCGGGCTTGATGCTCGCGCTATCGCTTGGCATGGCCCAAGCGGAAGGGACGGCCGCATTGCCGCCAAGCGCAAAGGCACTGTTGGAGCAGGTCTACCCAAACCAGCAAATCACGATGACAAGCGGCAGTGGGGACGATGAGCAAGGCATATTTGCAGTGGTGCTGCCCTATGGGGAGGAAGAACTAGATCAATATATCGTCACCGTGCTTGAAAAATCCAAGGACGATGAAGCATATAGGCAAAGCGGCACAAGCCTGCCCATGTGGCAAGCGCCGCTTGCTGTTTCGGTCACAGCAAAAGAACTTGCGCTCACATGCAGCGCCAGCTTAGGCGAGCAAGATATAAAGGACTATTTGTTCACCAAATCCATGGCGGGCAAATGGACGCTGGCTGAAGGCAGATATGTAGATATGCAGACTGTTGAGCCGAAAATCACAGGTAGTTATCAGTTAACCGTTCACGATTATTTTCTGGAGTATGCGAGGACTGATGAGGGGATGCAGATCCAATACCCGCATCTGCTGTATGGCGAAGGCTTCCAATCGTCTTTGGAGCTGGAATGCTTTGACGGCAGATTTGCGCTGACACCATGGGATTTTAGCAATGGTGACTATAGCCAAGTGATCAATACGCCGCTTGCGGAAGAAGGCGAAACGCTCAAGCAATTAGCCCTTTTGCAAAAGGAAATTGTGCTTATTGTGAAGCTTTCCGATGGTACATATCAGATCAAAATCTACCCATGGGATAACGATACGCAGACCTATGACGAGCCGCAGAAGACCAAACCGTCTGTGGCCAAATTGTCGCTGGATACGTTTCATGCAGGAGATAACGAGCTGCAACTTAACAAAGGCGATGGGTGCTACGGCTTTGATCGCATGAAAGACGGCAAATGGTATCTGTCGTGGATTCAAGATGATATACTCGTTGATCTGGGTATTAACTACGCTGTAGATTACAGCAATCCCACGATCCGCCCGGGTGATAAAGACGGTCATTTCTATGGCACGCACCCATTCACGGATATCCAGCTGATGGATTTGGATCATATGCCTCAAACGGTGGATGATGTCATGTCCCAGATTGATACAAGCAACTATGCCTATGTCAATAACCCCAATCCCGAGGATCGCCTGAACATCCGAAAGGGGCCCAAAAGCGATGCGGCGACGCTAGGCAAGCTGTATAACCGAACACCGCTGTACGTCAAGGAAATCCTTGGCGATTGGGTGCATGTGTGGGTTGGGACTGCGGATGGTCTGGACGGCTATGTGATGAAGAAATTCCTCGCCATGGGCGAAGGAAAAGAACAGGTGAAGGGGGCATTTCCTCGCTTGAGTCTGACAGAGGATGCCCAAAACCAACCCATTTACGCAGAGCCAAGCGAGAAAGCTGATATTCTTACACGGACGGGGTCGATGGCGTATGATATCGTTGGGGTATATGGGGATGAGTGGTTTATTATCATGATGGATGATGGCACGGTCGGTTATGCGCCGCAGGCCAGCTATTGGGCGGGCAACGGCTGATGCTAAAGGATAGAATGAAAGAAAGAAAGGCGTATATTCTTATGAAAAAACGGAGATTGCTTTTGACCTCCATGCTGCTGATCGCAATCGCGGTATGCACCATGGGCGCAGCGAGCGCGAGCGAAATGGCGGTGGATTTGCCGCAAGGGGTCAAAACGCTGATCGAGCAGACGTACCCTACGCATCTGCTGGAGGGCACTTGGGGACATGGCGACGAACAGGAGGGTACGTTTGTGCTGTCGCTGTCTTTGAGAGTGGAAGAGTGGAAAGAGTTTATCCTCTGTATTGTGAATAAATCGCAGGGCGATAGTGCCTACGCCTTCACCATTGATGGCGGCTCTACCATGCAAATAGAAAGAGCTCCGACTGAGGTCGAGCTATCCCAGAGTGAACTGGTGATCACCATTCGCACTGATTATAACGATGACATGCCGGTCACGGACCGCTATGTGTTGCACAAAAATGCGCATGGCGCATGGACGCTTATTTCTGGCACAAATACGGAAGTGCTCATTTATGATGTGGATGGAACCCAAGTGCGTGAGCAGATTGTGATGGAGCTCTCCATCAAAGACGGAATGCTTGCATATGTCAGAACCATCGAGGGTGAGCAAAGGCACTACGCGCCTGTACCGTTTGGGGAATCCTTCGAGCGGTATTTTTTGCTGAGCAACTTTGACGGTGCGTTCCCGCTAACGCCATTTGCATTTGATAATAGCAAAATGAGTAAACTGATTGATACGCCGCTTGTGGCGGAGGGCGAAGAGCTCAAACAGGCAGACCTTCAAGTGGACGAACTCATCCTTGTGGTGAAGCTTGCGGACGGTTTGGAGCAGATCAGGTTTTGCACTTGGGACGAGGCTGCAAAGACCTTCCATGTGGAAAACTGCAAGCCGACAGCCATTGATATAACCTTTGATACATTGCATTTTTATGACGGAGACCTTGGACTTCATCAGTATACAGAAATCAATGGGGAATCATATCATTGTTTTGTCAGAACGCCGCAGGGCAAATGGAGACTCAGCGAGATACAAGGGCTTGAGAAGGATATTTCGCTTGGATCAAACTATGCTGCTGAGATATACGGCGTGTATTGGTGGCGCAATGACAGATATTGGTATGGAGAGCATCCTTGGCAGGATATTCTGCTCATGGATTTTGATGCGCTGCCGACCTCGGCGGATATTACCGCGCAGCTGGATCAGAGCAACTACGCGCTTGTCAGCAACCCGACGCCCGATACGCGCCTCAATATTCGAACGGATCCAACCAGTGAAGCAATGTCGCTTGGCAAGCTATACAGCCGTACCCCTGTTTATGTCAAGGAAATCATGGGCGACTGGGTGCATGTTTCGGTTGGCAGTGCGGAGGGAATGGACGGCTATGTAATGAAGAAATTCCTTGCCTTTGGGGATGATAAGGAAGCGGTGAAATGCGCCTTTCCCGGTAAGATCCTAAAGACTCAAATCAAGGAACATGCGATCTTTGCCGAGCCAAATGGGGATGCGGACATTGTAGGCTGGACGAGTGCTTACGAGCATTTCATTATCGGCGTATATGGCGATGACTGGTACATCGTGCTGACGAGGGATGGCGTGGTCGGTTATATGCCGCGGGACTGGTACTGCGAAGGTAACGGCTGATGCTATTGGCGTGCAAAAAGAAAGGCGGAAATGAAACATGAAGAAAGTACGATTGTTTTTGACCTCCATGCTGCTGGCGGCAATTGTCATATGCAGTGCGGGCGCGGCAAACACAGGTCAAGCCCTGTTTGACACGTTTGCGCTGGGGGGCGAAACGCTGGATCAAGCGGTTACATTCGCGGAGGATGCGGTGCTGATCGTACGTCTTGCTGACGGCACAGAGCAGCTGGTGCTTTGCACATGGGACGCACAAACGCAGACCTATGATGTGCAAAGAGGCATTGCCACCACGGCAGATTTATCGCTGGAGGAGAAGCGGTCAGAAGATCCTTCGGTTACGCTTATGTCATCCGCTAAGGGCGCGGATCACAAATACACCTTTGAAAAGCATGCGGATGGGAAATGGCGATTGTCCTTTATGTGCTTTTGCGAGCTTTGGGAGATTGGTAAAAATCATGGGGAACAAGCGACGGTGGGCGAAAACTACATCAATGACTGCACAGATGCATTCAGAGGCGGTTATCATAATAACGGCTATGTCTATGGATCGTATCTATGGGCAGGTATGCTGCTGTATGATATGGATTTATTGCCGCAGACCTATGAGGAGCTGCGTGCGCAGATGGACACGAACGATTACGCTTATATACAGAGTCCAATCCTTGATACTTGCGTGGATATCTACCCCGAACCAAGCACCGAGGCAACGGCAATCGCCGCGCTCTATGACCGTGCTCCCCTCTATGTCAAGGAATACCTTGGCGGATGGGTGCATGTAGCGATTGGGAGTGAAAACGGCATGGAGGGTTATGTGCAGGCAAAATCCCTAGCTATTGGCGATGAGAAGGATCATGTTGTATGTAACTTTCCCACGCTTGACCTTAGGAGGGACATTCAGGAGCAACCCATTTATGCCCAGCCAAATGGCAGCGCGCAGGTGCTAGCCCTCGCTACACCAACGTGCCATAAGCTCATTGGCGTATGCGGTGAAGAGTGGTATCTGGTGCTCACGGATGACGGCGTAGTTGGGTATACCACGCAAGCAAGCTATTACGAAGGCAATGGTTAAGAAAAACAAGTATAAATTGGAAATGTAAAATGAAGAAAAAGTTGAACAGTTTGCTATTGCTATTCGTCTTATATACAGGCGCAGCCGTGATGGTCGCGCGACTAAAGATAAAATCCCAGCGGTGTGGAGCGAACAAAGCGGTCTTTGTATCTGCGTGTTCCGCCTGATGAATCGAAGCTGGACTACCTATCGTGATCACCACCGACGGCATGGCAAGATACACCAAACTGGCTCACTATTGGCCTAGTAACGGCCGATGGTTCATATACCCCTTGGCATCAATTCACACCCTTCCTGCATGATTGGAAATGAGCTTTTATCTCATACTACCCATCATAGCAACGCGAGGTTGCGAGTTGATGTCAGGGGGAGTCGAAAATGATTTGGGATATCAAAACAAACCAGCTTCCATCGCAGGATTGTGGCCTTTTCTGTGATGTTCTGGTGATCGGCGGAGGTGTGGCAGGGATACTATGCGCCAAGATGCTGGACACAGCGGGACTTAAGACCGTTCTTGTAGAAGGCAAAAGGGTTGGCATGGGCATCACTCGCCACACCACCGCCGTGATCACCGCCCAGCACGATACGCTGTACAGTGAAATGGTAAAGGATGTAGGCTATGAACGCACCAAGGCATACCTTGATGCAAACCTCTGGGCAGTGGAGGAATATCGAAAACTCGCCGCTGATATTCATTGTGATTTTGAGGACAGACCGTCCTATATTTATTCCGCCGATGATAGGCAGCTCATGCTAGATGAGGTGCAAACATTGCACCAGCTAGGCTTTGATGCTGAATTTACAGACCAAATCGAGCTGCCAATAGAGATAGCCGGCGCGGTGAAATTTTCCAATATGGCGCAGTTTCAACCGCTCAAGTTCATATCGTCCATCGCCAAAGACCTTACCATTTATGAAAACACCTTTGTCCGTGCCATCGATGGCAACCACGCCATCACCAATCATGGCACAATCGGGGCGAAGCATATCATCGTCGCAACGCATTACCCGTTCATCAACAGGACGGGTCTTTTTCCTGCCAAGCTATACCAGAAGCGATCCTACGTCATAGCCATTCGCGGTGCGCAAAAGCTTGGCGGCACTTACGTTCAGGACGGCGAGGGCGGCTTGTACTTTCGCGACTATGGCGACTTGCTCCTGATTGGCGGCAGCGACCACCGTACAGGCACCAAGGGCACAGCCTTTGAGCCCATGCGCGCCTTTGCCAAGCGGCATTATCCCAAGGCGGAGGAGGTCTACGCCTTCACAAACCAAGATTGCGTGTCCCTTGACGGCATTTCATACATTGGTAAATACGGGCATTCACTGCCTAATGCCTATGTTGCCACGGGCTTTAATCTCTGGGGCATGACCAACGCCATGGTTTCAGCGCGAATCCTCACCGAGCTGATCACAGGGCAAGAATCCGAATTTGCATGGGCGTTTGATCCCGCCCGCCCCATGCTCCTCATGCCGCTCCTCACCAACATTGGCACCACCACTGCGAATCTTCTCTACCCCACCACCAAGCGCTGTTCACATCTTATCTGTGCGCTCCACTACAACAAGCTCGAGCATTCATGGGACTGCGCATGCCACGGCTCGCGCTTCAGTGAGGAAGGCAAATGCCTGAACAACCCCGCCATGAAGGACGGGCATGTGTGACAAACGACAGCCCTTATGCTATACTACTCACATCATATTTGAGAGGTGTTTTCATTGCTACTCGTCATTGTATTCGCTCCATGCAAAGCCTAACCCACCTATCGGTGCACCTGTCGGTGATTTCATTTACCCCCCCCTTTGCATGGAGATCCTTCGCACCTGTCGCACCTGTCGGTGTTTTATTTTGTTTTCCTTGTTGCATCTATCGCACCTGTCGCACCTATCGCACCTGTCGCACCTATCGGTGTTTTGTTTTAATGCCGCTTTATGCAGGCGACAAGGAAAATCAGTCCTCTCCACCGCGCATCTTGTAGGTCAGTTAGGCTTTGCTATTTAAATTCAACATCATACAGAATTTAAAGGAGCAAAGTTATGAAAAAATCAAATATATTCTATCAACTCAAGGATTTTCTAATCCTCTGGGGTACTCAAGCCATGTCTTCGCTAGGAACGGCGATGACTAATTTCGCGTTGATTATTTGGGTCTATCAGCAAAAGGGCACGGCTTCCAGCCTAACGATGCTATCGGTTTGCTCGATGCTGCCCTCTATTTTCTTCTGCTTTATTGCAGGCACAATTGCAGATCGCTGGAATAAAAAGCATATCATGCTCGTTGCAGACCTGCTGGCGGCGCTTGGTACAGCCACCGTGCTGGTGCTCTACCTCACTTCATCTTTGGAAATTTGGCATCTATACATCATCAATTTCCTGCTCAGCTTCATGAATGCATTTCAAAACCCTGCATCCTATGTCGCTACCAGCCTGCTCGTCCCCAAGCAATACTATGTGAAGGTCAGCGGACTTCAGGCATTTTCGGGCTCCGTGGTCACCATCCTTGCACCTGCGCTGGGCAGTGCGATACTCGCCTTTGGCGGGCTTAAAACCGTGCTGCTGATCGACCTTAGCACGTTCTTGGTTGCCTTCCTCATTCTTCTCTTCTATATCAAGATTCCGGATGTCCCACAGGAAGTTCGCGAAAAAGCAGAAACCTTCTGGGAGAGCTGCATGGCGGGCATCAATTTCCTACGCGCAAATGTGCCCATGCTTCGGATCATCCTCTTCTTCGCGTTCATCAACTTCCTGTCCAAGATGGGCGGCTACGGCATGCTCGCGCCGCTGGTGCTTGGCAAAATGGGCGGCGATCAGATCGCCCTTGGCGTTGTGGAAGCAGCAGTCGGCATCGGTACGCTGGTTGGCAGTGTGATGGTCATGCTGAGCAAACCCGCCAAAAGCCGCGTGTTCATCATCTTCTTTAGCTGCGCCATTTCGTTCCTGCTGGGCGATGTGTGGCAGAGCCTGAGCCATTCGCTACCGCCTCTTGCGATAGGTGCGTTCGCCTCCAATCTCCCGCTCGCGTTCCTCAATGCGAACCTCACTGCGATCATGCGCATTCATGTGCCCACGACCATGCAAGGGCGCGTGTTCTCAGCGCGAGATACCATCCAGTTCAGCACCATGCCTGTGGGTCTTTTCCTTGGAGGTTTGCTCGCGGACTATGTGTTTGAGCCCCTGATGATGGGATCATCTCCGCTTCAGCAGGTTCTCTCCGTCGTCTTTGGCTCGGGCAAGGGTGCAGGCATCGCCGTGATGTTCTTCATCGTGGGCATCACTGGATTTGTGACCTGCATGATCAGCCTCCAAAACCCCATCTACAAGCCCCTTGACAGTGAATAACCCAAGGGAGGGTTAATAGAAAAGCTCTTTAGTAAAAACAAAGATCGACTGCGAATATTTACCCGCGGTCGATCTTTTTATAATGAAAAAGCGCTAGCTTAAACCTACCCTCACCTATCCTCAAGCATCATCATTTTGATGCGATTATCAATCTCGCGGATGTAGGTTTCCTTGTCGATTGCCTGTTCCAGATATTGCTTGTTGACGAAATAGAAGGCCATTTCCTCACTGACATCGTAATCGGTCAGGGGTGTTTGAGGCGTGACGTAGAAATAAGGCGATGCAATCTCTCTGTATTTCATGATCTGCTCCGCGGTTACCTGCATCTTTTGTCCGTCGAGCTGCGCAAGTTCACGCATCAAATCCTCAAGATTATACTCAATCGCCGCTCTTTCCTCGGGCGCAGCAGCGGATAGCAATGCCTCCGTCTTTTGGATGCTGGCTGTCAGCTGCGCCGCCTTCGTGTCATAATCCGCATTGATCCCCTCGTATGTTATGCCGCCAGTGCTGAGTACCCGCGCGTCCTTAATCTGGGCGTTCCAATAGCGAATCTCGCAGCGGTCGTTGATGAGGTCATAGACGAGATAAATTATCCTCCTTAGATATCAACTGATGATGCGTGTAAAGTCGGTATATCTAAACAACGCATATGGTTTGGAAATAATTCCCGTTTGGTTTTGCATTGCCTGTAACAAAGTGAAGCAATCTATTGTAAATATCTCGAGTCGGCGCTTTGTGATTGAATCTCAGGTCAATTCGTGCTATAATATTTGGTATAAAATACTTTAGAAAACACTAAACAATTCAAAAAGGAGAAACCCATGAAAAAAGCAACGATGATTATGGATAAGGACTTCACCATTGGTCGCATTGATAAGCGTATTTATGGCTCATTTATTGAGCATTTGGGACGCGCAGTTTATGGCGGCATCTACGAGCCGGGTCATCCCACGGCTGATGAATACGGCTTTCGCAAGGACGTGATCGAGCTTGTGCGCAAGCTGGACGTGCCTGTGGTCAGGTACCCCGGCGGCAACTTCGTCAGCGGTTTTGACTGGGAAGACAGCGTCGGTCCAAGGGATCAGCGCCCCAAGCGCCTGGACCTCGCGTGGGCAACCACAGAGAGCAATCAGGTGGGCATGCACGAGTTCGCGGACTGGTGCAAGAAGGCAAATACCGAAATGATGTATGCGATCAACCTTGGCACGCGCGGCGCGGATGCAGCACGCAACGTGGTTGAATATGCCAACCACAAGGGCGGCAGCTACTATAGCGATATGCGCATCAAAAACGGCGCAAAAGACCCGCTTGATATCAAGCTATGGTGCCTTGGCAATGAGATGGACGGTCCGTGGCAGATGGGGCAGAAGACCGCATACGAGTACGGTCGCGCAGCCAACGAAGCCGCCAAGATGATGCGCCTTGTTGACCCGAGCATTGAGCTGGTGGCCTGCGGCAGCTCCGCGCATGATATGCCCACATTTGGCAGCTGGGAATACGAAATGCTAGACCTATGCTATGAAAATGTGGACTATGTGTCGCTCCATCGCTACTATGGCAATCCCTCCAATAAGACCGCTGATTTCCTCGCCCGCAGCATGGATTTGGACGATTTCATCAAGACCGTCGTCTCCATTTGCGACGCTGTTGGCGGCAAGAAGCACTCCAAGAAGAAGCTGAACCTCAGCTTTGACGAGTGGAATGTTTGGTATCACAGCAACGAGCAGGACAAGGAAATCACAAAGGCAGACAAATGGGGCAATGCCCTTCCGCTGCTGGAGGATCTCTATAATTTCGAGGATGCATTGCTGGTTGGCAGCATGCTGATCACCTTCCTGCGCAACGCAGACCGCGTGAAAATCGCGTGCCTCGCGCAGCTGGTCAACGTCATCGCGCCCATCATGACGCGCAATGGCGGCGGCGCATGGGCGCAGACCACCTTCTGGCCGATCATGCACGCGTCGGCATTTGGCCGCGGCACAGCGCTTCGTCCCGTCCTTCAAAGCCCCACCTACGACTGCACGGACTATGAAAACGTGCCGCTGGTGGACGCAACGGCGACGATGGACGATGATGGGAATGTCACGATCTTTGCGGTGAATCGCGACATGACGGACGATATCGTACTGGACTGCGACCTGCGCGCATTTGGCGAGCTGGAAGTAGGGGAGCATATCCTGCTGCATCATGACGATGTGAAGGCGATCAACACCGAACTAAATCCCGACAACGTTTCGCCTGTTAAGGCAAATGGCGCAGTGCTTGACGGCGGTCAGCTGACCATCGCACTTCCAAGCCTGAGCTGGAACGTCATCCGACTCATCAAGAAATAACAATCACTGCCATGAACGGCCTGCAATGATGCGGCTGTTCATGGCAGTATTTTTGAAGCAATAGGAGAATTGCCCATAACCTATGAAATGACCCTTCAAAGGGGCAATTGACAAGCCGCATACCGCCATGGTATATTAATAGCAGTATGAGGTAACGCTTATGCTATCAATAAGATTTGTTGGAACGGAGCTGTGACGATGCGCAAATAATTCTGCCATTACCCAAAGAATATGAGTGGGTAAGGTATTAAGCTATTCATTCACCCGATGCTTTTTTGCAGGGGGATAGCTTTGCCGTGGCAGAACAGCGCAGCCGATAGGCTCTGTTTTTTGTTGCGTTTTTTTACCTTGCTCCCAATGACTCTCTGCTTACATCGCAGAGCCAAAGGAGGCATATTTTATGCAGATTTCGATTCGTAATGTATCATTTACCTATGACGGGAGCTACACGCCCGTATTCACAAACGCCAGTGTACAGCTGGATACGAGCTGGAAGCTTGGGCTGGTTGGGCGCAACGGTCGAGGCAAAACCACGCTTCTTCGCCTGATGCTTGGGCAGCACGCCTATCAGGGCGTGATTGACCTGCCGCTCCCCGCGGCGTATTTCCCCTATGAGGTGGAGGACGTAGAGCAGCTTGCTCTTTTTGTGATGCAGGAAGCCGCGCCGGACGCGCAGGAGTGGCAGCTTCGGAGGGAACTTTCGCTGCTGCAAGTCGATGACGACATTCTCTACCGTCCGTTTTCTACCCTCAGCAAGGGCGAGCAAACCAAGGTACTCCTCAGCGCGCTCTTTGCCCGCGAGGACGTGTACCCCCTCATCGATGAACCTACCAATCACCTCGACGTTCACGGCCGTGAGCTCGTCGCAGATTACCTCAAGAAGAAAGACGGCTTCTTGCTCGTCAGCCATGACCGCGCATTTCTTGATCGCTGCATCGACCATGTGGTGTCGATCAATCGCGATAATATCACGGTTATACAGGGCGACTACGAAACATGGGAGCGCGAATTAAACCGCCAAAATGAATACGAGCAAGCCAGAAACCAAGACCTCAGGCGCGAAATCGGTCGCTTGGAGGAGAGTGCCAGAAAAACCGCCGAGTGGAGCGCGAAGGT
>LFRM01326570.1_pt1 | contig 13099 bp, 9 predicted proteins | sample 618341 | NCBI WGS metagenome assembly LFRM01 (sample SAMN03654438, study PRJNA283298) | anaerobic digester metagenome | isolation source: pool of bioreactors CSTR01a, CSTR02a, and CSTR03a thermophilic anaerobic... | place: Denmark: Kgs. Lyngby | collected 2014-05-21
ATGAAATTAACAGAGGATATGCTGGTTATCAAGAATGAGGAAATTGCCCGGGATATCTATGAACTGGTTTTAAAGGGCCAGAATGTCCAGTTGATGAAAGAGGCTGGCCAGTTTGTCAATATCCAGCTGGAGGGGAAGGGGCTGGTCCTCAGGAGGCCCTTTTCCATCTGTGAGATTAACTTGCCGGAGAAGGAATTCAAAGTCATTTACCGTGTGCAGGGGGAAGGGACAGGGTATCTGGCCGGAATTGAAGCAGGAGAAAGGCTTAATGTCTTCGGCCCCCTGGGGAGGGGTTTTCCGGAGCCGGCCCTGAAGGAGGGTGAGACAGCCCTGCTCATCGGCGGGGGGATAGGGACCCCACCCCTCTATGAGTTGGCCAGGCGCCTCCACGGGAGGGGGAACAAGGTCATCACGGTGCTGGGTTTCCAGGATAAAGACGGGGTCTTCTATGAAGGGGAATTCAGCCAGTTTTCGGAGGTCCATGTGGCTACAATGGACGGTTCTTACGGTTATAAAGGGAATGTACTGGAATTGATTGGCCACCTGCAGCTGGATTTTGATGTGCTCTATGCCTGTGGCCCCATGGCCATGCTGAAGGCTATCCAGGAGGCCTATGCTAAGGAAAAGAGGGGCTATATCTCCCTGGAGGAAAGGATGGCCTGTGGGATAGGAGCCTGTTATGGCTGTGTTTGTGACAAAGAAGGAGAGCCCCCTTACCAGAAAAGGGTCTGCAAAGAGGGGCCGGTCTTTTCCTTAAATGAGGTGAGCTTATGAGTGTAGATTTGCAGGTAACTTTACCAGGCCTGGAGCTGAAAAACCCCATTATACCAGCCTCCGGCTGTTTTGGTTTTGGGGAAGAGTTTGCTGAACTCTATGATCTGAACCAACTGGGGGGTATCATGATTAAGGCGGCAACGGTAAAAGCCCGGATAGGTAACCCCACCCCCCGGATTGCCGAGACCTATGGGGGGATCTTAAATGCCATCGGCTTACAAAATCCCGGAGTAGAGGCCATTATCAGGGACAAATTACCCTGGCTGGCTCAATTTGATCTGGCGGTGATAGCCAATATAGCCGGGGATACCATGGAAGAATATGAAGAGCTGGGCCGGAGATTATCGGATAATGAGGTAGTAAAGGCCCTGGAATTAAACATATCCTGTCCCAATGTGGAAAAGGGAGGCCTGGCCTTCGGGACAGACCCGGATATAGCTGCTGAACTGACTGCCCGGGTAAAAAAGGTAGCCAGTAAACCGGTCTATGTAAAACTATCCCCCAATGTGACAGATATAGTCAGGATAGCCAGGGCTGTAGAAGAGGCAGGGGCTGATGGTTTGTCCATGATCAATACATTACTGGGGATGAGGATTGACCTGAAAAGTGGTAAAACCATTCTGGCCAATGGTACTGGCGGCCTGTCAGGCCCGGCCATCAAACCAGTAGCCATCCGGATGATCTACCAGGTTTATAAAGAGGTCCAGATCCCCATTATAGGTATGGGAGGAATCCAGCAGGCCAGGGATGTACTGGAATTTTTATATGCCGGGGCCAGTGCTGTAGGTGTGGGGACTGCCAATTTCATTGACCCTTATGTCTGTCCCCGGATTATCAGGGAATTACCAGAGCTACTGGCAGGACATGGTTTCACCAGTGTTCAGGAGGCTGTCGGTTATGCCCATAAATAAGGTAAATTGACATGGCTTGAGGAGCCACTATGTTCATTTATAAAGATTAATACTTCTGCCATAGAGAGGCATAAATATAAGAAAAGGAGTAGACAGGATGAAAAAAGAGCTTATTATTGCCCTGGATTTTAAGAACAGGGCCGAAACGGAGAAATTTCTGGAGGTCTTTCAGGAGGAAAAACCCTTTCTGAAAGTGGGTATGGAGTTATTCTATAGCGAAGGGCCAGCCATTATTAAGGCCCTGAAGGAAAAAGGCCACCGGATTTTCCTGGATCTGAAATGCCATGATATCCCCAATACAGTAAAAAGAAGCATGGCTGTCCTGGCCGGCCTGGGTGTTGACCTGGTCAATGTCCATGCTGGTGGAGGAATCAAGATGATGGAGGCAGCTGTGGAAGGTTTAGAGGAAGGAGCTTTTGGCAAAAGGCCCCTCTGTATTGCTGTAACCCAGCTAACTTCCATCTCTCCCGAAATCCTGAGTGAGGAATTATTGGTTAGCCATGATTTAAAGGAAACAGTCCTCCATTATGCCAGGAATGCCAGAAAGGCTGGCCTGGATGGGGTGGTCTGTTCACCCCTGGAAGCAGGAATGATCAAAGCAGATATCGGACAGGATTTTATTACTGTAACCCCGGGGATTCGTTTAAAGGATAGTGCACAGGATGACCAGGTCCGGATAACCACTCCCCTGGAGGCCAGGGAACTGGGCTCAGATTATATAGTTGTGGGCAGGCCAATTACCAGGGCCAAAGACCCCCTGGCCATTTACCGGCAGATGAAGGCCCAATTTACAGGGGAAGAGAGCCTATGAAGGGAGGAGGGGAAGCCATGAAAAGAAAGATTGCTGAAGGCTTACTGAAAATCAAGGCAGTTACCCTGCAGCCCAATAACCCCTTTACCTGGGCTTCTGGCATTAAATCACCTATTTATTGTGACAACCGCTTAACCCTATCCTATCCTGGCTTCAGAAAGGAGATCGCCCGGGGGCTGGCAGAACTGATAAAAGAAAAATACCCTGCTGTGGAAATGATCATGGGGACAGCTACAGCAGGTATCCCCCATGCTGCCCTTGTAGCAGAAAACTTAAATCTCCCCATGGGCTATGTCCGGGCCAGTGCCAAAGCCCATGGTAAGGAAAACAGCATTGAAGGGGTCATCAGGGAAGGGGTCAGGGTAGTTGTGGTAGAAGATCTCATTTCAACAGGGGGGTCATCCCTGGCAGTGGTAAAAACCCTGCGGGAGGCCGGTTTTCAGGTCCTGGGGATTGTGGCTATTTTCTCCTACAATCTGGACCAGGCCAGGGTGAATTTCCAGGAAGAAAACACCCCCCTTTATACCCTGACAGATTATGATACCCTGATTGAAGAGGCCCTGGCCAGGGATTATATTAAGGAAGAAGACCTGGCTAAATTGAGAAAATGGCGGGAGAACCCGGCAGATGAGGGCTGGATCAATTCCTAGTTTTTCGCAGGAAATATAGCAAGAAAAAGAAGGGATATTGCTTTTACTATTGAATATATTACAGGTAGCGAAAAAAGATTTACTAAAAAACCTAATAGGAGGACTTTTAATGTATACAAAAGAGGATCTTTTAAAACATATTGCAGCAATGGGTATTGATCCCAGGGGGGTCCTGTTAATCCATTCTTCCATGAAAGCTGTAGGAGAGGTGGAAGGGAGAGCAGATACTGTTATCGATGCCTTTATGGAATACATGAAAGACGGCCTGCTGATCTTCCCGACCCATTCCTGGTCAACAGAAAATCTGAAGGATAATATCTATGATCCAGAGACAGAACCTTCCTGTGTGGGTATCTTGACCAATATCTTCCGGCAGAGAGAAGGGGTTGTCAGGTCCTTACATCCCTCACATTCTGTGGCAGCCATTGGCAAGGGGGCCCTGGAATATATCAAGCTTGAAGAAGGGAAGTCTAAGTATACACCCTGTCCCAGAGATGGCTGTTGGAGCCATTTATATGATATGGAGGCCCAGATTCTCTTCCTGGGTTGCAGCCTGACCAGAAATACCTTTATCCACAGTGTTGAGGAATGGTTTGATGTACCTGACAGGATTAATCCCAATGCCAGACACATCAAGATTATCAACTCCTATGGGGAGGACTATTATGTGGACCTCCATGGCCACCATAGTTCCTATGGAGATGTTTCCCAGAACTACGGCAAATTGCTGAAACCCTTCCTCCACAAGGGGATAGCCAGAAAAGGCCAGATCGGAGATGCCGAAAGCTATCTCTGTGATGTTGTAGGCATGGCTGACCTGACCAGCCAGTTCCTGGAAAAGGACCTTAATCTCTTTAAGGATAATGAGCCTGTGCCGGAGGAATGGTATCTGTAAGTTTATCAGGCTTTGAGCCTGGTTATTACACACAAATACGGCAGAAGAACCTGGGTTAAGATAAAGCCCTGGGCATTAATGCTCAGGGCTTTTTTGCTGGGTCCAGCAAGCCTTATTTTTCTGCCCAGGCTGGCATAGACTTCAGGCCTTCCAGGGAGACGACAGGATACCAGCCTGACAGATAGGTCTCAATATCTCTATAGATAGTCCGGGGAGAAACCTCAAAATAAGCAGCCAGTTCAGCAGAGGAAATATAAGAGCAGGGGTTCTTATTTTCCAGACTGGAAATAAAAATATTATCAGATGCAGGAAATTTTCAGTATATGATGAAGTAAAAAGAATACAAAAAATAAAAATCTTTATTCATTTATTTTTAAATCTGGAGGTACTGAACTTGGAGAGAAAAAAGGTTTTGATTATTGGTGCCGGGATTGCCGGCCTTTCCGCCGCTTCCTACTTACAGCGGAATGGTTATGAGACAGAGATTTTTGAAGCTCATAGTCTCCCTGGGGGACTCTGTACATCCTGGAAAAGGGGTGATTATACCTTTGATTACTGTATCCACTGGCTGATGGGTACCAGGGAGGAGACAGGTTTTGATATTGTCTGGGATGAGTTGGGTGCCCTGGTCAATGAAAAGGGGGAAGAGGTCCCTATCTGTAATCTGGAAGTATTTGAAAGGGTGGAACTGGCTGATGGTGAAATTATATCCTTTTATGGAGATACAGAAAGATTAGAGGAAGAATTATTGAGGGTAGCTCCAGAGGATAAAAAGGCTATCCGGAGATTTATTAAGGATTTGCGGTCTATTGCCAGATTGAAGACACCTGTGAATACAGAGCAATGGGTTAAAAAAGACTGGTTAGTTTTCCTGACCAGGAATGCCGGTTCTTTTTCCAGGTTGATGAAGTATTCCCGGATGAGTTTTGAGGAATTTAACCGACAGTGGAAGAGCCAGAAATTACAGGAGGCTTTTCGGGCATTAATACCTCCTTTCTGGTCAGCCATTGCCTTTGTTCTGGGCCTGGCCATGCAGGATATTCAGGGAGCCGGTTATCCCCTGGGTGGTTCCCTGGCCTTTGCCAGGAATATTGAGCGGAGGTATCTGGCCCTTGGGGGTAAGGTTAATTATAATAGCAGGGTAGAGAAGGTCCTGGTAGAGGGGGATCGGGCTGTTGGGATCAGGCTGGCCAGTGGAGAGGAGATTTATGGAGATGAGATAGTTTCAGCTGCAGATGGCTATACAACTATTTATAAGTTGCTGGAGGGCAAGTACCTGTCAGAGGAAATCAAGGAAATCTACGACAAGTATCCCCTTTTCCCCTCCACAATACACCTGGGTTTTGGCCTTGCCAGAGACCTTAGCGGTTTTCCTGCTAAAGAACTGATTTATTTGCCAGAAGGGTTAGAATTGCCAGATGGCAGCAAGCACCAGTACCTGGATCTCCGTATTTATAATTTTGACCCTACTCTGGCCCCGGAAGGTAAAACAGTCCTGACTGGATTATTCTTTACCTGGAATTATAGCTTCTGGCAGGAAATGAAGGAAAAAGACCCTGCCCGCTATCAGGAACTGAAAAATGAGCTGGCAGACCAGGTCATGGAAATTCTGGAAAAGAGAATCCCCGGCTTCAGGGAAGCAGTGGAAATTATAGATGTCTCAACACCCTATACTGTTCACCGCTATACCGGTAACTGGCAGGGCAGTTTTGAAGGCTTTGCCCCTACCCCGGAAACCCTGGGCAAAGATGTACCAAAAGAGCTGCCTGGTTTGAGCAATTTCTATATGCTGGGCCAGTGGACAGAGCCTGGTGGAGGTTTACCACCTGCTGCCCTGGGCGGCCGGAACCTGGCCCGGGAATTCTGTGTAAGGGATGGAAAGGAATTTGTTGCTGCCTGTGATAGTTCTGTCCTGGCGGATAGCAAGACTGGCAGTTAAGAGTAAATAAGGAGGAATAATAATGAAGGCTCATGAGATTGATTATAATATTATTGGCCATGACATGCAGGTAGTGGAGATAGAACTGGATCCCGGGGAGACTGTAATTGCCGAGGCAGGGGCAATGAACTGGATGGAAGAGGGGATCAGCTTTGAAGCCCGCCTGGGTGATGGCAGTGCTGTTAATCAGGGTATAATGGGTAAACTCTTCAGTGCGGAAAGAGGATGCTGTCAGGAGAATCCCTTTTTATGACCCACTTTACCAATCAGGACCGGGGCAAGAAAAAGATTGCCTTTGCTGCCCCCTATCCCGGCAGTATCATTGTCCTGGACCTGGCAGAGATCCCCTATAAGAGGTTTACCTGCCAGAAGGATGCCTTTCTCTGTGCTGCCTATGGTACAAAGATAGATATTACCTTTAACCGCCGTTTTGGGGCAGGTCTTTTTGGTGGTGAAGGTTTTATCCTCCAGAGGCTGGAGGGTACTGGCAAGGCCTTCCTCCATGCTGGTGGTACCATAGTTAAGAGGGATCTGAACAATGAGTTGATTAAGGTAGATACTGGCTGCCTGGTCGGTTTTACCGGGGGAATAGATTATAATATTGAGATGGTCAAAGGGTTAAAATCAATGTTCTTTGGGGGAGAAGGCCTTTTCCTGGCTACCCTGCGGGGGACAGGAACAGTGTATTTGCAGAGCCTGCCCTTCTCCAGGCTGGCCAACAGAATTATTGAGAGTGCCCCCAACTTAGGCGGCAAGCAGAGAGGTGAAGGATCTATCCTGAGGCCTGGGTAACCTCCTGGATGGAGATAATAGGTTTTAAAGACTGGATATTTCAAGGCTCCCTCTATTGGGAGCCTTTTTCTCTGCTGTCAAAAATTAGTTTATTCTTGCTAAAGGATTAAGAAAAATTATGAAGAATTATATTATTGGAGCTGGAAATATTTTAAGCGGAATAAAGGAATGTCCCTTGAATATAAGTTTAGCATAGATAATATTTAAAAAACCGGGAGGGTTTTAAAATGAAAAAGAAGCTTTATACCAGTCTGGGCTTTGCCCTTTTTTTGCTGCTTGTTATAGCCATTGCCTTTCTTATAAGCAACTATTCCAGGGAGGAGGATATGGCTGTTTTTCTCCTCCAGGATACAGAACAGGAAATTACCCACCTGACTTCTGGCCTGATCCAGGCCGATACCCTGATTGCAGTCCGTTTCAGGGAAAAACAGGTTAAGGAGGAGCTTTTGGGTAAGGACCTGCCCCAGGCAATCTTTAGTTTTACACCGGAGATTGAGGGGAAGGCCTATTGGGAAGATGAGCGGACCCTGGTCTTTGCTCCGGCCCAACCCCTTTACCAGAAGATGAATTATCATGGCACCCTGAATCTGGGAGTAATCTTCCCGGAGTTAGGGGAGGGGGACCTGGAAAAGCTGGAATTCCACCTGGAGACCCCTGGCCAGCACTTGCTGGAATTGAAGGGGGATTTTCTCCTGCCAGAGGAAAAGGAACCGGAAAAGGTCTATTTCCTGGCCAGGATAACTCTTTCAGAACGGGTCAGCCAGGAAAAGCTCCAGGAGGCCCTCCTCCTGGAACTGGAAGGGAAGAAACTTTCCTTTACTCTGGAATCAGAAGATAAGCGGCATTATACCATCAAAACAGAGGATATTAAGAGATACCGCCTCCAGGACAGGGAATTAAAGCTCCGCCTGGCTGGTAGTGGTATAGGCCTTTCCGGGGATATAGAAGAGAAGTTTAGCCTGAAGGCTATCGAGTCTCCCCTGACCCTGGTCAGGATTGAAGAGGAAAAGGGTGGAGAGTTTTCCCGGATAAGAATAGTTTTTTCTGATAAGCTGAAGGAAGACAGGGATTATCAGGGTTATTTGCATCTTAGCCCCTCAATTGATTATCAGGTGACAGCAGAGGAAAACAGCCTCCTGATTACTGGCAAGTTCCGGCCCAGGGAGAAGTATACTATCCAGCTTTTCCCGGGGATAGAGGGCATCTTTGGCCAGCGGCTGGCGGAGGAGGCAGAGGCCCAGCTGGAGATAGAGATCTCTGACCTGAATCCGGTGGTAGAATTCCTTAATCCTGGCTTTTTCCTGACCAGTGCCAGGGACAAGAAGGTCACTTTCCGGACCCTGAATGTGGAACGCTTAAGGCTCCAGGTAAAGAAGGTCAGGGAAGAAAACCTGATCCAGTTTTTTGCGGAGAACCCCTACCGGCCTGGCCCTTATTATAATTATGATTTTGACCGTTATCAGTTCCGCCGTTATGGAGAGGTCATTGAAGACCGGATCCTGGAAATTGGCCAGGAAAGGAATAAATGGATCCAGTCTGAACTGGACCTGGGTAATGTGCTTACTGAAGAAGAGAGTGCCCTCTATATCCTGCAACTGGATTTTGATGAAAACCAGGCCCTCTATTTCTCCGAGGACTTGACCGGCTGGTACCGTAGTGATTACCTCAACCAGTATGGCCGGGCTGTGAAATATATCCTCTTAAGTGATATTGGCATCAGTGCCCGGGAGCTGGGGGGACAGCTCTATGTCTTCCTGACAGACCTGCTCAGTACAGAGCCCCTGGCCAATGCCATTGTAGAGCTGAAAAATGCAGAAGGCAAGTTATTGGCTACTGCCTATTCCAATGAAAAGGGCCTGGCCCTTTTACCGGCAGATAATAGTGCCAAATATGTTGAGGTCAGAAGGGCAAAGGATTATGCCATTATGGATCTTACTTCTTCTGTAATCAATAATTCCTTCTTTGATATTGGGGGGATCCAGCTCCAGGATGGGGTAAATGCCTTTATCTATACAGAAAGGGGGGTTTACCGGCCCGGAGATGAGATTAATATATCAGCAATAGTACGGAATGAAGATAATAGTTTCCCCACAGATCATCCTGTGGCCCTGAAACTATATAACCCCCGGGGCATACTGGCCAGCGAACAGGTCCTGACCAGGGGTGAAGATGGTTTTTATAGTTTCAGGTTCCAGACCGAAAAAGAGGCCTTGACCGGTACCTGGCAGGGGGTACTGGAAATTGGCAGCCGGCGTTTTACCCATGAGATCAGGATAGAGGAGGTAGTTCCCTACCGGATCCGGGTAAATATAGATCCTGGCCAGGAAATCTTGTCCAGAGAGGATAAGGTTATTAATTTTAGGCTCAGTTCTGAATACCTTTTTGGGGCATCTGCCAGTGGCCTGGCAAGTGAGACGGTATTGGCCCTTGAGCCCTATGAAATCTCTTTCCCGGCTTACGGGAACTTTACCTTTGCTAATGAGAGTATTGATTTCAGAAAGATTGAGAGCAATACCTTCAGGGCAGAGCTGGATGAAGAAGGCCAGGTGGACCTGGCCTGGACTATTCCTCCCTATAGTAATGTCCCCTCTGCCCTGCGGCTCAGGATAAATAGCAAGGTCTTTGAGAGTGGAGGCCGGGCTGTTCCTGCCAGCAAGATAATCCCCATAGAGATTTATGACAGTTATGTGGGGATCATGAAACTGGAGAATCCTGAAGCCGGCATGGGAGAGAGGCTTAATTTCAATATTATTAACTTAAGCAAAGAGGGTGAACCTCTGGCCAATAAGAAATTGACCTACCGGATTTACCACCTGCGCCACTACTGGTGGTGGGAGTTCAGCAACCAGAATGATTTCCGCCGCCATTACAAGAGTAATGAACAGACAGAACTGGTGGCAGAAGGTACCATCACTACCAATAGTGAAGGCTTTGCCAGTCTGGAATACAGTTTAAATGACTATGGTGAGATCCTGCTGGAGGTAAGGGATCCAGAAAGCGGCCATCAGGCTGGCTACTTCTTCCGTTCCTACTACTGGGGTGACAGCGGCCAGGACAGGAGTGCCGATGTGGTAAACCTGAAACTGGATAAAAAGGAATACCTGCCAGGTGAAAAGGCAGTGGTTACCCTGAATACACCGGCTAGGGGTAGGGCCCTGGTTATTGTGGAAAAGGGTGAAGAGATCCTTTATCAGGCCTGGGAAGAGCTCAATAGCACTGAGACCTCCTTTGAACTGGAGGTAAAGGAAGAGTATATTCCCAATGCCTATATTTCAGTCATTGTTTACCAACCCTATGGGGAACTGGATAATGACCTGCCCTTGCGGATCTATGGGATTATTCCCCTCCATGTAACCAGTGAAGGCACCAGGCTGGAGCTGGATCTGGACTTACCGGCTGAAATCAGGCCAGAGGAGGAGTTAACCATAAAGATCCAGACCAGGGATAAGCGGCCAGCCCGTTTCACCGTGGCTGTAGTTGATGAAGGCTTACTGGATATTACCGGTTATAAAACACCGGATCCCTGGAAATACTTCTTCTCCAAACAGAGGTTTTTAAGCAGGACCTATGATAATTTTGCTGATATCATTGACCTGGCTCATGGCTATATCCACCAGCGTTTCTCTGTTGGTGGCGGCATGGAGGAAGAGGACAGGGAGTATAGCTACCAACGCCAGCAGGCCCTTTCCGGGGATGCAGACCGCTTTAAGCCTGTCAGCCTTTTTCAGGGGCCCCTGGAGACCGATGAGGATGGCTATGCAGAGCTAAGTTTCCAGATTCCCAATTATATCGGCAGCCTGCGGGTAATGGTAGTGGCTGCAAATAAGGGCAATTATGGTAGTGCAGAAGGCAGGGTAGCAGTAAAATCACCCCTGATGGTAATGCCTACCCTACCCAGGGTCCTGGGGCCCATGGATAAAATCAGGATTCCCGTTACTGTCTTTGCCCTGGAAGAGGGTTTGGGAGAAGTAAAGGTAAAACTGGAAGTAGAAGGGCCTGCCAGGATAAGAGGAGATGGTGAAAAGGTCCTCCACTTTACAGAGGCAAAAGAGCAGGAGACCTACTTTGAACTGGAGGCAGAAAACATGGTAGGTAAACTGGACCTGACTATTTCTGCTGAAGCTGGAGAAATAGGCTATAGGAGTAAAGAGGAGACTGAACTGGCAGTCCGGCCCTATAACCCCTATATTTATGCCAGTATAGAGGAGATTGTGGATACTGCTGGTGAGGTAGAATTTACTGTTCCGGCAGCAGGTGTAGGGGGAACAGCCAGGGCCCGTTTGACTGTATCTAGTGTAAGGGGTTTAAATATCAATCACCGGATCAACTGGTTATTACGCTATCCCTATGGCTGTGTGGAACAGATAACCTCCATTGTTTTCCCCCAGCTATATTTACCGGAACTCTACAAGTTTACAGTAGAAGAATTAAGGGAGATAGATGAAAATATTAATGCCGGTATTGCCCGGTACCGGGAATACCAGTTAAAGAATGGCGGTTTTTCCTACTGGCCGGCTACCAATACAGTCAACCAGTGGGCAACCAATTATGTGGGCCATTTCCTCCTGGAGGCCAGGAAGAAGGGTTACCATGTACCGGAGGATTTATTTAATAATTGGCTGAACTACCAGCTGGAAACAGCCCGGGGCAACCAGGGTGACCGCCTGACCAGGGCTTACCGCCTCTATCTGCTGGCCCTGGCTGACAACCCCCTCCTCAGTGCCATGAACTACATGCGGGAGAGTGAGCTAAAGGCCCTGAATAATCCGGAGAAATATTACCTGGCAGCAGCCTATCAGCTGGCCGGCTATGAGGAGGTTGCAGGAGAGATCCTGGCCGGCGCAGACCTGCAGGTGGCTGATTACCAAGAATTTAGCGGCACCTTTGGTTCCACTTTGCGGGATAAGGCCATTATCCTGGATCTATTGACAGTTGTAGGCAACTATAGCCAGGCCTTGAAATTATATAATGAGATTGCTGAAGAGATTTCTTCTGATAAGTGGCTTTCTACCCAGGCTACAGCCTATTCCTTAATGGCCATGACCAAGTACCTGCAGGAGGTAGCCTCCAGGGAAAAGGTGCTCAGGGGAGACTTAACCCTGGCTGATGGCAGTATAAGAGAGGTGGAAGTAGAAGACCTGCTGGAGATTATCCCACTGGAAGATAGTTTTGCTGCAAAGATCAGTTTCCGGAATAAATCAGAAATCCCCTTATATGTGACCCTGGAATGGGAAGGGGTTCCGGCCAGGGGAGACCTGAAACCAGTCCAGAGCAACCTGGTCCTGGAGACCGTCTATTTTGATCAGGCTGGCAAGAGGATAACAGTTGACCAGGTAAAACAGGGTGAAAGCTTCTATATCCTCTACCGGGTTGGCCAGGTAGGTAATCAGGATATCAGTGAAGTGGCCCTGGTCCAGATCTTACCTGCCGGCTGGGAGATCCAGAACCTCCGCCTCCTGGGGGGAGAGCTGCCAGAGTGGAGTAACCACTATAACCTGAACCAGGAGAAATACCTGGATATCAGGGATGACCGGATCATGTGGTTCTTTGACATGGCAGGCTATGTTTACAGATATGACTTTATTGTAATGATTAATCCGGTTACTGTCGGAGACTTCTATCTGCCGCCAACCCTGGTGGAAGCCATGTATAATAATGATTATAGAGTTGTAACAGAGGGAAGAAAGGTAGAGGTATTACCCAGATGAAAATAAGAAAAAAGCTTCTTATCCTGATACCAATAATTCTGACAGCCTTATTTATAACACTCCTTGTAGTCAGCAGGATTCCCGACCCTCTTTTTTCCACTGATTATAGCACCCTGGTACTGGATGAAGAAGGAAAGTACCTGCGGGTCTTCTTAAATAGTGAGGAACAGTGGATTTTTCCCGATGATGGCCGGGAGGTACCGGAACGCCTGAAGATAGCAGTCCTGCATTTTGAAGACAAGAGGTTTGAGCAACACCACGGGGTAGACCTGGCTGCTGTCTTCCGGGCCCTCTACCAGAATATCAAGAGTGGTGAAACAGTCAGTGGGGCCAGTACAATTACCATGCAGCTGGCCCGGCTGATGAAACCCAAAGAACGGACTATCAAGAACAAGATAATTGAGATGCTCCAGGCTGTCAGGATTGAATTGAAATACAGCAAGGAGGAGATCTTGAAGGCCTATCTCCTCCATGCCCCCTATGGAGGGAATATTATCGGTTACCGGACAGCATCTTTGAGGTATTTTGCCAAGGAGCCGGAGCATCTTTCCTGGGCGGAAGTAGCCACCCTGGCGGTCCTGCCCAATAATCCGGCCCATGTCAATCCCCTGCAGAATCC
>LFRM01207922.1_pt1 | contig 13093 bp, 9 predicted proteins | sample 618341 | NCBI WGS metagenome assembly LFRM01 (sample SAMN03654438, study PRJNA283298) | anaerobic digester metagenome | isolation source: pool of bioreactors CSTR01a, CSTR02a, and CSTR03a thermophilic anaerobic... | place: Denmark: Kgs. Lyngby | collected 2014-05-21
CAATTTTGGACCGGATTGTCCCGAAATTATGTGCTATTTGAAAGGTGAAACATTGGATGTTTCCGCACCAAGGGGCTGGACAGCGGTTATGGTTAATGGTTTTTCGCTGGGATGGGGAAAAGTTGTAGAAGGTGTACTTAAGAATCATTATCCAAAAGGACTGAGAATTAATTATTAATCCCTTCATTTTAACATGACCTGCATGTAATGTGCACTGTCAATATTACCATAAAGTGCATATTATATAGCAGGTTTTTATTTTACAAAACACAATCTGCCATACGAATGGGTTTATGGTTAAAATGGGGGGATTATTGTGACGGTAAAGATTAGCGACTTTAAAGTTTTAGATGTAAGACCAACCCAACGAAGAGAAGTCATTGATTATGGCGTAGAAATGGTAGGTGCCCCTTTGGAATGGAGTGAAACAAAAGGAAAAGGTATAAAAGTGGGTGTCATTGATACGGGTATTGACCTTAACCACGATGACCTTAAGGGTAGGATAAAAGATTATGTGAATTTTACCACTTCCGACAGAAAGGATGTAAATGACGAAAACGGTCATGGGACACATGTTGCAGGTATCATTGCTGCAGAGCAGAACGGTAAGGGAATTATTGGCGTAGCCCCTGAAGCAGACCTGTATATTGCAAAAGCCTTTGACAAAAACGGTACGGCTAATTTTGAATCAATACGCAAGAGTATCGAATGGATGATTGAGAAGGATGTAGATGTGATAAATATGTCCTTTTCATCGGATACGGCCACCAGGGAATACCAACAAATTATTTCCCAGGCTTATGCCAATAATATCACAATGATATGTGCTGCCGGGAACGAAGGTTTAAGCAAGGGCGGCAAGGGTGATACGATAGGTTATCCTGCTAAATTTGCTGAAACCATTGCTGTAACTGCAGTCGATTTAAACAAAAGAAGGGCGGATTTCAGCTCTGTAGGACCTGCTGCAGAAATTGCCGCTGCAGGAAAGGAAATATATTCATGCTATAAAAACAATAGTTATGCTACATTGAGCGGTACATCCATGGCTACGCCCATAATTACCGGTGCTGTTGCAATACTGCAAGCCAAGGGAAGGATACGTTATAAAAGGCGATTGACGCCGGAAGAGATAAGGCTGTTGCTCCATATTTACTCGGAGGATCTTGGTCCAGTGGGAAGGGATGAAGAATATGGGTATGGGCTGTTTTCTTTTGGAAGGCTTACCAGGACCGAACAAATATACAATGGTGCAGCAATCCGAACCAGCCCGTACAGGGGGCTCAGCCGCATAAACAACGACTTTTTGATGGACCTGGTAATTGCTGCGTTGCTACTCTTATAGTATATTTTTTAAAAGCCTGCTTATTTTGTTTTACGTAAGCAGGCTTTTTAGTGCTGTACATAAGGCTAAGGCTTTTTGTAATAGGTTTTTACTGAAAAAGTTAAGATTGTTTAAAATAACAATATTGTACAAATATTTACCATGGGAAAATATGTTTATAAGTAATATTAGCATGTTTATGGACAATATAGTACTATTTAATAAAAAGTATTATATTTACAGGTTATAGCGATATTGATATAATAACACAAAATTATAAGGAACAGTATTAAATGCTAAAGAATTGAACAAATATTTATATCAGGAAATATATTTATAAATCTAACATAGATATCGGGATTTGAGGAAGGGGCATAGTGTATCATGAGGTAGTCTTGGCATGTGTTTAGTTTGGGATGAAAGGAGTGATCTACTTGAAAAAACATCTAAGAAGGTCTTGACATTTTTATTGGCCTTTCTTATTACCTTTACATCAATTCCGTTTATAAACACTGCAGCGCAAGAGGTTATGTCGCTTAAAGAAGTATACAAGGATTATTTCCTTATCGGTAATGTCATAAATCCCAGCGACTTAACCAATACGGAAAAGTATAATTTTATAAAGTTTCACTATAATGCCCTGACGCCGGAAAACAATACCAAGCCTGACTACATATGGCCTGACTCAACCAGGGAACCGTCATTTACAGCTGCAGATAATATGTTAACTAAAGTTAAAGCAGACGGTTTCTATGCGATTGGGCACGCACTTGCCGGGCACAACCAGTCTTCCGGCTGGCCGCCGAGTGGTCAGAACTATGCCGAGGCAAGGGAAAGCCTGAGAAGGTATATTCATACGATTGCCGGGCACTATAGTGAAGGACCTTATAAACTTGATGCCTGGGACGTGGTTAATGAGGCGATGAGGGACAATCCCGAAAACCCGACCGACTGGCGTAATGCGCTTCGCTCCAGCATTAATCCACCGGAACGGCCGTCAAGATGGTATCAAGCTTATGCCAATGGCGGCAATGGTTGGGATTATATCTATGATGCGTTCTTATTTGCCCGTGAAGCTGCCCCGGATGCGGTTTTGTATTACAATGATTTTAACGATGAAGAACTGCCCAACAAAGCAATTGCGATTGCTTCAATGGTCAAGGAGCTCAATGAAAGATATGCAAAAGAACACCCCGAGGCAAACGGCAGGAAACTCATTGAGGGTATTGGCATACAGGCACATTACAGTACCAGGCTCAATATAGATAATTTGGAGAAAGCCTTGAAGATATATATTGAGACCGGTTGTCGGATAAGCATAACTGAATTAGACGTACAAATTAACGGTACTTCATTATTCGTTCGTCCTACCGAGCAGCAGTTAAAGGAGCAGGCAGAAGTGTATGCCAAGCTGTTCATGCTATTTAAGAAATACGCTGATTACATAGAACGAGTTACATTTTGGGGTGTTGCCGATAACAATAGCTGGCGCAGCGGTGGTTATCCTTTGCCGTTTGACTCAAGTCGTCAGCCCAAGGAAGCCTATTGGGCTATAGTAAATCCGGAGCAATACCTCGGCCTTGATGTGCAGCCGCCAAAGCTTACGTCCTTTGAATTTGGAGGCGAGGTTTTCAATGTTGGAAATAAAACAGAATTTGATGTAAACGTTCCAAAGACCGTGTCAAATATTGCTTTTTCTGCAGAGAATATTACACATCCGTACCCGGCCGATGATGTTGACGTAAGTGTCACTCTAAACCCTGCAGATGGAGCAGTGAGCGCAGGAAAGCCATGTGTTGCAGCGGTAAAGATAGCCTGGAAAGAATCCCCTGATGCATATACATCTTATACGATAAACTTTGGGCATATGACCGCCACGTGGGATATTGACCAAAACTATCCGGATACGGGATACCGCTCAACCGTCAATATCCGCTTCAGCGATGGTGAAAGCAGTTTCAAGCTGTTCCAGGAGTTTTATAACCTGGAGGACGGTAAACTGGTAATGCTAAACAGCAAGGAGTTCTCACCCTTGCCAAAGCATGCAAGTGGCACATTTACCATCAGAACGGATAGTAAATTGGATACCAATTATCTGAAAACATTGAAGCTTAAGAAGTCTGTCTGGGACCAAAATTGGACTCCAATTGCTCCGGCACGGGTCACAGACTTCAATATCCCGGAAAATTATTGGAAGTTGGCCAAAACCATTGAGACTGATAAGACTTATATAGTTGTCTCGGTAAATTCAGGCCTGGCCCTGACAAATAAGAATGTAGCAACTGTGCCGGCGACCGGAGGTGTAACCAACGCCAAGAGAGGGCTTGCAGGTACTGCTGTAACAATAGAAAACGACATTATTGTAGCACCGAACCCAATCCCGGATAATATCAGATTTATCTTTTGGGAAAGAACCAGCCCTGACCCGGGACCATATACAAAGGAAAACGGATACACCGGGTACTTGTTGCAATGCCTGGTTCACGGCAGCTCTATTTCTCCATATATCATGTGGCGTGATACGAGCAGTGATATGACGGCTCCTTTACGCACTGACGCAACCATCGGAGATAATGACTTGGACCGCGCAGTATGGTTTAACACCGGTATAGACCCGGAGACGGGAGAAACGACACTGTTCCTCCATACCGGTTCCAGTAATTACACTTACGCGCTGCATGGGAACGAAGCCGGTTTTGTTGGACAGGGAGGTACGGGTCCCCTGGAACAGTATGCAGAAGTCAGCCGTGTTAAACTGTATGAGTACGTGTCCGACTATTCCTACGAAGACATAACTAGCGTAGGTACGAAGATAAGCCTGGCTCCGGTGGAGAGCTTAGTAACAGGGTGTGATGCAGATATCACTGTCAGGGCGGATGTCCCTGACGGTTGCAAAGCATTTTTAGTAAAAGATGGCGTTTCATTGGTTTCCGCAACATTCGAGAACGGCAAAGCGACAATAAGTGTCAAAGGCAGCGATGTTGTTCCTGGATCAAATTATGCTATTGTTATTTATGATGATTCAGAAATACTTGGCGCTGTGGTTGTACCTGTAGAAGGTGCCGGTGATAATGTTTTCAATATTGGCACTGAATTCAATATGGAATACCTAATTCCCAACAAGGTGCTGGACGCAAAAGTGAATGCGAAAAACAACGGCAGTGAAGACTACCAGGTTCTGGTGATCCTGGCATTGTACGATCCAGAAGGTAGGATGGTAAATGTATCCTACATTTCAAAACAGATTGTTGCAGGAAGCACTGAAGAAATGAATGCCGGATTCATATTACCGGAGGATGTGACAGGTTATAAAGCAAAAGTGTTTGTATGGGAAGGACAGGACCTGGAAAATAGCAGTATGACACCACTGTCAAATGTGTCTGAGATTTCGTAGTACCCTGTATTTGTTAATTTTATAAAGCCTCTTCCTCGCTCAATATATTGTCCCCCCTTTTTATGAAGGGGGGTAACTTTTGCGTAAAACCTGTACCCATTATTATAATGTTTCCTGTTGCGGACCCATCTCATTATATGTTACAATAAATGGGTAGTTAAGGAGGAGTGTGATAGAAAATGGCAGGTCATTCGAAATGGGCTAATATTAAGCATAGGAAAGAAAAAACAGATGCTCAAAAGGCTAAAATATTTACAAAGATAGGCAGGGAAATTGCTGTAGCCGTTCGTGAGGGTGGCCCTGACCCGGAAAATAATTCAAAGCTTAAAGATGTAATTGCAAAGGCAAAAGCCAATAATATGCCAAATGAAAATATAATGAGAAGTATTAAAAAAGCATCGGGTGAATTGGGCGGAGCAAATTATGAAGAAATAACGTACGAAGGGTACGGCCCTTCAGGAGTTGCCGTAATTGTAGAGACAATGACGGATAATAAAAATAGGACTGCCGGCGATATGCGGCATTATTTTGATAAATACGGAGGTAATCTTGGAGCAAACGGATGTGTATCCTGGATGTTTGATAAAAAAGGAGTTATTATTATTGAAAAGGATGGCTCCGTGGATGAGGATACGCTTATGATGGAGGCACTGGAAGCGGGAGCAGAAGATTTTTCTGCAGAAGATGAGTATTACGAAATCATAACCGATCCGGATAGTTTTTCATCAGTCCGAGATGCCTTGGAGAAAAAAGGTTTTACTTTCGCATCTGCAGAAGTAACCATGATTCCTAAAACTACCATAAAACTGAGCGAAGAAGATGCAATAAAAATGCGGAAGTTGATTGATGTGCTGGAAGACAATGATGACGTGCAAAACGTGTATCACAACTGGGATATGCCTGAGGAAGAGGAAGAAGAATAGGCTGATTCCCAGGTGTAATTGCCCACGCTCGCACAGGAGGACATGGGGTGATGTTGTGTGTTAATTGAAATAGGAGTTCATTCCACAAATCGAACACAATTCATAGATATTACGGCTAAGGTTCGCGATGCTGTAAAAAAGAGCGGTGTAAAAGAAGGGATTTGTTATATATTTATTCCTCATACAACGGCAGGTATTACAATCAATGAAAATGCCGATCCGGATGTGGTTTCGGATATACTCATGGAGTTAAATAAAGTAATACCTTTTGATGACAGGTATAGGCATTTTGAAGGCAATTCAGCTGCGCATATAAAGGCAAGTTTAATGGGTTTTAGCGAAGAAATAATTATAAATAATAACGATCTTTTACTGGGCACTTGGCAGGGGATATATTTTACCGAATTTGACGGGCCAAGGCATAGGAGGGTTTATATAAAAATCATAGAAGGCTGACATTACAGAAAGGGGGAATATTCCTCCTTTTATTTAATATTTGTAAAAAAAATTGCAACTTTAAGTAGCAATTCTCTCCCATTATCATATGATAATTTGGGAGGGCTGTTTATGAGAGCGTGGGCGTATAGGGGATTTAGATATAGGTTTGGCTGTAGAAGGAAAAGGAGAAAAAGTTATAAAAAAAGTTATAATACATATCTCGTTATTGGAGTAATACTGTTAATCATTATTTATTCTTTTTCCTTGTTTAACAGGAAGATTAAGCCAACAGTTATATCCATTGCAGAAGCAAGGGCAAAGTACATTGCTACGGAAGCGATTGCTGAAGCGGTAAACGAAAAGATTGCGGAAAGTAATTTACAATATGAAGATTTAGTGTTTTTTCAAAAGGATAATGCAGGGCAAATCACTGCGCTTCAGGCAAATATAGTTAAAATGAATCAGATAAAAGCCGATATTTCCATGAGCATACAGCAAAAAATTGCATCTCTTGATTCAGTAAAAATTCACGTACCTCTTGGAAATGCTTTTGATAATCAAATTTTTTCCGGATTTGGTCCTCGGATACCTGTCCGGGTGGTTCCAGTGGGTACCACACAGGCAGATTTTAAAAGCACTTTTAATGGTGCAGGCATAAATCAGACCAAGCATGAAATATCCCTTCATGTACATACCTATGTGGCAGTTTTATTGCCGATAGCAAAAGTGTCGGCAGAAGTTGTCACTACCGTTCCTGTAGCGGAAACAATTATTGTAGGTAATGTGCCTGAACAATATATTAATGTACATGGGATTGATACCAATGATCCTACAGCAATTGTTGATATACTTCCATAGTGATTACAATGAATTGACTTTTGTTGTATACTTGAAAAAAGATGGTATAATATGAATACCATCTTTTTTATTGGAGGAAGTTGTATGGATATAGATTCAGCAAAAAAGAGAATTGAAGAACTAAGGGAAATTATAGAATATCATAATCAAAAATATTATGTTGAAGATAATCCGGAAATAAGCGATTTTGAGTATGATATTATGTTGAGAGAACTGGAGGAGCTGGAAAGGCAGTTTCCCGAATTGCTCACTCCCGATTCGCCTACCCAAAGGGTTGGCGGTAAACCCCTTAAAGAATTTGAAACCGTTATCCATGAAGTGCCTATGCAGAGCCTGACGGATGTTTTTAATGAAAATGAGTTGTATGAATTTGATAACCGTGTCAGGACTGCCTTGGGTTTCCAGCCGGTAGAATATGTGGTGGAAGTGAAAATTGACGGATTATCCGTATCCCTGGAATATGAAAACGGTGTCTTTGTAAGGGGCTCTACCCGCGGTGATGGAATTACCGGGGAGGATGTAACACAAAATTTAAAGACAATAAGAACCATACCCCTGCGCTTGAAAGAAAACATACCCTATCTTGAAGTGCGGGGTGAGGTATTTATATCAAGGGACGATTTTATAAAACTAAATGATAAAAGGGAGGCATTGGAGCAGCCCTTATTTGCCAATCCAAGAAATGCGGCTGCCGGTTCCCTTCGTCAATTGGACCCTAAAATAACCGCAAGAAGGCCCTTGGATATTTATGTATTTAACATTCAACAGGTGCGTGGAAGACAGTTTAATACCCATGTGGAAACATTGGATTACTTAAAATCCCAGGGGTTTAAAGTTATTCCTACCTATAATGTGTTTAATGATATAAAGCAGGTATATAAAGAAATAATGCGTCTTGGAGAAGAAAGGGGTATGCTTCCCTTTGAAATTGACGGGGCCGTGGTAAAGGTTAATATGCTGGCCCAAAGGGAGGAACTGGGAAGTACATCAAAGAGTCCCCGCTGGGCGGTGGCATATAAATTCCCTGCCGAGAAAAAGGAAACAAAAATAAAGGAAATATTTGTACAAGTGGGAAGGACGGGTGCCCTGACACCTAATGCGGTCCTTGAACCTGTAAGACTGGCAGGTACAACGGTAAGCAGAGCTACCTTGCACAATATAGATTACATACGGCAAAAGGACATCCGCGTAGGGGATACGGTGTTGGTGCAAAAGGCAGGAGATATTATCCCTGAGGTCGTGGAAGTGGTATTTGAAAAGAGAAAAGGGGATGAAAAGGAATTTTTTATGCCTGAAACCTGTCCCGTATGCGGTGCCCAGGTGGTACGGGAAGAAGGAGAAGCAGTAACCAGATGTACGGGTATTGAATGCCCTGCCCAATTATTACGGAATATTATACATTTTGCCTCCAGGGATGCAATGGGCATAGACGGCCTGGGTCCTGCCATTATAGAGCAATTGCTGGACAGAAACCTGATAAAGGGTGCGGCTGACCTGTATTATTTGAATTTTGAAGATGTTAAGAACATGGACAGGATGGGAGAAAAATCTGCCAGAAACCTTTTGGATGCTATAGATAAATCAAAAGAAAGAGACTTAAAAAATGTTATTTATGCTTTGGGTATCCGCCATATCGGGCAGAGGGCTGCAGCGCTTCTTGCGGACCATTTTGGTTCTATGGACAGGCTAATGCAGGCTCCGGTAGAGGAAATAGTGCAGATACACGAAATTGGAGAAAAGATGGCAAAAAGCGTGGTTAACTTTTTTAAACAAGAACAAACAAAGGATACAATAGAAAAGCTGAGAAAAGCCGGGGTGAACTTAAGCAAGCTGGCGACAAATGATTCGGCGGATAACCGTTTTAAAGGGTATACCTTTGTACTTACCGGTACTCTTGAAAAGTACACGCGGAACGAGGCAACGAGCATTATAGAAAAATATGGCGGAAAAGTAACAAGCAGTGTATCTAAAAAAACTACACTTGTATTGGCAGGGGAAGAAGCCGGAAGCAAGCTGGACAAGGCAAAAAAGCTCGGTATAAAAATAATAAACGAGCAGGAATTTGAAAAAATGATAAACCAATGAAATACAGGCAAGCAGTACATGCCTGTATTTTCTATTGGTTTAAAAAATCCAATGCAAATTGTGCCAATACCGATGTGCCAATGGCAATACATTTTTCGTCCACGTCAAAGGTGGGGCTGTGGAGAGATGCGCTTATACCTTTGGCAGGATTACTGCAACCCAGACGAAATAGGCTGGAAGGCACCCTTTCTGCAAAATAGGCAAAGTCTTCGCCGCTCATGGAAGGTTTCTCTGACCATAATACATTTTCCGCACCTACAATTTTTACTGCGGAAGCTGCCAGCATATTTGTAATGGTAGAATCATTGATTGTGGGGGGATACAGGTAACGATAATTTAATTCATAGTCCCCTCCCATCGCTTTGATTATTCCCCCTGCAATTTCTTCAATCATATCGGCCATTTTTTTTCTCATGGCCGGGTCAAAGGTCCTTGCAGTTCCTTTTAAGACGGCAATGTCCGGAATGACATTTGTACAGCTACCCGATTGGAAAGAACATATGGAGATTACTGCGGGCATTAGGGGGTCCATCCGGCGGCTGACAATGGTCTGAAGAGCATTTACCACCTGGCATCCAATGGATATGGGGTCGACTGTAGCATGGGGCTCGGCACCATGCCCTCCTTTTCCCTTGATAATCAGTTCAAAATCGTCGGGGGAGGCCATGATCGGCCCTTGTTTTACTTCTATCTTGCCAACCGGTACTTCCGGCCATACGTGGGCGGCAATGCAGGCATCCACCGAAGGATTGGACAGTATACCTTCTTCTATCATAGGCAGTGCACCACCGGCGCCTTCCTCTGCCGGCTGAAATATTAGCTTAATATTTCCCTTTATCTTATCCTTTAAGCGCATTAATACTTCCGCAGCACCTAATAGGCAGGTAACATGTACATCGTGACCGCAGGCATGCATTTTTCCCGGTATAGTGGACGCATAAGCGCAGTTGTTTTCTTCTAAAATAGGGAGAGCATCCATATCTGCCCTCAGTGCAATGGTTTTTCCCGGGTATCCACTGCGTATCAATCCTACAACACCCGTTTTTGCAATATTGTCCGTTACTTCGATACCCAATTCTTTTAGATAATTACAAATAAACCTTGAGGTTTCTGCTTCCTCAAAAGCCAGTTCCGGATGCATGTGTAATTTACGGCGTATGCTTATTAATTTATTTTCTATTTGCCGGGATATGTTTCTTATTTCTTGTGTAGTCATGATATCATCCCCATACCTTGCTAATTATATTGAAAACACATGTAATATTATGATACCATAATGACCTTCTTACGTCCATAAGAGTGAAAAGTAACAAAACAAAGGGTTGAACGCCATCATTATAAAAAAACTGTTAATTACATAAAACGGCCGTGAAGAGCATTATGCCCTCACGACCTATTTTAACAACACGCATAATATTATAGCGTGTTGGTCACAGGAATATAGCCAAATATAAAATTATACTATTTTTTAGTATTATACTATGTTATAATTGAAAGAAATGTGAATAAATGAATTATTTCAAACTATCTCTAATACAATACGTATGTATGTGTATAAACTAAATAAGTGGGGGGATTTTTTGTGAATGAGGTAAATAAAGAAGTGATTGGTAAGTATGGTGCAGTAAAAAAGTTTTTTGGCGTCATTTTTGAACCGGCTAAATCCTTTGAAGAGATAAAAGATAAGCCGACTTTTCTTTTTCCATTCATCATCATGTCCATTGTTGTAGGTGTCACAACCTATGCTATGATGCCTTACATGGATATTATCAGTGCATATAGCCTGGAGCTTATGGGTGTAACACCGGACCATCCGGCTTTCCAGCAACAAAATGTTCAGCAGCCTTTATTCATAACCATTCCCTTGGGCATATTATCTGTGATTTTGGGGTGGGTTGTAATGGCCGGCCTTTGCCGTTTGCTTTCCATGATTTTTGTTGGTGAAGGGAATTTTAAAAAGGATTTATCGGTTTTTGCCAATACCTATGTATTTTCTTTAATTGGTTCTATTATTTCGGCAGTATTATTAGTGGCAACTGGCAGCGCTGCGAAAATGAATGTTAGCCTGTCCTTATTTACTCCCTTTTTAGAAAAAACAAGTTTTACATTTTGGCTCTTAAACTCTATAAATATTTTTACATTATGGGGACTTATTATTGCTGCACTGGGCATTTCCATAGTGGAGAATATAAAAAAGGTGAAGGCCTACTTAATTGTANNATAATTGTATTTACACCGTGGCTGCTTGGTAAAATTATTGTAGTGGCGTTCAATGTGTTACTTGTAATTCCGCAGTTACAAAGAATGGGATAGGCAAGGGGGATAAGGTTTTGAAGAAAAAAATAGTAATTGGATTTATTGGCATATTGGTCATATCTGTTGTTGTAATATTAAATATTGTAAACACCGGGGCAGATGAGGCAGGGATTCCCGTCAGAGCAGTGGATGCAAAGAAGCAGGACATTTATTCCTACGTATCCACGTCCGGGTTGGTACAGGAAGAAGATAGTGTGCTGGTTTACGTGGAAGCAGATGCCAGGATAAACAAGGTATATGTAAAACAGGGAGACGTAGTGAAAAAAGGGCAGGTTTTAGCTTCTGTGGAAATAGAAGATATGCAGAATGCGCTGGAACAGGCAAGGATAAGCCTGGATTTAGAAAGGCTTGCTCTTGAAAACATTAAAACTCAAAACAGGCTGCAGGACACTTCAGAAGCAGAATTAAATGTAAACAGGGCTGAGATGGCCCTGGAAAAAGCCCGTGAAGCGTATTCAAGGGACAAAGTATTGTATGAACAAGGGGCTATTTCTTTAGTTGATCTGGAAAGAAGCCAGGCTGAACTGGATAATGCGGAACTGGAGCTGCAGCGTGCCAGGAACAGCTTGGAAAATATAAAAAAGAAAAACGAAGAAGCGCAGGTTAATCTGGAAAATGAACTGGCAGTACAGCAAAATAAAATTAAACTGGCCCAGTTAAAAGTAAAAGAGTTGGAAGAAAAACTGTCTAAACAAAAGGAAGAGATAATAAGTCCCATTGACGGAGCGGTAACTGCTGTAAATATTGTGGAAGGACAAAAGGTCATGGAAGGTACCCATGCTTTTACCGTGGCAGATATTTATAATCTCATTATAAAGGCAAATGTGAGCGAGTATGATATTGGCAAAGTAAAGGTTGGGCAGGAAGTAGAGATTACGGGAGACGGATTGCAAAAGGATAAGATATATAAAGGTAGGATCAAAAAAATTGCTTCAACTGCAACAAAGGTGAGGCAGGGTAATGTTGATGAAACGGTTGTGGAAGTAATCATTGAAGTGGTGGATAAAGATGAGTCAATTAAACCCGGTTTTTCCATAGATGCTAAAATTATTACGGACAAGTCCAACGATGCTATTGTGGTACCCTATGAGGTACTGAAGGATGATGAGGATAGGAAATTGGTGTATGTATTTGAAGACGGCAAAGCCAAGGAAGTACAAGTGGAGACGGGAATAGAGTCTGATTTATTTATTGAAATAAAGGGAAATATTAAAGAAGGGGATAAGATAATTTCAAATCCATCGGATAAGATAAAGGATGGTACAAGTATCAGGTTGATTGAAGACAAAAAAGATAAGTAGGGGTAAAAATGATTAAAACAAAGAATCTTACTAAAATTTACAAGAACGGAAGCATAGAAGTAAAAGCATTAGTAGATGTAAATCTCCATATAGAAAATGGCGAATTTGTTGCCATAATGGGCCCTTCCGGTTCGGGAAAATCTACACTGATGAACATATTGGGTTGCCTGGACAGGGTTACGTCGGGAAGCTATGTATTGGATGGTGTGGATGTTTCGACCATGGGGGACAGGGAACTTGCAAGGATAAGGAACCGAAAAATAGGATTTGTTTTTCAGTCGTTTAATTTGCTTCCAAGGATTACTGCCTTGCATAACGTGGAGCTACCGATGATATATAGTGGTATTTCGGCCAGGAAAAGGCGCAAGAAAGCCGAACTGGCATTGGAAAAAGTGGGGCTGGCCGACAGAATGCATCATAAACCAAATGAGCTTTCGGGCGGACAAAGGCAAAGGGT